>JAABUQ010005187.1_pt1 | contig 21162 bp, 14 predicted proteins | sample 5560001 | NCBI WGS metagenome assembly JAABUQ01 (sample SAMN10711888, study PRJNA513371) | rock metagenome | isolation source: Antarctica rocks | place: Antarctica: Victoria Land, Finger Mt nord | collected 2015-12-18
GGCCTCATTCTTGAAAAAATGAATTCTTCGCTTGCCCCTGACATTCGCAACGAAGCTTCGAACGAGATTCGCCATCAGTACTTGAGCGCGGAACGCGCGCGGCAGCAGCTTGGATGGAAACCGCTGTTCACTTTAGAGGAAGGTCTTACCAAAACCATCTCGTGGTATCGCGAGTTTCTAGCGGAAGTGGAACGATGAGCACACAAGAAGAACTGCGCGACAAAATTCTAGACCTGGTCAGCGACTATCACGAACAGGCTTTTGCGGCTCGTCCATTCGTGCCGGGAGAAAGCCCGGTACCGGTTTCTGGACGCGTTTTCGACGCCGCAGACATGCAGTCGCTTGTCGATTCGTCGCTTGATTTCTGGCTCACCACGGGGCGCTTCGCCGCTCAATTCGAAAAACAATTCGCGCGCTGGTTCGGGGTCCGCACTGCTACGTTGGTCAATTCGGGTTCGTCCGCTGATCTGCTGGCCGTGACGGCTCTGACTTCTCCCAAGCTCGGTGACAGACGGCTGCAGCCGGGCGATGAGGTCATCACAGTGGCCGCCGGTTTCCCGACGACGGTTAACCCGATCATCCAGAACGGCCTCGTTCCTGTTTTCGTCGATGAGCACATCCCTACTTACAACATCGATGTGACGAAGCTCGAAGAAGCGCGTTCGGAGCGCACCCGGGCGGTGGTCATCGCACACACGTTGGGTAACCCGTTTAATCTCGGTGCGGTCGCGGAGTTTGTTAAAAAGCATGACCTGTGGCTCGTGGAAGACTGTTGCGATGCGGTCGGCGCGACCTACAACGGACAGAAGGTCGGCACGTTTGGCGATCTGGCAACCGTCAGCTTTTATCCGGCGCATCACATCACGATGGGCGAAGGCGGCTGCGTGCTCGCCGAAAAGCCGTTGCTGAAAACACTGGTTGAATCGTTCCGTGACTGGGGCCGCGACTGCTGGTGCGAGCCGGGCAAAGAAAACACCTGCGGCAAACGGTTCGATTGGCAACTGGGTGAACTGCCCTGTGGTTACGATCACAAGTACACGTATTCGCATATCGGCTACAACCTGAAAATGACCGACATGCAAGCTGCGGTCGGCGTATCCCAACTCAAGAAGCTTCCCGAGTTTATCGAGAAGAGACGTGCCAATTTCAACGCGCTGCGTGCCGGGTTGCAGGATCTCGAAGAGTTCTTTATCTTGCCCGAAGCCACGCCGAACTCTGAACCGAGCTGGTTCGGTTTCCCGATCGCGGTTCGTCCCGGAGCGCCGTTCAATCGGAACCAGGCCATCGCCTTCCTCGAACAGCGTAAGATCGCGACCAGGCTTTTATTCGCCGGCAACCTGCTGCGCCAGCCCGCGTATCGGAACATCAAGCACCGCGTAGTAGGCTCGCTCGAAAATACCGACTTCATCATGAACCAGGTTTTCTGGGTGGGTGTCTACCCAGGCATCACCCCCGACATGCTCGCGTATATGCTCGACGTGTTTCATAAGCTTGCGATCGAGCAACTTGTAGCAATCTAACCGTCAAAGCGCAGAGCGACTTCGTCAATCGCCGCACGCTGTGATTGGTACCACTCGGTCAGCTCGCGGATTGCTTGTTCAATCGGTGTAAACACGAATCCGTCCATCTCGTCCAGCATGCGTTTGTTGTCGCCGCTGTACTCGGGTCCGAAGCCTTCCTGGCTGACCTGAATCGCAGAGTGCTTGCCCGAAATTTCTGCTATGGTCCTTGCCAGTGAAAGCAACTCGCGCGCGTCGCCGCGACAAACATTGTATGTTCTATGTGCGGGATCGTGCTCGATGAACCAAGATCCTAGCTTCGCCAGATCATTCACGTACAAATAATCGAAGCGCACATTCTGCCGCAGCGTGATCGGCAGATCAAACAGCGCCCGGCAGATGGCATTCGAAATAAACCGAACATCCCAAGCCTCATACTTTCCGAACACGCCAAATAGCCGCAAATTGTAGATGTTGCCCCGCACGGCATCGGTATGACGCGCCGCAATGTATTTAGCGAAACCGTAGTCATCGCCCGGCACATGCGCATCGAAGAAGCTCTCCGGCATCCGCGGCACTCTCACGCCGAACTCAGCGCCTGTGCCAAAATGCAGCATCTTGCCGTAGAGATGCTGATTGCGCGCGAGGTTGAAAAACATCCGGCAATTATTCTTAAACAAGTCGGGCGCGGTGATTTTGCGGTTCGATCTCCCGGTCGCTGCATGCACGACCACATCAAAGCGATGCGCAGCAAGATAGTCGCGCACCGTGTCAGCGTTCACCAGATCAAGGTCCGCGCGCGACGGTGTGCTCACCTGATACGTATCGGCCCACAACTCTGCCAGATTCCGGCCAATAAATCCGGACCCTCCTGTGATGAGAACTTTGAACGGCAAGCTATTCTTCGAGTGGCGGAATGATCATGTTGGCCCGGAACTCTTCGCGTGACAGATACGGCCAAAGATCTTCCAACGGCTTCGAGACAAAACGCCCGTCTGGTAACTGCATCGATTGCAACCTGGGTCCGCGCACCTCTTCCTTGATCACTCGTACATCGACCACCACTGGTACGGACATTGCGAGTACCTTTTGTACATCGTTGCGCAAATCACGTTGACTTTCTATCACGTACGACGCTATCCCGTAAGACGCCGCAATCTTGCTTAGATCCGGGACCGTGAGCCCGGTCGAGCGGTCGCCTCCCATAAATGCATTTCCAAACCAGGCATGCTGCGAGGCGCGAATCGATGCGTATCCGTCATTGTTCAAGACAAAGAGCTTGAGCGGCAGATTCAGCCGCGCGACCGTCTCGAGCTCCTGGATATTGAACTGAAAACCGCCGTCTCCATCCACGCAGATCGTTCTTCTACGGTCTTTTGCCAGACTCACGGCGATGCTGGCCGGCAGACCGAAACCCATCGAACCAAGGCCGGCCGTGTGATACACGCGCTGACCCGCGCGCGTCGGATAACTGAAGATGAAGATCTCGATCCCACTGCCCGAGCTGCCCGAGACCACCAGGTCCTCAGGAGTTACTTCCTCGCTCAGCACTTCGGCTAGGTGAAAAATGCTGACGAGACTGTCCGATTTGCGGTGCTCTTCGGTGATAAGCGGGTAACGCTGCTGCCAATCTTTCACTCGTGCCCGCCAGGCAGACTGATCTTTCGGCTTCACGTTGGCCTTGTGCGCCAGCAACTCGCGCAGAAACGCCCCCGCATCCGCATGGATCGCGAGATTCAATGCGCCCTCAAGCTTTGCGATCTCAGCGCTATCCACATCCACCATCACCTTCCAGGCAGCGCGCGCCAAGTTCTTCGGTGCAAAGCCAGTGAGCGGGTTGTCCATACGCGCACCCAGCACCAGCAGAAAATCACAGTTCTGAATAGCGAAGTTTGCGCCGCGTGCAGCAAGCGATCCGGGGCGTCCCGCAAACAAGGGATCGTCACTCGAAACCAGATCACTCGCGACCCATGTCACGGCGGTCGGGATCTGCATCAACTTCATGACTTCACGCAGTTCCGGAACAGCGCGCGACAGTCGCACGCCATTGCCGACCATCAGCAGCGGCCGCTCGGCCTGATTGAACTTCTCGATCACTTCTGAAACGAGCGGCTCGAATGCCGTACTCTGCTGCGGCTCCTCGATCTCTGCCGGATCGAACCCTCGCAAATCGCTGTCATCGAATAGAGCGGACTGCACATCGAGCGGCATGTCGAGCCACACAGGTCCGGGGCGTCCCGTACGCGCCAGGTAAACTGCCTTCTCCAAGTGATACCGGATATCCTCGGGCTCGAGCACCGTGACCGCGTATTTCGTCAACGGCTTCACGAGAGAGATGATGTCCACTTCCTGCGGTCCAAGCTGCCGCACACCAATGGGACTGCCATCCGGCTTGAACATCCGATCCGCTCGCTTCACCTGGCCTGAGATAAATAACACCGGCGTCGAATCGAGCCACGCACCCGCGAGCCCGGTAATGGCATTGGTTCCGCCAGGACCAGTTGTGACAAGAGCGCAGCCAAGCCCGTCTGTCGCCTTCGCATAATTCTCCGCGCAAATGGCGCTCGCCTGTTCATGAGAATTGCAGATAAACTCAATGCGCTTCTCGCGTGAGAGCGCTTCATTCAAATGCATGGCTCCGCCGCCGACGACTACGAACACATGCTTTACGCCTTGGTCCGCGACGAAGCGAAAAATGTAATCGGATACTTTGGTCATGCTGAGGTAGAAATTTTGGGCTTCTTTTCTACCCTATCAGCCTGCTTATTTTTGGGAGATCTCCGCTGTTGCTCTCGAACTCTCGCGTGCTCCGTCGTACTTTTCGAGCCATTTGAGTTCTTCCCGAACTTTGATGTAACCATGCCAGGGGTTCTTGCCCAGCGTGTGGCCTTCTCCGGGAAAAATCAGCAGTTCATGAGGAACATTCAAGGCATCGAGCGCACGTTCCAGCAGATAGCCCTGTGAAGCGCTCACTCGAATGTCATCAGCGCCCATCACTTCATGAACCGGCGTCTTGACTTTATTAAATTGAAACAACGCAGCTTCACTCTGGTAAAGCGCGGCGTTCTGCCACGGCAAACCTCCCAAATACCAGGCGTCATCGAAGGTCAAATCATCATTGCCCCAATTCGAGGCATGCTCGATCGCGCCGGCGCCCGTCACCGCAGACCGAAAACGCGTGGTCTGCGTAATGAGCCAGTTCGTCATATAGCCGCCGTAGCTGTAGCCGCCAATTGCCAGGTGGTCCGGATCCGCCGCTCCATCCTGCACAAGCGCATCCACGCCGGCCAGAATGTCGCGGCCCGGAACAGAGACCAGATGCGGCGAGATACCGAGCATGAACTCATCGCCATAGCCGGTCGAACCCCGGTAATTCGGCTCGAAGACCAGCCACCCCTTCGCAGCGGCGAGCATGGCCCAGCTGTACCAATCGGCTCCAAACTTGTTGCCGTCCGCATCGGCCGGTCCCCCATGTATCAGCGTGAGCATGCGCAAATGCTTGTGCTCGAACTGCCCCGGCGGGTACAGCAGAACGCCCTCGACTGCCTGACCATCATTCGATTTCCAACGATACGTTTTTATGCTCGGCAGATCTTTGCCGTTGAAGAGCGCATTCAAGTGCGTAATCTGTTTGGCCAAATCCAAGTGCGACGCATCGGTCGCCAAAAACAACTCCGTGGGTTCGTTCGACGCCGAATGTGCGAAGAGCATTGCGCCGCTTCCGCGAGTTCCGGTCAACCCTTCGTACGTTCCCGCCTTGCCGCCGATCTTCACGGATTTCGTAGCAATCGCGTACGGCTGCACCTCTGTTCCAACCTGTCCTAAGCCGAACACGCGCCCGTCGTCTGTAACTGTGTAATCGGTCCACGATCCCTGAAAGTCTTTCCCGAGCCGCTGTGCAATTCTGCTTGCTACATCGAGAGAGTACAACCGGCCCTGTACATCCCGGTATTTGCCTTCGAGATTTCCGCTTGCTGCAAACACGCCGAAGTACAGCTGCTTCGCATCAGCGCTCCAGTGTATTTGGCGCTCCAGCGCTTCATTATGCGTGAGCTGCTGAGCGGTCTTCTCGCCTGTGCCCTGGCGGTCTAGCAAGTAGATTTCGTATTCCGCCGGATGCTCCAAACGCCCCGAAATAGAATTGGTTGAAAACACGACTTGGCTCCCACGCGGCGCGGCAGCAATTTCGGCGATCGCATAACGACTGCGAGTCAGCACGTAGGCAGATTTCGGAATTGCTGCTACCTTCGACGCGTCACTTGAATTCTCTTCTTCAACTGCGGCCGGTTTCGAATCAGGGATAGCGCTTTGAATAGGAACTTCGAGCAACAGGTCACCACGCTCGTCCGCGCGCCACCGGCTGACATCCTTCCAGTCGCGCCGTTTTGCTTCTTCCGCGTTTTTCGAAACCGGCTCAGGAGCGCCCAAAAGAATCGCTGAGCCGTCCGGTGTCCAGGCGAACGTATGAGCCTTGAGCGGTTCTGTGTAAAGCGGGAAGGCTTCGCCACCGGCGGCGTTGAGAATCCAAACCCGCGCGATTTCTTTATCAGCGGATCCCTTTTCGTGGTCACTACGGCCTGAATCGTCGAGTACACGGTCTGAGAGAAACGCGATAAATTTCCCGTCCGGCGACCATCGTGGATCGCTGTCGTGCCCCGATTGCGCCAGCGGCATTAGATCGGCGATTCCCGCGCGCCAAAGCCACAGATCGTCTCGGAAGCGATTCGCCTTCCAATCGGCACGCGTGGTTGCAATAACCGCTGCTCGGCCGTCCGGTGCTAGTCTGGCCGATCGAATCTGAGTAAAACTAAAGAGGTCATCGAGCGGGAGCGAGGTCTTAGTCTGCGCTCCCCCTTGACCGATACACCACAGCAGACCAAGACACGTTCCAACCCAACGCTTCATCCCAACTAGAATTGCAGATGCAACGCTACTTGAAGAATACGCGGATCATATGTGGTCGAGACCTGCCCAAAGGTGGAATTCGTGATGGTAGTATCCGGCTCCCTGAATTGAGCGTGATTCAGAATGTTGAACGCGTCACCGCGCAGCTCGAGGTCCAGGTTTCTATCTCGAACCGGAAAGAGAAAATGCTTCGAAATAGCCAAGTTCAGATTCGTAAAGCCAGGCCCTCGCAGGGCGTTGCGCGGAAGCGTGCCGTAAGGATAGAACGTCGTCGTTGACGTACCGTCTAGCGCAAGCGTACGGGCATTACTAAAGAGCGCCGGGTCGAAGTAGTAATTGCCTGAGCTGACACTATCCTGATTGTTGAAATTGGTGAAAGTCCGATACGTGCTCGGGTTCAGAGTTGTGAGCGAACTGCCCACGAAGTCTGCTCGCACGTTGCTGGCGTCACCCGCCCCGGAAGGGCCCGGATCTCTACGAGTTGTGTTCAGGTTCGCTAGAACATCAAACGGAAAACCTGAACGGATCGTCAAAATCGGATACAAGCTCCAGCCGGAAGTCAGAAGTTTTGGACCACGCTCCCAGAGGTGGTCGAAGGGCAAAGTCCATCCACCGGAGATCACGAGGGTCTGACGTACGTCCGTATCGCCCGAAGCCCGAAGGAGGTCATGCGCATACGCAGGAACGTTGCTGTTGCGGTTCCGGAATCCGGAGGAATTGTCAGTTTCGTGACCCCACGTATACCCGAAAGTAAAGAAGCTGCTCCCCCAACCGCCCATCTCGGAGAAGCGGCGCGTGAGATTCACTTCCAGGCTGTTGTAACTTGCCTTTCCGACATTCTGAAACTCGTCCAAATAGCTGAAGGTGTTGATCCCGTATAGCCGGTCTCCAGTACTTAAGCTGAACGGATTGACGTCCACCAACCCCGTGAGCTTATGCGCGGAGTAGCCGACGTAACCAACCTGAAGAAGCATGTTGGAGGGCAGTTGCTGCTGAATGTTCAGATTGTATTGAAAGACATACGGAGTGCGCAGCTTCGGATCAACAAAGTAAACGCTGCTGCCACCAAACGGCAGGTAACCAGCGGCGGCGAAATCTAGATTCTGGGACGGCGGCTTGGAAGGAAACGGGTTCACTGCTCCTGCGGATGCGAAAGGGTCCTGTAATGCACTGGGGCCTGTACCAGGGCCTCCATAGGTATTTGGGAGGATGTCCGCGGACGCGTAGAACGGAATCTGTCCGTTGAATTGAAGATTATCCTCGCCTTTCAGAACATCGTTGAACATGCCGAATCCACCACGGATGCTTGTTTTCGCGTTTCCAAAGACGTCGTAGGCAAAACCAAAGCGAGGAGCAAAATCGTTCTTATCGGGGAAATTTGAACCTTTCGGTGCGCCTGGATCGCCAGGGAAAACAAGCCCTGTCGGCGCTTTTACAAATCGCTGAGACTGCAATCCCGGTATAAAGCTGAACGACCGTCCTTGCGTATCGTACTTGGGTTCAGCGTACTCGTAACGCAGACCAAAATTTAGAGTAAGGCGCTTATTAACATGCCAGGCGTCTTGACCATAACCGGCATATTGGCGCGACCTGATGTTTGAGGGTGCCCTACCGAACTGAGCGTATTCATCCGGATTACCCAGTAGGAAATCAGCGAAGTCGTAGCCCGATCCCACTGACGTACTGGCCCCATAGAAGTCGTATTCGCCGTTTACGTAGTAGTCGTAGGCAGTGTTGTTCTGGTAAGGCGAGAAAAAGAAACCAAATTTCAGACTGTGATTGCCCTTGACCCAGGACAGATTCTCGTAAATCGCATAGGTATTGTTAATCAAGTTCGTCGGCCCTTGGGGGCTAAAGCCGATGGTCAGGTTAGATCCGTAAAATCCCAGCCGCGGCGGCCCTGTAGGGTCGTCGGACGGAAGATTGGCGCCTAAGTCAGAAGCGATCACGCTTTTTGTAGCGGGTACCGCTTGTGTACGATTGGCTCGCTGCGCTGTAACGCGTAACTCATTCAAAAGCGCTGGCGTGAACGTGTGAGTGTAAGCCACGGATCCGAAATACGAAATATCCGAGCTGGTATTCGCATAACCCACCACGTCCCCACTCGGATTGGAACTTGTAAAGGGATTCAACAAGGGATGATCGTTACTTGTGAATGTTCCGCTAATCGAATCGCGCGACGAGATCGTGTAATCGAAACGGCCGAGATACTGATTGTACTTATCAGTAGCATTTGCCTGCGGGAACAGGAAACCCGATGCGGAGGTTGGTATTAGACCATGCGCAAAGTAAGCCTTGGCAACTGGATCGATTGTCGCCGGATCGAGAATGCCTTGCGCGGCTAAGGCCGGATTAGGCTGATAGTAAGGGTTAGGCCCGAGTGTGACTGGCGCTCCGTTTTGGTCAAGTGGGCAACCCGTTATACCGGTGAGGAAGCATGAGACGTTTGCTCGCCCTGGGGAGTTGGAGAAGTCTCCGGTTGCTTCTGCTGGGGTGAACGTATTTACCCGCCCCTGCGAAACATCAAGCGATGTCTGACGCTGGCCCTCATACGAAAAGAAGAAGAACAGCTTGTTCTTGATAATCGGGCCGCCGATCGTGCCACCAAACTGGTTCCGCTTCAACACAGGTACTGCAAGATTCTGCTGGTTATTAAAGAAACTGTTCGCGTCGAAAAAGTTGTTTCGAACGTAATCGTAGCCGGTACCGTGAAAGTCGTTCGTCCCGCTCTTCGTCACCACACTCACGATTCCGCCGGCGTTTCGCCCGTATTCTGCACTGTAGCTGTTCTCCAAAACCCGGAACTCTGCTACCGCATCGGGATTCGGATTCGCGACCACCCCGTTGCTCAGAAGATTGTTGTTTAGACCGCCGTCAAGCAGGTACGTCACAGAATCTGTTCTTGCTCCGCCGATACTGTAGTTCCCGGCTGCACCGGAATCGGGATTCGTCGCGCTTACGCCGGGCTGCGTGCCTAAGAGATCCAGCGTGTTTCTGCCATTCAGAGGAAGTTCGTAAATTGCTTGCCCGGTGACGGTCCCGCCGACCACCGAGTTCTCCGTCTCTACCTGCGAAGTGTTGCTCTCGACCGTAACTGCATTCGTTACCGTTCCGACTTGCAATTTGGCGTCGATGCGCAGCGTCTCGTTAATCTGAAGCGCCGTCTTCGATTCGATCGTAGTCTTCTCAAATCCCGACGCAACAACCGTTACCCGGTAGAGGCCGATCGGTAATTGAGGCGCCTGGTAGAAACCGTCTTTGTTGGTCTTTGCTTCCTTGCTGACGTTAGTCGCGACATTGGTTACCGTGACGCTCGCGTCCGGAATAACAGCATCCGAAACATCGGTGATAATCCCCGTGATCTTACCGGTGGCGTCCTGCCCGAACGCCGAAAAAGAAAGGAAAGACAGGACGGCCACGGCGCGTCCGATTTTGTGCATAAGCTACCCCAAAGCAAAATTGCGGCGGCAGAACGACGGGGCTGCGAGTCGCGAGATACAGTAGCTTAACATGGTTCGCAATCGGACAGTTATATTCCAAACCGATCATCCGTGCACTAGTTTTGGGAGCGATAGTACGAAGAGATCTTCTCGTACACTTCGGGCGGAAAGTTCACTTCTTTATAGATGTTGCAGGAGTTCGGATTTTCCGCATCTTCGCAAATCGGGAAATCCTGCTGGTTCATCCACTCGATCACGCGTTCTCGTTTCGGCGGATAGTAACCCTTCGCCTCCACTTGCCGGATGATCTCTCGCGCTTTCTCCTCGTCACAGTCCTTATCTTTCGTCATGTAGTCGAGAAGCTCTTGGTCGGAAAGAAAGAATCGTCCGACCATCACGAAGACGAGCCGTCCATAGTGCCCGATATCCTGTCCACGGTCGAGCGCACCAATCAGGTGCGCCATCATTGCGCTTTGTTTTAGTTCTTCTGCTGGCATGTCAACTCTCTACCTCTTAGACTCAGGATCACCGGACAGAGTTTCTCCTTTTGTTCCCCCTTTTCGCAGGCAGGCTATCGTAGAGTGAGTGCCGCGCGAAATACAGACAGGCGAGGTCCCGGTTATCGACCAGCCTCACGCCGGTGAGAAAACTCTTTTCTCCATCCTTGCCGCGATCAGTTTTTGCCACCTGCTGAACGACATGGTGCAGTCGCTGATTCCCGCGATTTACCCAATTCTCAAGACTTCCTTCCATCTAGACTTTGGCCAAATCGGCCTGATCACCCTCACTTACCAACTCACGGCCTCGCTGCTACAGCCTTTCGTGGGTTTGTACACGGACCGGCGCCCGCATCCCTACTCGCTGCCCGTAGGCATGACCTTCACTTTGCTGGGTTTGATCCTGCTGGCCTTGGCGCCTACTTTCGGCATGCTGCTCCTGGCGGGCGCCCTGGTGGGCATGGGCTCTTCGGTATTCCATCCGGAGTCATCCCGCGTAGCCAGACTCGCCTCGGGCGGACAGCACGGGCTCGCACAATCACTCTTCCAAGTTGGGGGCAACGCGGGCACGGCGCTCGGGCCGTTACTCGCGGCATTCGTAGTGCTGCCGCGAGGCCAACGCAGCATAGCCTGGTTTTCCTCCGCAGCGCTCCTCGGCATTATCGTCCTAATAAACGTCGGTTCCTGGTACAAAAAACATCCCGCAAGAACAAACCGCCTAGCCGGGGTGAACGCGCAGCGAGTCGTGCTGCCCCGTGCCAAGGTCGTTCTCGCCATCACCGTGCTAATCCTATTGGTCTTCTCAAAATATTTCTACCTGGCGAGTCTCTCGAGTTACTACACCTTTTATCTGATCAGCAAGTTTCACGTCTCCGTCCAAAGCTCGCAGCTCTACTTGGCAATCTTTCTCGGTTCAGCGGCAGTCGGCACACTGGCGGGTGGACCGATAGGCGATCGCCTGGGCCGAAAGCTAGTCATCTGGTGGTCGATTGTGGGAGTGCTTCCCTTCTCCTTGCTGCTGCCCTATGTCAACCTTTTCTGGACTGTCGTTCTCACCATCATCATTGGCCTTGTCATCGCGTCTGCTTTTACCGCCATCCTGGTATACGCGCAGGAACTGGTGCCGGGCAGCGTCGGAATGATCTCCGGACTGTTCTTCGGATTTGCGTTCGGCATGGGCGGCATCGGCGCCGCGATTCTGGGCAAGATCGCAGATGCGACGGACATCAATTTCGTCTACCGGATCTGCTCCATCCTGCCTGCCATCGGTTTCCTCACAGCGTTCCTGCCGAATCTAAGGAATGCCCGACAAGTCACCGGGAAAACCGCGTAACTCGCTAGTGCTCGACGTTCGCAGCGCCGCTGCGAGACAATCGCTCGATGCCTCCTATTTCCCGGCGTACACTTTTTTCGAGAGCGATAGCTGCTCCAGCGGTCCTGGGCGCAGCGCCGGAACGCACCCGCGCGCTCAAAGTAGTAGTGGCGGGTGGCCATCCCGGCGACCCTGAATATGGTTGCAGCGGCACCGTGGCTCGCTTCACCGATCTAGGCCACGCCGTTACACTTTTATATCTGAACAGCGGCCAAAAGGTCTGCCCTGAAACTAAAGACGATCCGGGCAGCACTGTGCGAACCAAAGAGGCTCAACATGCTTGCACCATTCTGAAAGCTAACCCGCGCTTCGCCGGGCAGTGCGACGGCCATGCGGTTGTAGATGACGCACATTACCGGGAGTTCGGAACGATGCTCGAAACGCTCAGCCCCGACCTGGTATTCACGCAGTGGCCTCTCGACGGTCACCGCGATCACCGCGCCACTTTCATGCTGGTTTACGACTTGTGGAGAAAAAGTTCGCGCTGTTTTTCTACGAAGTCTCGAACGGCGAAGATACGCAGATGTTCGCTCCTACCCACTACGTCGATATTTCGGCAACAGAGCCGCGAAAACGCGCAGCCTGCTACGCCCACGCTTCGCAAACACCGGACAGATACTACGCGTTACAATCCCAGGTCGCGAGCTTCCGCGGTATCGAAAGCGGCTACCGTCAGGCTGAAGCATTCATTGAACACGTGGGCGGCCCGCGCGTTCTGCTTCCTTGAGCAACTCATCCTAATGACTTCAAAGCCAACCCATGTGCAACGGAAGTAAATTCGCCGCCGCTGCGAATCTTTCGTGGCCGAACTGCTCTTCAAAAATGCGCCGCACTGCCGGCACGAACGAACTGCCGCCCGTTAGAAAGACTCTGTCCACGTCTCCAGGAACAACGCCGCTTTTCGCTAGCAAGCTGTTCACGCTGCCCTCGATTGCGTGCAGTTCCTCTGCGATCCACCCTTCAAATTGCGCCCGAGTCACACTGGCCTCGAGCTCGACATCGCCATCGCTGAATCGAAAAGTGGAGCTCTCAGAGACCGAAAGTTCCACTTTGACGCGCTGCACCGCCCGGTGCAAATGGTACCCCAAATCATGCTGAACCAGGTAGCGCAGATGCTCAATCTTCTCGGGCTCGACTGCCTGCCTCGATACGCTCTGCAGCATGTTCAGCGTCTCTTGCGATTTCAGCAGGGAAAGATGGTGCCAGCGTTCGAGCTTGCGATACACCCAACTGGGAACCGGCAGCAACTTGTCGCCGGACCTGAGTTCCGTATTCGCCCCCAACTCGGGCGAAACCAGGTGGCGAACAATCTTCGCGTCAAACGCGTCACCGGCCAGCCCGAGGCCTTCGTTCCCAAGTACCGTGCGGTCGGCACTGTTCAAACTTCGTTGCGAAGGCCCAACCTGAATGAGAGAAAAATCGCTTGTCCCGCCGCCGAAATCGCCAATCAAAATCAACTCGTCATGGTCGAGTGTGGATTCGTAGAAGTAGGCCGCAGCAATCGGCTCATATTCGAAAGACACTTCTTCGAATCCCGCCTTGTGCAGAGACTCGGTTAGCCGGCCCGTTGCATACTCATCGTCGTCGGCGGTATTTGCTCCCACGAAGCGCACTGGCCGGCCAACCACCGCTGACTTCACTGGCGACCCAAACTACTCTTCTGCCGCCATCCGGATATCACGCAGAATACGGGCGACAAGTTCTTCCAGTTGGATCCGCTTACCGAACACCTCCGTGCTTTTCAATCCGCGGCTAGCGAGAAACGATTTCAGCGACTGTACGAGCCGCCCCTTGTCATCGTCTGCTGCGAGATAGCGTGCAATGCCCTGCGGCCCGCTCCAGGAGCGTATCGCTGTCTTGCCAGCCTCGGTGAGCTTCTGCAGGTAAAGTAGCGAGCGGTATGATTCCGTAAAGTCGTCGTCCGCCGTCGGGAACTGCGCCAGCTTTACCTCGCCTGTTTTCGATGCGATTGCGAGCGAGCTGTTGGTAGTGCCGAAATCAAAACCGATTCCCATCCTCTACCAGTGTCGAATGCCGGCAGGCTCTTGCAAGGTAAAATCATCCGCGTCAGTTCCCAACTGCACGGCGCTCTATGTTGAGGCTGGCGTGCACCTCGTGCTTAGCCATCGGCTTGAGGATGTCGTCGAGCAAAGCAGGCGCATTCGGCGCGCGCACCAGATGTGGATACTTCTCGCCGCCATGGTAATCAAGCTTCACCGTTCTGAAAAAACCGCTATTCTCAACGATCAGTTCAATAGCTGGTCCGTTACCCTTTGCGTCCCGAATAGCTTGCTTCAGCAGTTCGTCGCTTGCCCGTCTGCCATTTACCGCAACGATTTTCATTTCAGGCCCCAACCCGGCCGCATCGGCGACCGAACCAACGAGTACATCGCTCATCGTGTTCTCGGAGATGCGCAGACCGAGTGAATACCACGCGTTGACGCCCTTGTCCCGCGACTCTGATGCGCGAGTGAATTCGTTCGGCTCATTTGTGTAATCGAGCCGGTACCCGCCTGCTTGCAATCCGTTGAGCGGCGCACGCGCTGACTTTGAAGTAATCCGCTCGCGCAGGAAGTTCGACCAATCGTAGGGTTGTATGACCTTTAACTCTTCCACCACTTGTTCAAACGTGTACGGGAACACTTCAGACGGCGTGTTGCCGCGGGCCCCTAAAAAGGCAGCGCAGAAATCGTTCAGCGACTTCTTGTTCCCCGACAACTTTCGGATCGTCGTATCCACGTCGAGCCAGATGAGCTCCCCTTCCGGATAGTAGTCGACCGAACGACGCCAGTTGTCCCATTGTTGCGTCGTCGAATAGAGAATCTGTGCGGAAACCGCCGTATCCTCGAGATCCCTCCAGGTACGGCCGGGCCGGTGGTCCATCTCAGCGGCGGACTCGGCGAGATAAGCGCGGAATTGGTCCCCGCTCCAGATCCCGCTTCGCGCCGCCAGTACATCGCCAAGATACTGCGTGAGCCCTTCATAGATCCAGAGAAGTTCGCCCCGCATCGGCTGACCGAAATTTTGCGTTGCGAGACCTGCCGGCCGTCGAAACTTTCCATTCCAGGAATGAGTAAATTCGTGCGGCAGCAAGTCGCCATTCAACATGGCCAGATCTTCATCGACAAATCCCTTCGCCTCTACCCGGTCGTCACTGGACTGATGATGCTCGAGTCCGAAATGCGCGACGTTCTCGCTCAGGGTGACCAGAAAATGATAGCTGTTGTAGTGCCGCGAGCGGTAGAGCGCGCCCGTCTCCCGCACCAGATTGCCCCAGGCGTCCAGCTGCCCCGTGCTCACGTTCAGATCCTCCGGACCATCTGCCGCCATATCCAGAAAGTGTTTGGGCGTAACATCAACCGCCAGCGGAATCTCCTTGAAAAAGCGCCCGGCGAGCACAGGTGAATCGATAAGCATTTCGAGCGAGACCGGTTCAAAGCGAACAGTGTCTCCATCGGTAGACGACTGTGTCAGCGCAGTCCCAAAGTGCCACTCATGCGGCAAGCGTATTGCGGGCTCAAATATGACTTGCGAAGCAGGAGCACCTTCAGGATAGAGGGCTACTTCGTTCCAACTCACGACCGCTAAGTTTGGGCCCGTAGAGGCGCCCGCCGAAAAACCAGTGGGCGCTGCCGTAGCAAGAAAGTCGAGCGAGGTATCGAGCTTACTGACGCCTCCGGGCACAGTCACGTGGATCGCGAACATGTTCACATCGTCACGCCGCCATTTAAGAACTTGGCCATTTGCTGAGATCACTAGGCCGGCCAGATTATCGATCGGACCGCTCGGCGAATGCTCGCCTGGAATCCACTGCGGATAGGCGAGTGTCAGCGGTCCAGGTTTAACTGGAATCACCAGGCGAGCGTGCAGGATTTTACGCGGGGCATCGCGCAGATCGAGCGCAAGCTGTATGTGCTGCGCTTCCCGCTGCGCGCCGAGCGGTGCGGCTCCCAGGAGAAGAGCCGAAATGGCAAGTAACTGAGTTCTCAACTTACATGATAGTGGTGCAGTATGGAGCGAAGTAGAGTGGTGATTTGTGGTCGATATTGTTTAACTCGGATCCCGTCGATCGCGACCGTTTGCTACTCGCACTCTGGGAGTATGGCACCGCGGGCATAGTGGAAGGGCCGGATGGCCTGCGCGCCTACTTCTCGGATGATTTACCTGCGCATCAGTTAGCAGCGCTCAAAGAAGCTTTCAATTCTTCGACTATTCGGACCGAGCCTATTGAGCCGCAGTCATTTACGCGAGAGAATTGGGACCCCATCCTAGTCGGGCAGCGATTCTACATTGCTTCACCCTGGATTCAAGACAACCCACCCGGCGACCGCCTGCGTTTAGAAATTGACGCGGTGACCGCCTTTGGAACAGGGCGTCACGAATCAACCCAGCTGTGTCTCGAAGCTTTGGAACAGTATCTCGAACCCGAGCACACCGTGGTCGACGTCGGTTGTGGATCGGGTATTCTCTCCGCAGCCGCTCGCTTGCTCGGAGCGCGCCGCGTCTTCAGCTGCGACATTCATGACGATGCGATAGCCGCTTCCAAACAACACGTCTCGACGCCGATTTTCCTCGGTTCTGCCGATGCCGTTGGGAGTACATCGGCCGATCTCGTGCTCGCCAATATCAGCGCATCCGTCCTGGACTCCCTTGCGTCGGATCTGAAACGAATCATCAGGCCGGGTGGTCTGCTCATCCTCTCTGGCTTCATTCACGAACAGCTTCCGCAACATTTTCGTCCGGAGAAGTCGCTGTCTCGGGGCGATTGGCTCTGTTGGATCTGCCGGCCAGATGCGATTACGCCTGCCACAAACCGCTCCGATCCTCAAGGGCTTTCCCACAAGCTCGAATGGTGGCTATGAGCGTATGCTGACGACTGTTCCTCAGACAGACGGGAAGCACCGGCAAACTGATTAAAATTGAAAATGCAGACCAAACTGCATCTGGCGCATCGCAGTCTGGATGTAGGTGATCTGACCCGCACCGCTTACGTCAATCGTCGAGCTCGGAAGTCCAAGGTTCGTGTGGTTGAACACATTGAAGGCATCTGCCCTCAACTCCAGGGACCGGCGCTCGCTGCTGAGCAGATTCTTCGCAACCGACACATTGGAGTTGAAAAGGTGCGGTCCGCGCAACGAATTCCGGCCGGCTGTTCCGTTGCGAAATGGCTGCGTTGGCTGTGAATAGGCCGCAGCATTAAACCATTGATTCGCGCTCTGATTTTGGACAGATGGGTCGCCAACGAGATCAGCTCGGAATTGACTGAAATCAGCGTTCAGAAGTGGTGCGCTCGAGACAGTCGGAGTAAACGGCAGGCCCGATTCGAATGTGTGGATACCGCTCAGGCGCCAGCCGCCAAGAACGAGATTCGCAATGGCATTGTTCCCGAGTTGGAAGCGGCGGTTGCGCCCAAACGGCAAATCCCAATCATGTTGGAACGTGACAACATGTTCCCGGTCCCATGAAGCGGGCCCATGAGAAGAACGCAGATCGTAGGCGTTTCCATAATAACTTGCGCCCTCACTGTTCACCATAGTTTTGCCCCAGGTGTAGTTGACTAGGAAATCAAGTCCGCGCGAGAACTGCTTCTGCAGCTTCGTCTGCAGGGCGTTGTAGCTCGAGTTGTCGCAATTGCAGTATTGGTAGATGCCCTGCGTGAGGCCGAACCTAGCAAAAGGCCGTCTCGGATCAAAGTCGCCCGGGCCAGGTACCGCCTGATTTTGGTTCGTGGCTACGAAGAGATGGCGTCCAACGTTTCCGACATAAGCAACCTCCAGCGCAAGACTGGACGTGAAGCGCTGCTGCACAGCCATGTTCCAAAAGTAGACTTCTGGGATGCGGTAGGCATCGGTGGGGAAGGTGTAGTAGTTAATTCCAATTCCGTTAGGAAGCGCATAGCGGCCTGTCGAACCTACGGGTGGATTGGCCGGAGCCGGTGGTCCATCAAGAAGGTAAAAGACCGGAGTATACGTGTTCGGCTGCGAGAGGCTCTGCGGATTCACGATCGGAGGATTGTAGTCGGCGCCTTGCCCGAAGACGGCGCCCAGGCCGCCCGGATTGAAGCTCTCGCCGTAACCCGCGCGGATTACCGTTTTCTCTTTCGCTTGGTAAGCAATTCCGAAACGCGGAATAAAACCGATGTTGTACGCCTTCACTCCCATGTTGAGCGGGACGTTTCCAATACCGGCAGCGAGTACCTCCCCAGTAGTCGGGTCGAAGCTCCCGGCGCCTCCTGGTTTGGCAGCCGTTTGCGGCAGATAATCTTCCCAGCGCACGCCATAGTTCACTGTCAGTTTCGGAGTGATACGCCAGGAATCCTGCACAAAGCCGAAGATGCGAGTTTCGCGCAAGCCAGGATAATAGTTTGATCCAGTGAAAAAGCGGCCGAAGCTGCTAGGCTGTCCGAGTAAGTAGGACGCGAGCGCTGCACCTGTCGAAGCTTGCCCGTTATACGCTGCGTCGATGGTGGGATCACTCGTAGTTGTGTTATTAAAGTGGATTTCGCCTGAACGGTGCGAGTCACTGGGAATGCGCTGTTGTTGACCGCGCCGGACGTCTACTCCGAACTTCACTGTGTGATTGCCGGCGATCTTCGTCCAGTTGTTAACCCACTGAAACTGGTTCTCAGTTTCCCTCAGGGGGCAGTTACATTGATTCACGCCGAGCGCATAGCCGAAATTAAAACCGCCGTTGCCCTCAACATAGAAAGCCGGCATCCCACTGGTTTCAGGGGAGCCCGTATTCAGACCCGGTAATCCGGCATCGCTCGCAGGTGTCGTGCCTATGTCGTTCGGCTGCACGCGAATGCGGTAGCGATAGAACCCGAAACGAGCATCTGTCACCAGCGTCGGGCTGAACGTATGGTCGATGCCGACGGCTAAACTCTGGTTACGATCGACCGAATCACCGGAAAAATTAAACGCTGAAGGGCCGCCCGCCAAATTGCCGAAAGCAGCGGGCGAATAATTATTGAAGTTAGCGAGCGTATAGCGGCTGAACAGGTGGGTCGTTCCACTCAGGTTGTAGTCAACGCGGCCGTCATATTGATCCGTATCGAACCTTTGGACCCCATTGCTGATGTAGTTGTTGAAGATATCAGTCCCGTTGTTCGGCGCCGGGAGCAGCGCGAGCAGCTTCTGCATGGGTGCGACAACCGGAATGATGTTTACCTGCCCGTTCTTCGAGTAAGCCAGCCGGTTCGCGCCGGTCGCAAGATTGCCGGAGTTTGGATCGAAGACCATGCCCTCGCGGGCAGGAACGGACAGGCCTTCAGTGGTCGTGACGGTCGTAGGATTCGCGCAAGGCCCCGGGGAAACGCTGCCGTCGGCACAGAAATATCTCCCGAGAAGCGCTGTCAGATCACCGTTTCGCTCAGCCGCAGTCGGAACCGTGGTCAGCACGGAGCCCCCGTTGCGTCTTCTTGTTCCCTGATAATCGAAGAAGCCGAACAGCTTGTCCTTTACGATCGGCGCACCTACCGACCCGCCGAACTGATTCCAGCGAAGTGTTGGATTGATTCCCGTGAACTGATCGGTCGCATTTGTAACGTCATTGCGCAGGAACTCGAAAGCAGACCCGTGCCACTGATTCGTTCCGGACTTCGTTGTGGCTTGCAGAAGCGCACCGGAAGCTGAACCAAACTCTGCATCGTAGTTGCTGGTCGAAACCTTCAATTCCTGTAGAGCATCCGTATTCGGATTGATCACGGCAACTCCGAGAATCGCGCTTTCATTCTCCGTACCATCCAGCAGAAAACCATTCGCCGTAAAGAACTGGCCGTTGACGTTCGCCTGAATGCCCTGCTGCGGATTCTCGGCCGCCGAGTGAGTCCAGCTGTTCGGTTGCGTTCCGGGCACAATTAGCAGCAGGTTCGTCACGTTCCGATCCAGCACCGGCAGTTCTTGAACCTGGCTTCCGGTGAGCGTCGTCGCAATTTCAGCGCGGTCCGTTGTCAGCAGTGGAGTCGCGCTCGTCACTTCCACGGTCGTTTGCACGTTGGCCGTACTCAGCTTAGCGTCGAGAGTAGTTGTGGCATCCACCTGAACGATGGCACTCGCCTTGAACTCTCCAAACCCAGCGCTTTGAATCTGAACTTGATAGCGCCCCGCAAGCAGGTGAGTCTGCGAATAGTTCCCGTCTGAGTTGCTCTGCAAGTGATACAAGGCGCCGCGGTCCAGGTCTGTGATTGTGATCGCGGCGTTCGGCACGGATGCCCCTGTAGCGTCTTGCACTGTTCCCGCTATATTGCCGGATACCGCTTGCCCGAAAGCCGCGGAAAGAGTCAGAACCGTAAAAGCAAAAAGCCGAAACAAATTCGAAATCATAGGCACCCCTAGCGATTCTTGAAGTCTATCGTACCTATGACAACCCGTTAATGCGCATTACTGCGGCATCGCTCCCGAATCCAGCTGTACGCGAATGCGAATGTCCCCGAGACCCTCATTACCGCCCTTCGAGTCAATCGCAATCATTTGCCAGCCCTTCGTTTCGGTAGCGGATGTTTTGATTTCAAATGGCACACTCGCGGAATCGTGCGCATTGACCGGAATACTGGCCGGAAGGTGGCGTCGAAAAACCCAGCCCTCCGGCAAAGCGACCGACAGTTTCGCGGTGAGGGGCTTATCGGTAGGATTGTCGATGACGACCGGAATCACCAGGGAACTTCCATATCTCGCCATGATCTCCGGCGCAATGAACTTCGCGGGATCACCCAATCCGTGCGCTTGCCAGAACTGCTTGTAAAAGCGCCACGGACCGCCCAGTTCGATCCGGGGAGCTGATAGCTTTTCGGGCACGAAATCTGGGGCCCGCTCGTATGGAATACCCGCCGGAATAACGCCTTCGAAGAGATCGCCGGTTACATCGAACTTCACGTGCGACTTGCCGAATGCGAACAGAACGGGCTGTTCAAAGAAACTCAGGTCGTTCTTCGCCAATGCATTCGCAGCCAGTTGGCCCGAGTCGCCTTGCGTCAGGTGAAACGCACACTCTTCGGCGCCGAGCCGGGCATAACTCACACCCTTTGCCGGGGACTTTTCCGTCGACGAGTACTCTGGCCCTTTGCCCTTGAGAAAATCCGTATGCGATGCATCGCTGAAGAAGTAGAGCTTTTGCGGTTGCCATGGCCGGAGCCCTTCTGTGAGGTTGCGGATATCGCCGCGATTTCTCGGCGTCGCTAACTGCTCTGAAAAAGCAGTCGGATTACCGGCGAGATCGAACGCTTCATTGGCAAGCACGCTCGCCGCTTGGTGATCGCCGTGGTTTTCTCCAGCCACCCAATCCGGAAGCCAGGTCGCAACCACCGCTGGTCGCGTCAGCCGGACAATTCTCACCAACCGTCCGAGCGAATCTCCGTGATTCCAGGTCTCAAGCGAATCGAGAACATCCTGACCCGGCGTGTCAAGTCCATTCAGAAACCACACGTCCAGCACGCCGAAGTGAGCCAAGGC
>JAABUQ010005188.1_pt1 | contig 21160 bp, 22 predicted proteins | sample 5560001 | NCBI WGS metagenome assembly JAABUQ01 (sample SAMN10711888, study PRJNA513371) | rock metagenome | isolation source: Antarctica rocks | place: Antarctica: Victoria Land, Finger Mt nord | collected 2015-12-18
AACGGAAATCAGGTGTTTGACGTCATTACCAGCGGCGTGTCGCCAAGCAGCCAAAGCGGCGTAACCGATTGAGCCACCAGCGACATCGGCCCCGGTCGTTCCAGCTTTGTCCCCTTATGCGTACCAGAAGGCCGTTTCGTTACTTCTGGCCTACCTGTTCGTCAGCCGGGGCGAGCTGGTCATCGTGGTGGACGGCGAACGCCACCGGGTCGGCCACGGCAGCACGTTGTTCTACCCCGGCCACGCCATGCACGAGTTCCGCAACGAGACGGATGAGGCGGCCGAGTTCTACATCGTCGTGGACGATACCGGGCACGCTGAGCATGGGCCGGGCGCGGTGATCTCGTGCGCGCCGCGGCGAGCACGCCTCAGCCGAGCGAGGGCTGCTCCTCTCTCGCCCCGGCCTTCGCGCCGAGCAGCCTGAGGCCAGTGCCTTTCCGCGTACCGCCGATGTGCAGGTAGTGACAGGTCGCCGGCGGTCGCCGGACCGAGTGCCTCGAGGCGTGCGCGCCGAGCTGGGCGAGCGGTTGGTCCACCCAGTCCCACTCGATGTGAATACATCAGACCGTAACGTCAACGGGCAACTCGGTTGCCCGACGGGGCGGGCCTCTGAATCTTTCGGGTCGAACCAGTGCTCCCCGTGAGTAGGAACGTGCCCACGGTCGCCGACAGTCGCGTTTTCACATGGCCTCGGTCGGAAGCCGCTGTAGCGGGCCGATTAGGTGGCCGCGGCTCATGGTGACGGCAGGCAGTCCTTGTCTCTGATCACGTCCTGGAGCACCTTGGCTCATGCACTTCGATGGCGGCTGCCAATGCGGTCGGGTTCGTTACCGTGCCCAGGGGCCGCGGGACCGGGCTAGCATCTGCTATTGCCGCATGTGTCAGAAAGCCTCCGGCGGCCCGTTCATGGCCTTCGTTCGCTTCCCGGCAGACGAGGTGGAGTGGTCCACGCTGCCGAGCGTGTTTGCGAGCTCGAACCGCGTCGAGCGGGGCTTCTGCGCCGCATGCGGAACGCCGCTCAGCTACCGCCAGGTTGGCCGTCCGAACATCAGCCTCACGCTGCACAGCCTCAACGATCCACCGGCCGTGCAGCCCGAAATGGCGTTCTCGCCCGGAGCAGCGCCCTGCGGGTGCCTCGCCCTTGCCGATCTGTCGCCGCGGGAGACGGACTTCTCCGCCGATCCCGACTTCAGGAACCATCAGCGTTGAGCGTAGTGTCCACGTTGGGTCTCCTGTCAGCCCGCAGCCTCTCTGTGGATCATGACCCACGCGACGGCGGCGCCCGTGAGCTGCACCGATCCCCCTGCCAACATCGCCGCGGTGAGTCCTGCGACTCCCGCGCCCTTCAGCGCGTAGAGCGCCCCCAGCACCGCGACTCCCAGCGTCGCACCGACCATCCGCGCCACATTGATCAGCGCCGACGCCGCACCTGAGCGCGCCGAGGGGACGGCGGCGACGGCCACGCCCATCAGCGGAGCGGTGTTCACGCCCATGCCGATCCCGGCCAGCAGCAGCCCGGCCTGCGCCAGCGACATCGGCCGTCCCGCCTCGGTGAGCGCCATGACGAGGAGACCTGCCCCGATCAGGGCCGTGCCGCCGGCCGTGGTGGCGCGCGCCCCGATGCGCTGGACGAGCGCGCCCGAGCGGGAAGACACCAGCACGAAGGCCAGCGCCATCGGCAGGAGCCCGAGACCCGCTTCGACGGGCGTCAGCGCCGCCGCGCCGCCCTGCCAGGACAGCGGCACGAGGAAGAGCAGGCCGTACATGCCAAACGTCATCGCCGCCGTCGCCGCGACCGCGCCGACGAAGGCCCGCTGCCGGAACAGGTCGAGCGGCACGAGCGCCGCCTCGCCCTGCCGACGCTCGATCCACAGGAACAGCGCCGTCGCGACGGCCGCGAGCGGCAGCACCACGACGAGCAGATGCGGCGCTTCCCGGCCTTCGATGGCGGCGAGCGCGAGGCCGCCGAGCGCCAGCGCCCCCAGCACCTGCCCGCCGAGATCGAAGCTGCGCCCCTTCGGGTCGGCCGATTCCGGAACGGAGCGCCAGGCCAGCACGCAGGCGAGCGCGCCGACGGGCAGGACAATGAGGAACACGCTGCGCCATCCGAAGCCCTCGATGAGCAGGCCGCCGAGCGTGGGGCCGAGAGCGAAGGCGAGGCCGTTGCACCCGGCCCATATCCCCAGTGCCCGCCCGCGCTCGGCCGGATCGGTCCAGATCACGCGCAGGATGGCGAGCGAGGAGGGCAGCAGGAGTGCCGCGCCGAGCCCGGCGATCGCCCGGCCGAGGATCAGGACGGCGGCGTTGGGCGCGAGACCGCAGCCGAGGCAACCGAGCGAGAACACCGCGACGCCAGCGACGAAGATCCGCCTGCGGCCGTAGAGATCGCCGAGCAGGCCGCCGGTCAGCAATAGCAGCGCGTAGGCGAGGTTGTGGCCGTCGACCACCCATTGCAGGGCGGCGACGCCGACCCCGAGGGCGTCGCCGATCGGCCGCACGGCGAGGTTCACGACCGAGGTGTCGATCTGGGCGATGAGCACGCCCAGGCACAAGGTCACCAGCGCGGCGCCGCGGCGCGGCGCCGATGTGCGGCTTCGTTCGATCACGTCATCTCCTCGTCCCATCCGGCATCGAGATGGCGTCGGGTCGAAGCAAAGTCGCCCGCGGTCGTTTCGGCCGAAACCGAAGCGTCGGCTGCTGCGCTCGCCTTCCCGATGGCCTAAAAGCGGCCATGCCGAGCGTGCTCCAGGTCGCCGAAGTCGCCGCCCTTTTGGGCGACCCCGGGCGCGTCAACATGATGCTAGCCTTGAGCGATGGCCGGGCGCTCCCCGCGGGCGAGTTGGCGCTTGCCGCCCGCATCGCGCCGGCGACCGCGAGTGGGCACCTGGGCCAGCTCGTCGCCGGCGGCCTGCTCGGCGTCACGGCGCAGGGGCGCTATCGCTACTACCGGATCGCGTCGCCCGAGGTGGCCACGCTGATGGAAAGCGTACTGGTCGTCGCCGCCGTCGCCCGCGACGAGGCGCGACCACAGCCACGGCGTGTTCCGTCCCGCGCCGCCGCCGCGCTGCGCGAGGCGCGCACCTGCTACAACCACCTCGCCGGACGGCTCGGTGTCGCCCTGGCGGATGCTTTGGCCACGGCCGGGCACGTCAGGCTGGACATCGAGGGCAGTGAGCTGACGCCGCAGGGCATGGTGTTCCTCACGGACTTCGGTCTCGATCTCGGCGGCAAGCGGCACAAGACGTTCTGCCGGACGTGCATCGACTGGAGCGAGCGACGGCTGCACCTCTCCGGCCACGTCGGCGCCGCCCTCTGCCAGCGCTGCCTCGACCTCGGCTGGATCGAGCGCCGCCCGGCTTCACGCGCCATCGACATCACGCCGACAGGGCGGGCGGGATTCGGGACCGTGTTCGGCTTCCACGCCGACAGCGACTGCGGAGAGGGTGGCGATGGCTGGCGTGGCGGAGGAGGAGATGCTGGAGCTATGGTTAGGGGATAGAACCTGACGCTTGGTGCCCACCGGAATCCGGGGTTCCGGCTTGGCTTCGCGTGGCGCCCAAATCCCCGTGCGCTCCGTCGTCGGCGCGTAGCCGTGGAACGCCCACCGCAGCGGCAATCCGCCGCGCCGGCGCCAGGCGGCATCGACCCGCACGCGCCACAGCCGCTCGGCGCCGGCGAGGCCGTGCACCTCCTCCCCGTCCCACAGGATCTCGGCCCGGCCCTGGAGATGCAGCAGGCTGCCTGTGGCAAAGTCCAAGAACAGCAGCGCCGCCCGCGGATCGAGCAGCAAATTGCCCAGGGTGTTGAAATAGCGGTTGCCCCGGAAGTCCGGGATCGTCAGCACGTCGCCCTCCAGGCGAACGAATCCGGGCCGGCCGCCGCGATGCGACACGTCCACCCCGTCCGCCTCGCCCCCGCGCCCGCCGCTGCTGGTCGCCACGAAGAATGTGTCCGCGCTCGCGACCAAGTCGCGCGCCTCCTCGTCGAGGCTGCCCAGCCGCTCCGCCGCAACATCTGCGACCTGAGCACTTCCTGGCGCGGGCACGGCGTCGCGCGCCTGGATGTATTGCGGGCAGTTGCCGAAACTCTGCCGGACGCCGATCGTCAGGCCGCTCTCGTCCGCGGCGAGCACGATGCCGTTGGCCCGGTTCCGCCGCCGGGTGCCCAGGTCTATGCCGAGCAGACCAACCGGGCTGCCCGCGCGCAGCCTGGCCGCCGCGGGGTCACCGACGTCCGGCGGGATCGCGATGCGCAAGGTGCGCGGGTCCGGGCTGGACACGAAGCCCGGCGGGCCGGCCAGCACCGTCGCCATGGGGCAGCCCTCTCCGTCCACCGTCGCGGCGAGCAGAAAGGGGAGACCTGCGAAGAACAGGCGGTGCTGGTCCGTCATCCAGTCGCGGATGGGCGCGCCCTTTAGCCGCACGCCGGCGCGGGCCTGCGCTTCTTGCTCGCCGACGTGGAACGGGGAGGCATCCATAGGCGGCGCTCCTAGCGGTCGAGGGTTCGGGCAAGCGCGGCATCGGCTTGAACCGAGACAGCGCTGCCGCGCCAAGCGACGATCCGGGACCTGGCCATCCCGTTTGCCCGCAGGGCGCCGAGGCTGAAGCACGCGGCGACCGCGCAGACCAGCGGCCATCCGCCGCGCCCGAAGGCCAGTTCCGCGACGAACGATCCCAGGGCGCCGCCGACGAAGAACAGGCCCGTGAACAGCCCGTTCATACGGCCGACGGCGTCCGGTCGCAGCAGCGTGATGGCCCGGCGCCCCAGCGTCTGCTCGCCGATCGTGCCCGCGTCCAGGGCCGCCGCCGCGGCCGTGAACAGGCCGATCAGCACCGAGGTCCCGACATGCAGCTGCGGGCCGATGCCGTCCACTCCCGCGATTCCTGCCAGCACCGCCGCGACGATCACCGTGAGCCGCAGCGCAAGGCTGGCCTGGCGTGTCCAGCCGCGGTCGCCGAGGCGGCCAGCGATCGGCGCGATCAGCACGCCGCCCGCGCCGGCGAGCGCGAACAGGGCGATGCCGTGGGCGCCGAAGCCGAACGGGGGTGCCGACAGGCGCAGCGCGACGGTGCCCCAGAACATGCTCACCACATGAAGCAGAGCGCCGACGAGAGGGAGCGGGCACGCAGCACGGGTTCGTCCCGCCACAACGTCCAGAGCGACCCGAGCACGGCGGCATACCGGGCACGCTGAGCATGGGCCGGGCGCGGTGATCTCGTGCGCGCCGCGGCGAGCACGCCTCAGCCGAGCGAGGGCTGCTCCTCTCTCGCCCCGGCCTTCGCGCCGAGCAGCCTGAGGCCAGTGCCTTTCCGCGTACCGCCGATGTGCAGGTAGTGACAGGTCGCCGGCGGTCGCCGGACCGAGTGCCTCGAGGCGTGCGCGCCGAGCTGGGCGAGCGGTTGGTCCACCCAGTCCCACTCGATGTGAATACATCAGACCGTAACGTCAACGGGCAACTCGGTTGCCCGACGGGGCGGGCCTCTGAATCTTTCGGGTCGAACCAGTGCTCCCCGTGAGTAGGAACGTGCCCACGGTCGCCGACAGTCGCGTTTTCACATGGCCTCGGTCGGAAGCCGCTGTAGCGGGCCGATTAGGTGGCCGCGGCTCATGGTGACGGCAGGCAGTCCTTGTCTCTGATCACGTCCTGGAGCACCTTGGCTCATGCACTTCGATGGCGGCTGCCAATGCGGTCGGGTTCGTTACCGTGCCCAGGGGCCGCGGGACCGGGCTAGCATCTGCTATTGCCGCATGTGTCAGAAAGCCTCCGGCGGCCCGTTCATGGCCTTCGTTCGCTTCCCGGCAGACGAGGTGGAGTGGTCCACGCTGCCGAGCGTGTTTGCGAGCTCGAACCGCGTCGAGCGGGGCTTCTGCGCCGCATGCGGAACGCCGCTCAGCTACCGCCAGGTTGGCCGTCCGAACATCAGCCTCACGCTGCACAGCCTCAACGATCCACCGGCCGTGCAGCCCGAAATGGCGTTCTCGCCCGGAGCAGCGCCCTGCGGGTGCCTCGCCCTTGCCGATCTGTCGCCGCGGGAGACGGACTTCTCCGCCGATCCCGACTTCAGGAACCATCAGCGTTGAGCGTAGTGTCCACGTTGGGTCTCCTGTCAGCCCGCAGCCTCTCTGTGGATCATGACCCACGCGACGGCGGCGCCCGTGAGCTGCACCGATCCCCCTGCCAACATCGCCGCGGTGAGTCCTGCGACTCCCGCGCCCTTCAGCGCGTAGAGCGCCCCCAGCACCGCGACTCCCAGCGTCGCACCGACCATCCGCGCCACATTGATCAGCGCCGACGCCGCACCTGAGCGCGCCGAGGGGACGGCGGCGACGGCCACGCCCATCAGCGGAGCGGTGTTCACGCCCATGCCGATCCCGGCCAGCAGCAGCCCGGCCTGCGCCAGCGACATCGGCCGTCCCGCCTCGGTGAGCGCCATGACGAGGAGACCTGCCCCGATCAGGGCCGTGCCGCCGGCCGTGGTGGCGCGCGCCCCGATGCGCTGGACGAGCGCGCCCGAGCGGGAAGACACCAGCACGAAGGCCAGCGCCATCGGCAGGAGCCCGAGACCCGCTTCGACGGGCGTCAGCGCCGCCGCGCCGCCCTGCCAGGACAGCGGCACGAGGAAGAGCAGGCCGTACATGCCAAACGTCATCGCCGCCGTCGCCGCGACCGCGCCGACGAAGGCCCGCTGCCGGAACAGGTCGAGCGGCACGAGCGCCGCCTCGCCCTGCCGACGCTCGATCCACAGGAACAGCGCCGTCGCGACGGCCGCGAGCGGCAGCACCACGACGAGCAGATGCGGCGCTTCCCGGCCTTCGATGGCGGCGAGCGCGAGGCCGCCGAGCGCCAGCGCCCCCAGCACCTGCCCGCCGAGATCGAAGCTGCGCCCCTTCGGGTCGGCCGATTCCGGAACGGAGCGCCAGGCCAGCACGCAGGCGAGCGCGCCGACGGGCAGGACAATGAGGAACACGCTGCGCCATCCGAAGCCCTCGATGAGCAGGCCGCCGAGCGTGGGGCCGAGAGCGAAGGCGAGGCCGTTGCACCCGGCCCATATCCCCAGTGCCCGCCCGCGCTCGGCCGGATCGGTCCAGATCACGCGCAGGATGGCGAGCGAGGAGGGCAGCAGGAGTGCCGCGCCGAGCCCGGCGATCGCCCGGCCGAGGATCAGGACGGCGGCGTTGGGCGCGAGACCGCAGCCGAGGCAACCGAGCGAGAACACCGCGACGCCAGCGACGAAGATCCGCCTGCGGCCGTAGAGATCGCCGAGCAGGCCGCCGGTCAGCAATAGCAGCGCGTAGGCGAGGTTGTGGCCGTCGACCACCCATTGCAGGGCGGCGACGCCGACCCCGAGGGCGTCGCCGATCGGCCGCACGGCGAGGTTCACGACCGAGGTGTCGATCTGGGCGATGAGCACGCCCAGGCACAAGGTCACCAGCGCGGCGCCGCGGCGCGGCGCCGATGTGCGGCTTCGTTCGATCACGTCATCTCCTCGTCCCATCCGGCATCGAGATGGCGTCGGGTCGAAGCAAAGTCGCCCGCGGTCGTTTCGGCCGAAACCGAAGCGTCGGCTGCTGCGCTCGCCTTCCCGATGGCCTAAAAGCGGCCATGCCGAGCGTGCTCCAGGTCGCCGAAGTCGCCGCCCTTTTGGGCGACCCCGGGCGCGTCAACATGATGCTAGCCTTGAGCGATGGCCGGGCGCTCCCCGCGGGCGAGTTGGCGCTTGCCGCCCGCATCGCGCCGGCGACCGCGAGTGGGCACCTGGGCCAGCTCGTCGCCGGCGGCCTGCTCGGCGTCACGGCGCAGGGGCGCTATCGCTACTACCGGATCGCGTCGCCCGAGGTGGCCACGCTGATGGAAAGCGTACTGGTCGTCGCCGCCGTCGCCCGCGACGAGGCGCGACCACAGCCACGGCGTGTTCCGTCCCGCGCCGCCGCCGCGCTGCGCGAGGCGCGCACCTGCTACAACCACCTCGCCGGACGGCTCGGTGTCGCCCTGGCGGATGCTTTGGCCACGGCCGGGCACGTCAGGCTGGACATCGAGGGCAGTGAGCTGACGCCGCAGGGCATGGTGTTCCTCACGGACTTCGGTCTCGATCTCGGCGGCAAGCGGCACAAGACGTTCTGCCGGACGTGCATCGACTGGAGCGAGCGACGGCTGCACCTCTCCGGCCACGTCGGCGCCGCCCTCTGCCAGCGCTGCCTCGACCTCGGCTGGATCGAGCGCCGCCCGGCTTCACGCGCCATCGACATCACGCCGACAGGGCGGGCGGGATTCGGGACCGTGTTCGGCTTCCACGCCGACAGCGACTGCGGAGAGGGTGGCGATGGCTGGCGTGGCGGAGGAGGAGATGCTGGAGCTATGGTTAGGGGATAGAACCTGACGCTTGGTGCCCACCGGAATCCGGGGTTCCGGCTTGGCTTCGCGTGGCGCCCAAATCCCCGTGCGCTCCGTCGTCGGCGCGTAGCCGTGGAACGCCCACCGCAGCGGCAATCCGCCGCGCCGGCGCCAGGCGGCATCGACCCGCACGCGCCACAGCCGCTCGGCGCCGGCGAGGCCGTGCACCTCCTCCCCGTCCCACAGGATCTCGGCCCGGCCCTGGAGATGCAGCAGGCTGCCTGTGGCAAAGTCCAAGAACAGCAGCGCCGCCCGCGGATCGAGCAGCAAATTGCCCAGGGTGTTGAAATAGCGGTTGCCCCGGAAGTCCGGGATCGTCAGCACGTCGCCCTCCAGGCGAACGAATCCGGGCCGGCCGCCGCGATGCGACACGTCCACCCCGTCCGCCTCGCCCCCGCGCCCGCCGCTGCTGGTCGCCACGAAGAATGTGTCCGCGCTCGCGACCAAGTCGCGCGCCTCCTCGTCGAGGCTGCCCAGCCGCTCCGCCGCAACATCTGCGACCTGAGCACTTCCTGGCGCGGGCACGGCGTCGCGCGCCTGGATGTATTGCGGGCAGTTGCCGAAACTCTGCCGGACGCCGATCGTCAGGCCGCTCTCGTCCGCGGCGAGCACGATGCCGTTGGCCCGGTTCCGCCGCCGGGTGCCCAGGTCTATGCCGAGCAGACCAACCGGGCTGCCCGCGCGCAGCCTGGCCGCCGCGGGGTCACCGACGTCCGGCGGGATCGCGATGCGCAAGGTGCGCGGGTCCGGGCTGGACACGAAGCCCGGCGGGCCGGCCAGCACCGTCGCCATGGGGCAGCCCTCTCCGTCCACCGTCGCGGCGAGCAGAAAGGGGAGACCTGCGAAGAACAGGCGGTGCTGGTCCGTCATCCAGTCGCGGATGGGCGCGCCCTTTAGCCGCACGCCGGCGCGGGCCTGCGCTTCTTGCTCGCCGACGTGGAACGGGGAGGCATCCATAGGCGGCGCTCCTAGCGGTCGAGGGTTCGGGCAAGCGCGGCATCGGCTTGAACCGAGACAGCGCTGCCGCGCCAAGCGACGATCCGGGACCTGGCCATCCCGTTTGCCCGCAGGGCGCCGAGGCTGAAGCACGCGGCGACCGCGCAGACCAGCGGCCATCCGCCGCGCCCGAAGGCCAGTTCCGCGACGAACGATCCCAGGGCGCCGCCGACGAAGAACAGGCCCGTGAACAGCCCGTTCATACGGCCGACGGCGTCCGGTCGCAGCAGCGTGATGGCCCGGCGCCCCAGCGTCTGCTCGCCGATCGTGCCCGCGTCCAGGGCCGCCGCCGCGGCCGTGAACAGGCCGATCAGCACCGAGGTCCCGACATGCAGCTGCGGGCCGATGCCGTCCACTCCCGCGATTCCTGCCAGCACCGCCGCGACGATCACCGTGAGCCGCAGCGCAAGGCTGGCCTGGCGTGTCCAGCCGCGGTCGCCGAGGCGGCCAGCGATCGGCGCGATCAGCACGCCGCCCGCGCCGGCGAGCGCGAACAGGGCGATGCCGTGGGCGCCGAAGCCGAACGGGGGTGCCGACAGGCGCAGCGCGACGGTGCCCCAGAACATGCTCACCACATGAAGCAGAGCGCCGACGAGAGGGAGCGGGCACGCAGCACGGGTTCGTCCCGCCACAACGTCCAGAGCGACCCGAGCACGGCGGCATAGCCCGGCCCCGAAGCAGGACGCCGAGTCGGCAGAAGCGAAGCCAGCAGCACCGAAAGCGCCACCATCAGCAATGCCGAACCGCCGTAGACTGCGCGCCAGTTCGCGGATCGCTCCTCGCGGCCCCGTCACAGCCCGACCAGGCTGGACCGGCAGGCGGAAGCAGAGATTAGAGATTGAGGTCTTGCGCCGACAACCTCTGAGCGGCCCGACGATCGCCCGCCAGGTGCGCTATCCATGCTGCGAATCGACGTTCGGGAGACGCTCCCCGCGGCCAGATCGGCCGCAACTCCCCGGCACGATCAAATTCGATACAACGATAACCGCAGCCCAGAACATGGCCAACATCGAGCTCAGACTGTAAGGGGTGCGGCGAGGCTGAGTCTCCCTTTCGATTGTCGCAATACCAGGAGGCCGACCAGCATCAAATTGATAATGTTGAACATCACGCCAGAGCCGAAAGCCGGTGCATAAAAGCCGAAGCGATCGTAGAGATGCCCCGCAAACCAGCTGCCAAAAGCCATGCCATTCATGGCTGCGAAAAGCACGAGCGGGATGCGCCACGAGGCCTCAGCTGAAGGAAAGAGGTCGCGGATCGACACGACATAAGCCGGAATGATGCCGGAAAACCCAAATCCGTAGCCGGCCGCCACAACGAACAGCCCGGCCTCGTTCTGAGTCAAAAGAAAGGCACCGATCGACACCGCCTGAAAGGCGGAGCCAGCCAGCACGGTTTTCAAGCCGCCGTGACGGTCAGCAAACGCGCCCCAGAACTGCCGCGAGATAAACGCGCAACCTAGCAGGACCGACAGCATCATGGCTCCCGTTGCCGCGCCAATGCCGATGTCGCCGCAGAATGCCACCAGATGCGCTTGCGGGATTGCCATCGGCACGCAGCAGCAGAAGCCGGCGATACAAAGAATCGCCTGCACTGTGTTCGGCCGCAGCCCGAGCACCCTCGGAGCTGCAACACGCTTGGCTTTGGTGCCCCTGGCTGCAACGCCGCCCACCCCAGGGGCGGGGCGCAATAACAGGGCAGCGAGTGGCACTACGCCCAGCAATACAACTCCCGCAAAACCCAGGTACGTGACGCGCCAGCCAGGCCCGGCAATCAACCGCTCGAAAACCGCAGGCCACATAACGCCGGCAATGTACTGCCCGGACGAGATCAGCGCGATGGCGGTGCCGCGTCGGCGATCGAACCACCGGCTGACGTAAATGAGCAGCGGCGGGTAGATGGCGCCCATTCCGAGGAACCCGATCAGGACGCCCTGCCCGATGTAGAGCGCCCAGATACTGCCGATCGATGACAACGCGAGGCCTAGGGCGATCATCACCGCACCCAACAGTACGCTGTTGCGAACCCCGATCCGGTCGGCAAGCCAACCCATGACAATACCGCCCAGGCCCGTCCCGACCCAAGTCAGGGCCCCGGCAAGTGCCAGGGTCGAGCGCGACACGCCAAGATCAAGCTCCATCACGCGAAGTCCAACCACGATCAGTAAGGTCGAACCATAAGCGACAGACAGGATCGCGAGCGTCACACCGGCCGCGACCCATGATGCACGGCTCTCTATTGATTGCACCTGGAGGTCCGACAGCGACGAGCCGACATCGTCGGGCATTAAGCCGTCTCCGCGCGGCGCGATCCGAATAGCTCCCACCCCAGACCGGTCGGATCAAGACGCGGGTGGTGGCGGCTGCAGGACTGTCGAGGAAGATGTGCTGGTTGATGTTGGGCAGCGAAGCATGGCATCAGGGTCTCCAGCAGATTTTCTACTATCGTAGAAACAGCTGCTGGAAAGCGCAATGCCAGGATGCTATGAAGGCTCGTCTACGTCGATCCACGGACGGCTGAGCATCCCAGCTCACAGAGGATTCTGCCAGCCGCATGAGCTTGCCTTTGTCTATTGAACGTCATGGAGACAGCGCTCTAAGTCCCGGAGTGTCGCGCGGAGGCAAGCATCTAAAAATGGTCACGCTTATCGAACGTCCACAGAAGGCATTCCGGCCAATTGACGGACGTTTGCAACACAACCTGCGTCGACATCGCGGCGAACGCGGCCTGACATTGGACGCACTGGCGGAGCAGTCCGGCGTCAGCAGGGCGATGATTTCAAAGATCGAGCGAGGAGCTGCTGTTCCGACCGCGACCGTAATGGGAAAACTGTCAGCTGCGTTGGAGGTTGGGCTATCACAGCTTGTGGGGAATGCTCGACCACGAGAACCAGTGCTGCTGCCGCAGACTGAACAAGCTATTTACTGCGATCCTGCATCCGGTCTAGAGCGACGTTCGCTTTCTCCCGTATTCCCGGACCGCCCGGTCGACTTCGTGCTCAACACACTTCCGCCGGATGGACATGTGGTCTTTCCGGGACACCACCTGGGCGTTGAGGAATATTTGTTCGTTCGTCAGGGGAAACTCATCGTCGTGACAGATGGCCAACGCCATCTGGTCACCCAGGGTAGCACTCTCTTCTACCCAGCCCACACCGCCCATGAGTTCCACAACGAGACGGATGAGACGGCTGAGTTTTTTATCGTCGTGGACAACGCGCGCACGCGCTGAAGTGAAAAACGGAGGCGGCTATCGCGGAGAATCTACTTCACAGCCATCAGACAAGCATAGTTCTGTGCAGCGGTCGGACGGTCAATGTTGTGCTCAAAATGCGCGAGCGACGTCGGGTCTTTGAAACCTGCCTGACGGAGAAGTTCTAGATGCCTGTCGATCTCGAAACGCCCCGGCTCATAGCTCCAGGTAGTTCCATTTGGCTTGATGAAATCGCCGTTGATGACAATACCGCCGCTTGGGAGCACCCCGTAGGAACGAGCATAAACATCAGCGACGGCCTCCTGACTACCAAGGTCATGCAAGGCCCAGGTCGAGATGATAGCGCCTGGTTGTTGTGATAGTGATTGGGGCCATCTATGATGCATAAGATCCGCTTTGGTCAGCTCGACCCGAGGCATGTATTCACCGATCGTTTTCTTCGCGACCTCAAAAAACACATCCGAAAAATCGAGACCCTCGTAGCTCGTGGTAAGATTTCGTTCTAAAATATGTCGAGCCATGTAGCCGGGACCCAGGCCAAGCTCGACCACGTGGGTGTTTGGCAGGTCCGATGTTGAAATGTGTTGGAGTATAAGGTCAAACAGAGCAATGCGCGGCTGCGTAGGGACGAAGCGGTCTGCCCATCCTTGGACAAACGCAGCATCGTGGAATTCATGTCGGGCGCCAACATATCCACTCAAAGTCAGTCTCCTTCACGGTGTAATCGGCTGACAGTGCCCCTCTGTCGGCATGGTCAGGCGGCTGACTGCGTCGGGGTGGCTGCCTTCCTGTCGTGGTGGCCTAGGTATGCCGGCGACGAAGGCCTTGAGGGGCGTTCGTCCGTTCATGCCGCGGCCCTGGTGCGGCCGCCTGGTGTTACATCCGATGAGGTAGTCGTCGAGCACGGCCTGCATCTCCTCGATGGTCTCGAACCAGGTCTTGTGGCCCTCGATGCGGAAGTGCTCGCCGAGCAACGTGCGGTGCAGCCGTTCGACAATGCCGTTGGATTGCGGCCGGCTGACCTTGGTGTGCTTGTGCTGGATGCCTTCGAGTTGCAGGAACGGCTCGTGGGGATTCTGGTCCTCGCGGCCGCAGAACTCGCGGCCGTTGTCGCTGCCAAGGGCATTCTTTGGGCACCAAGGCGCTCCCAGCGCGGCAATGCTATCTCACCCTGTAAACCTTGTGGCTGCGGTTCCGCGTGAAAGAGCGAACCTCCTTCGGCCAGCGTCCCTGCTCGGCGGCCTTGGCCCACTCGGCGCTCAGCAATACCGCGGGACTGTCGATCTCATAGACTGCCGTATAGCGCGCGTCCTCGTGCGCCTTTTTCATCTTCTCGCCGCCGAGTTGCATGGTAAAGTCCTCGCCCACAATGCGGGTGGCGGCGCGCACGCCCGGCACCTTCGAGATCAGCGGCAGATGCTCGGTGTCATAGACCTCATTAAAAAGTGCCTCCTTGTCCGGGTCGACATCCATGGTGACTACGAAGACGTACATGGTGCTAAAGGGCATGGGGTGGTCCTCTGTTGACGAGGCTGCGCATCGGGTAGCCTAGGGCAAGCTTCGCGTCCCGCGCTATGAGCGCCCGTGCGCGAATGTGCTTGAGCTTTGCTAGGTTGGCTGTGATTCCCTTGGCTTGGCGATTGTGGGGGAAACAGCGATGCGGGGGACGATGAACCGAACCGTGAGGGGCTCCTCCGATCCGCCTTATTTCCGTCAGCCGTCATCGATTTAGACCGCGCGTATAGGCCTTAGCTGCTGCAGTGCAGCCAGCCATCCGCCGAGTAGCCGTCCGGCCACCTGACCACGTCCACTCGCTCGACAACAGCAATAATAAGGGAACTGCCCATGAACACAGCGCAGACCGGGAGGCCCACCGAGCCTCTCGACGGCCCGCCCTTGGCCGAACGCTCGTCGCTGACCCATGTCCTGCTCGCCTCGGCGGTCGGCTCGGCGCTGGAATGGTATGTCGCTGATCACCGCGCTCGCGGTTTGGTGGGGGCCGGAAACCCACCAGAGCGACATCAACGCCGACGATTCCGAGGACGGGCTGACGAAGCCTGCCTGAGTTAACCTGGTATGCGGCTTCCCGCTCGATGCGTCTCCGATAATACCGCGAGCGGGCCGGATGGCCGCGTGCTGCACCGCCCGCCGCGCCGCCACGTCCGATCGAAGGGGATTTGCCGACGACGGCGCTCCTCGCCCACGTCGCATGGCATCTGCCATTGCATTGCCAGGCGCAGATGCTGGCCGGCCACGGCATCGATCTCACAAGTCAACGGCGTTTCGCAGTGGTCTCTCTTTACAATCGAAAGGAAGGGCTTGATGTTGACGATAACTCGGAGACAGCTACTCGGTGCAGCGACCATTGCTGGAATTGGCCCGCTGACGATGAGCGGCAATGCTACCGCCGCGCAGCCAGGACTGGATCTCCAGTTCATCTTGCATGCCGTATTCTTCTCGGATGAGACGCATCAGGCCAAGCCGCTTGATCCCCACGCTTTCGTCAGGGATGCTTCAGCGCCGGATGCCGTGGGGCTGCAGAACATTCACCACGTCGCCGGCTTCCGCCCTGCCTTCGTCGCAGACCCGTTGGACGTGGAGGTCTTCGATGCAGAGGGCAAGAGTTTGGGCTTCAGCCTGGCGGACTGGTTCGCCGCCAAGGGGTTCGTGCGCATCACACCGGACGGCGCCGGGGCGCGGATCGTTTGCCAGTTCACTCAACTGCGACCGAACGGAGTCTACAGTCTGTTCGAGAACCATTTTGATCAGAAGCCGATCGGGTTCACGCCCTCAGACGGCACTGGACGTTCCAGCAGCTTCGCCGCCGATGCGAAAGGGAGCGCTGCCATAGACTTCCTGTCTCCGAAGGCCCTGACACATGATAACGCCGTTCTGCTAGTCTACCACAGTGACAACAGGTCCCATGGCGAGCAACGCGGCGAGATCGGTGTCACGGCGCATCATCAGATCATTGTACGAGTACCGGCATGAAGGAGGAGTGCGCGGCCCGGCGGCACTGGCACTCATACCGACAGTGACCGTGTTGCGCGGATCGCGCAGCATCGAGGCTATGCATTTTTCACGGACTTCCAGTGCGCACCCATTCCGGGCGTCCAAGTTCCAGCACACGATTCAATGCCCGGACGCAATGGCCACTTCGGTCGCTCGGCGCGGATCCGTGCGCGATCGCAGCATATCACCGATCACCCGCTTGTATCGACTGATATCTGACTCCAGCAGTGCGGTGATTATAGCCGGACGCCATCTGTCAACCCATGCGACCGCGCTCGGCAATAATACCAGGCGGCACGTGATCTGACTCAAACGTGAATCGGTGCGGCCGACGGGCCGTGATTCGTCGTCTTCGTTCTGGAGGAGAGGGCGATGACGGTGTCGATCACGCGATCGGAGCACACGTCGGCGGAGTTGCGGCGGGAGGCAGGACGTACGGCTGATGCGCGAGCCTCGCGCCGGATGCTGGCGCTGGCGCTTGTGATGGAAGGCGAGAACCGCGAGACGGCGGCGCGGCAGTGCGGGATGGACCGGCAGACGTTGCGCGACTGGGTGCATCGCTACAATGCCGCGGGCTTGACCGGCTTGTCTGACCGACCGCATGGCGGCGGTGCGTGCTCGAAGCTGACGACTGCGCAGGAGGCGACGTTGGCGGAGTGGGTGCGAACCGGGCCGGACCTCGCTATCGACGGCGTTGGCCGTTGGCGTGTGATCGATTTGCGCCAAAGGCTCGCGCGGGAGTTCAAGGTCGAACTGCACGAGCGCAGCGTCGGCAAGCTGCTGCGTCGACTGCGTTTCCGTCGCATGTCGGTGCCCGCGCCATCCCGAGGCCGATCTGGCCGCCCAAGAGACGCATAAAAAAACCATGCCGATCTGGTCGCCGCCGTCATTCCGTCCGAAGCCCGCGGCAAGCCGATCCGCTGACTTCCTCAGAAACGTCGTCGCGGCGTTTCCCTACGCGATCCACAAAGTGCTGACCGACAACGGCTCGGCTTTTGCAGACCTGCCCAAGAACCGGGAAGGCCGACCACACCGTTCCAAAGCATCTGCGCTGCCCGGAAACGGAGCCCGACCTCAAAGTCAACCCGCACCGCCTCACTCCGAGACCACACACCTAATACTAATATGCCGCCAGACCGGATGCACCATTGCGGACCGGAAGACCTCCGCCGACACCGAAGACACCCAGAGGGGTGAGGCTGCTCCCATACGCCTCCACCCGATACGCGGCCACGCCGCCGGTGCCTCGGAGTAGGTTGTAGAGGTACTGGCCGTCGGCGCTGAACGCCAAGTCAGTCGGCTGGCTGTCAGCGCCCGCAGAGGCCGCTGTGCCATTGATCAAACGAGCCGTCCCGTAAGGCCCGAAGTAGAAGCTGGAGATCGTGCCGCTCAGGAAGTTTGCCGTGTAGCCGTATTGCTGATCCTTGGTGATGACCACCCAGCAGCCGTCCGTCTGCCCATCCTTGATCGACTGGCTGAGGGGGGAAAGCGCGCCCGTCGAGGAGTCGAGATTATAGGACGACACAGCCGAGTTGTTCATCACGGGAAGCCCGGACTCGACGATGAACAGGTGGCCATCACGGTCAAACGTGGCAGCAAAGGGCCGGGTACCGACCGAGCGGTTCGGCAGTACGTGGCTCGCACGGCCGTCCCCCCCAACCAGGAAGACATCGAGCGTGAACCCAATGGTGCTCGCTACCTTCTGCGTGACGATCAGGGCGCGGCCATCGGGGCCGAACACGACGTCGCCAGGACTGCGATAGGCGAGCTCAGCATCCTGGTCGAATTCGGCAACGGGGTCAGGGTGCCATCGGAGGCAACCGTGAAGCCCGTGATCTGATTGCCCGCCACCGAACCATCAAGGACGTAAAGCAGATTTCCGAAGCGAGTCATGCTCAGCGGCTCGTCCCCTGCGTGGATTTTCTGGATGGGTGTGAGATGGTCCCCATTCACGGCAAACACCGTGACGTCATCGCTTCCCGGGTTGGCCGCATAGAGGGTGCGGTGATCGTCGCTGAGCAGCAGGCCGCCCTGTGCGTCGAAATCCACGCCGATGCCATTGCCGAACGTGGGATAGCGGCCGACCTGCGTCAGCGTGCCATCCGCTGCTCGACTGAAGGCGATGACTTCGTTCAAAGCGGCCCTGTTCGTCATCGCGAAGACAGCACCAGGCGCACTGGATTGAGCGTGACTGCTCGTTGCTGCTGCCATGGCAGCAGCAACACGAGAACGCTTGCAACGAGCTTCTCGATGACGTTTGGCTTGGTGACGTTTGGCATGTATTCCTCCCTTCTCATCGACTCATCGGCGTTGGGCCGACAGTTGTCCGTAAGCTTGATTGTCACTGCTCGCGGCTTGGCTTGCCATTATCCCGTCGCCGAGCAGCCAGATGGAGATCCCGAGGAGTCCGAGATCCTTCAACAGGAACTGGCCGACATCGGCGCTAATGGCAGGGAAGCCGCCAGCCTGTGCCGCCGCGACGCCGGGCGTCGTGAGGAAGAAGCTGAGGGTGACCAAGAACGTCACGACGGCCATCGCCGCGCCAACGATCACCGTCCATGGCACGAAGAAGCGCGCGGCAAGAAGCAGCCCGGTCACGATCTCATAGACGCCCAGCATATCGCTGGCACCCCGGACCCCGAGCAGCGTGCTCCACCAACCGACGAGCGGGCTGTTGAGGATGAAGGGCGATATCCCGCTCGCCTCGTAGCTCGTGAACTTCATGCCCCCGAACCAGAGGAAGATCACCGCGAGGCCGTAGTTCATGACCGTTGCGCCGGCGTTCCTGATGCGTAGGCCGATGGACGGCCAACGAGTGGCCAAAGAGTACGACATCCTCCGCTCCTTTCCAGATCATCCCTTGAACAGGCGCGTTGCGTGGGTGATGGCGGCGCCCGCCCGCATGGCGGCCGCAACCGTCGCGACTTCCGCAAGAGCTTGATCGGTGGCGCCTGCCTCGCGCGCGGCCTTCACGTGCAGCTCGATGCAATACGGGCACTGCGTCGTCAGCGCGACGCCGACTGCGACGAGTTGCTTCTGCCGCACGTCCAGCGATCCTGCGGTGAACACCGCCTTGTCGAAGGCCCAGAACGCTTTCATGGCAGCGGCTGCGTTCTCGTCCAGGTTCTTCAATCGGTTGAGATCCGTCATGTCGAGCATGTGACCACTCCTTCCTCAAGCGGTGCGGCTCGGCCGTTCCTCGGCCTTGGGCACCCGCCGCGCCGCGAGGATGGGCCTCGCCTGGTGCTTTTTGGTCCTGTAGTGGTGCCGGAACGTCCATCTCCTGTGGGGCGTACGGATGGGCGGCGCTGCGCAGGACGTGGCCGAACTGGGCGGAGCAGGACCATGGTGCAGCTGCTGGACAGGTTCCTCGCCGTGCTCGACGTCGGCGTCGCCGCCTTCACGTCGTGCGACGTGCGGCACGGCTGGCAGATGATATTCGAGCCGAGCCGGAGTGCGAGCCTGCATTACTGCCTGGCGGGAGCCGGGACGATGAGCGTCGGGAACGGGCCGCCGATCCCCGTGGAGCAGCACAGCTTCGTCCTCCTGCCGCCGCGGGTCGCCTACAGCTTCGAGGCAGGATGCATCAGGACAAGCGAGTGCGGCGGTTCCGTGCGCCATGGGCGCCTTAAGGCGCCGCCCTTCGAGGAGAGCGTCCCGACCATCCGGGCCGGGGATGGCGAAGAGGGCCTGCTCACGGCGTGCGGCGAGGTGCGCTTCGCCCATACTTGGGCGGCGGATCTGTTTGCCGGCCTGGCCACGCCCATCGTCGAGCGCTTCGACGGGCCGGACGGCTTGCGCGACCAGTTTGTGATGCTGCTTGCCGAGGGTGCGAGACCCCGGATCGGGACACGGGCGCTGACCGAGGCGCTGCTGAAGCAATGCCTGGTGCTACTGCTCCGCCGCCAGCTCGAACGCGGCGCCGGACCCGTACCATGGATAGCGGCCCTGGCCGATCGCCGGCTAGCCGCCGCGACGGCGGCGCTGCTCGAGCGGCCGTCCGAGCCGTTCACGGTGGAGGCTCTCGCGCGGATCGCAGGGATGAGCCGCTCGGCCTTCGCCGTTCAGTTCGCGGCCAGCTTCGGGCAGTCGCCGATGCACCTGCTCAAGGAGGTGCGCCTGCGCCGCGCGGGCGAGCTGCTCATCACGACCAAGCTGCCGGTGGAAGCCGTTGCCCGTAACGTCGGCTTCGCAAGCCGAAGCAACTTCTCGCGCGCGTTCCGCGACCTCTACGGCACTGACCCCTCCGCATTCCGAGCTGCCTCCTTGACCTCGGACATGAGGCTGGACGGAGGCGCGGTGCGGCTGGCACCGCGGCAACAGGCTGTGTGAACCCGGTAAACGCCGTGCAGGACAAGCTTCGCCTGAAGCCTGCCGACGACAGCGAGGCGTATCCACCGATTAGCACGTACGCCGCCGTAGGCCACTGCCGGACGGTGGCGCTCATCTCACGCCAGGGCTCGGTAGACTGGCTCTGCCTGCGCCGCTGCCGCCGCAAACCGGTCTGTAACCACCGGAAGTTCAGAACGAACGAACAGAAGCACGCGCGTTTCCTGGCCTCGCACGGATAGGCCGACGAGCGGCCGGAAGATTAAGGAATGTCCCACGTCCAGATTAGTCTCTCTGCTGGGCGCCGTGGCGCTTGGGTCCATGATCGCCGCGCCGGTCCTCGGGCCGACCCTGGCGCAGCAGACCGCGGGCGGCGGCCGTCCCAGCACGTTCATGACCAGCGATCACCACCTGCGGGCCGCGCAGCTCGTCGGCAAGCCAATATTTAACGATAAGGGCGAGAACATCGGCACGATCTCCGACGTGCTGTGGACATGAAGGGCGGCCCCACCTCGGTTGTGCTGTCCGTCGGCAAGTATCTCGACGTTGGCGGCGCTGGTGCACGGATGCATTCCGGAGTCGCATTGGTCCTTTGGCTCGGCCCTTTCACGCCGCCCGAACCGAAACCGGTTTGGCGACCCGGATCATGCGGTTGAGCACCTCAATACCGATGACGGTCTCCGCTCGTTGCGCGCGCCAGTTTCGCGACCGCAACCGCGGCCCGATCAGCGCCTTGTAGCGGCCGATCGCAGTCTCGACGAGGTTGCGCCGGCCATAGCCGGTTGCCTTCTGCCAAGCCATCCGGCCACGCTCGGCGATGGCCGCGATGTGTCGATCGCGGGCGGTGTCGGCTTTGCTCGGGACCGCCGTTATACGGGGCGGGATGACGACGTCCGGTGGCGGGTGCGACTGTCTGGCGTCCACGGCCTGATAGGTCGGTTCGCCGTCATAGGCGCCGTCGGCAGTCACGCTCGCGATTCGGGCCCTCGATCTGGGCCAGCAGAAACGGCACCTCGCCTGCGTCATCGCTGTCGCTGTCGGTCAGATTGCTGGCGACAATCTCGCCGGTGTCGGCGTCGACCGCGAGGTGCAGAAGCTATGGGGCAGACGTTGGCGAGCGGCATTCTTGCTGCTGCGTCCTCTCAAAGGAGAACTCCCATGCCCCAGCTGAACGGCCTGAGCCGATCCCTTGTTAACCTCGAACCGGATGGCACGCTG
>JAABUQ010005189.1_pt1 | contig 21159 bp, 20 predicted proteins | sample 5560001 | NCBI WGS metagenome assembly JAABUQ01 (sample SAMN10711888, study PRJNA513371) | rock metagenome | isolation source: Antarctica rocks | place: Antarctica: Victoria Land, Finger Mt nord | collected 2015-12-18
CTCGTCGGCAGCCTGCTCGCCCGGATGGCGCATCCCTCCGGCGATCCTGCTTCCAGGTTGCTTCATGCGCACGGCCAAGTGCTTTGGGCGATGCGCGAGCACGACCTGTATGCACCGGCGCTGGCCGCGGTCGGGCTGCATCCCGACCGGCTGATCCTGGTCGAGTGCGGCGGCGCGGTGCTGGACGTGATGGAAGAGGCGCTGCGCCATCCCGGCCTGCTCGGCGTGGTCGGCGAGATCGACGGCCGCTTCGGGCTGACCGCTTCGCGCCGGCTGCAGCTCGCCGCCGAAGCCTCCGGGGTCGTCGGTTTCGCCATCCGGCGCAGCCGGCGTTTCGATGATCCGGCGCTGGCTGCCCCGAGCGCTGCCGCCAGCCGCTGGCGTGTCGGCGTGCTGCCGCGTCCCGCCGAGGGCGCCTCGAGGCACGCTCCGGAGCCGATGCTCGGTTCCGCCCTGTGGCGGCTGCAACTGCTGCGCTGCCGGGGCAGCGTGCCCATCGCCCTTCCCACCCACTGGATCCTGGAAGCCTGCCATGAGACGGGTCGCCTTTCTCTGGCTGCCGCACTGGTCGACCGACCGGCTGCATCGCGCGCGTCCTGGGATGGATCGCTGCGCACCGCATGAGCCGGCATCGCCGTCTGCCGGCGGAAACGGCAGCCCCCTGCCCGCCAGCGGAAGCGGCAGCTCCTTGGTAGTCTCGCGGACCGAGGGGCCACGCCTGGTCATCGCCGCCGCCTGCCGCTCGGCCATGAAGCTCGGTCTGCATCCGGGAATGAAGCTCGCCCATGCCCAGGCGATGGTGCCGGGGCTGCGCGTCGTGCGCGAGACGCCGCAGGCGGACGCGGATGCGCTCGCCGATCTCGCCGCCTGGTGCCTGCGCTACACCCCGCTGACCCGCGCCCTGCCGCCGGACGGGATCTGGCTCGACGTCACCGGCTGCGCGCACCTGCATGGCGGCGAACTCGCCCTGCTGTCCGACCTGGCCACGCGGCTGCAGCATGCCGGCCTGTCGGCACGTGTCGCGCTCGCCGATACGCCCGGTGCCGCGCATGCGCTGGCGCACTATGCCGCTACGGCCCTGACGATCGCGCCGGGGGGGGTCCCGCCGATGCTGCTCGCACTCCCCGTGGAGGCGCTGCGGCTCGAGAGCGAGGCGGTCATCCTGCTGCATCGTTTCGGCTTGCGCGATGTCGGGGCACTCGCGGCACTGCCCCGCGCACCGCTGGCCAGGCGGCTCGGCGCTGGCGTGGCGCGACGGCTGGACCAGGCGCTCGGCCGCGTGTCGGAGCCGATCGAGCCGGCGCTGCCCGAAACGCCGATCGCGGAGAGCCTGGCCTTCCCCGAACCGCTGCTGACAGGGGACGCGCTCTCGGCGGCGACGGCGCATCTCGCCCGCACGCTCTGCGAGCGGCTGGAGACGCGCGGCCAGGGTGCCAGGCGGCTGGAACTGATATTCCAGCGGGTCGATGGCAGCCGGCAGGTGCAGCGCGTCGCCCTCGCCCGGCCTTCCCATGCCGCACCTCATATCGCCCGCCTGTTCGACGAGCGGCTGGAGCAGGTCGATCCCGGCGAGGGCATCGAGGCGATGACGCTCACCGCCGTGGTGGCGGAGGCGCTGCGTCCCGATCAGGCCCCCCTGCATTTGTCCAGCCTGGGGTCCGATCCGGGACCGGACCATGCGCTCGCCGGGCTGGCCCCGCTGATCGACAGGCTGGGCAACCGGCTGGGCGCGCGACGGCTATGGCGTCCGGTCCCGGTGCAGAGCGACGTGCCGGAACGCTCGGTGCGCGCGATGCCGCCGCTCGACCCCGCCCGCCTGGGTTGGCCGGCATGGCCCGCCGCCCTGCCCCGGCCGGTCAGGCTGTTCGATCCGCCGATGCCGGTACGCACCCTGACGACGCTGCCGGATCATCCGCCCAGCTTCTTCGTCTGGCGCAACCACCGTCACAGCGTCCGCCGCGCGGATGGTCCCGAACGCATCGCCGGCGAGTGGTGGCAGCGTCCTGGCGAGCTGCTGGCGGTACGCGACTATTTCCGGCTGGAGGACGAGACCGGCCGCCGCTTCTGGCTGTTCCGTCGCGGCGACGGCACGGACGCGGCCACCGGCGACCTGAGCTGGTTCCTGCACGGCCTGTTCTGAAGCCCGACTCAGGACCCAGAGAGCAGGCAGGACCGCGTCCGGAGCCTTCAGCCGATGCCGAGCAGCTCGACGTCGAAGATCAGCGTCGCGTTCGGCGGGATGGCTCCGCCAGCACCGCGGGCGCCATAGCCATGCTCCGGCGACAGGACCAGCGTGCGTCTGCCGCCGACACGCATGGTGGCGACGCCGAGATCCCATCCGGAGATCACCTCGCGTGCGCCCAACGTGAAGCTGAACGGCGGGCCGCGGTCGCGCGAGCTGTCGAACTTGCGGCCCGGCTTGCCGTGATCGTCGAGCCAGCCGGTATAGTGCACCTGCACCTTTTGCCCGACCGCGGGTGCCGCACCTTCGCCGATCGCCGCATCGCGGTAACGGACGCCCGAAGGCATCGTGACCAGGGTGTCGTCGGACTGCTCGTTCTCGGCCATCTGCAATGCTCCCATCGAAGGTTGGGTTTCTAGATCATCCCGGCGCCATGGCCAACGCCTTGGCGATCCGGCGCGGCCCAGGCAGCTTCCTGATGTTCCGGCATCGTGCCTCCCGACATCGCGCCTCGTTGCACGACAAGCTCCCTTGTGATTCCCAAGACTGGTTGGGCCCAAGACTGGTCAAGGTGTCGAGATTGTTCTGAGATGACAATATATGTTCTTGTTTTGTTCTAACACATCGTTATGCTTTCGGCATGTGTCCTCCTTATGCCGGTTACGTCGAACTGCAGGTCACTTCGAACTACTCCTTCCTGCGCGGCGCCAGCCGTATCGAGGAGCTGTTCGCGCAGGCGCACGACATGGGCATGACCCAACTCGCCATCACCGACCGCAACAGCCTGGCCGGCATTGCGCGCGCGCATCACCGGGCGCGCGAGGCCGGAGTGCGGCTGATCGTCGGCTGCCGCCTGGACCTCGACGACGCGCCGCCGCTGCTGGTCTATCCCGCCGACCGTGCCGCCTACGGACGCCTGTGCCGGCTGCTCAGCATCGGCAAGGCGCGCGCAGGCAAGGGCAGATGCAACCTCTCCTGGGCGGATCTCGCCGAATGGAGCGAAGGCCTGCTCGCCATCCTGGTCACGCCTCCCGCCGACACGCTCATCAACGGGGAGGCATCGGCGCAGGAGCTCGAGCGGTTGCGCGACCTGTTCGGCGACCGTGCCTACTGCGCCCTCACCCTGCAGCGCCGGCCGAACGACCAGGCCCGGCTCACGCGCATCGCGGCGTTGGCCCGGACGGCGCGCGTCACCGCCGTGGTCACCGGCGACGTGCTCTACCACCGCAAGGAGCGGCGCATCCTGCAGGACGTGGTGACCTGCATACGCGAGGGCTGCACCATCGATGACGCCGGCTTCCGGCGCGAGCGCTCGGTCGACCGGCACCTCAGATCCTCCGACGAGACCTGCCGTCTCTACGGGGCACGTCATGCCGACGCACTCGCGGCCAGCGTCGAGCTCGCCGGACGCTGCGGCTTCTCGCTCGACATGCTGGCCTACCAGTATCCCGAGGAGAGCGAGACCCCGGGACTAGACGACCAGCAGGACCTCGAACGGCTGGTGCGCGAGCGCGCGCCCGTGCGCTACCCGGACGGCGTGCCGGAGGCGGTCGCGGCCCAGCTGCGCCACGAGCTGGCGCTGGTGGCGCAGCTTCGCTACGCGCCCTACTTCCTAACCGTGAACGCGATCGTGCGGTTCGCGCGCGAGAGCGGCATCCTCTGCCAGGGACGCGGCTCGGCCGCCAACTCGGCGGTCTGCTACGTGCTCGGCATCACCGCGATCGATCCGGCGCAGGGCAATTTGCTGTTCGAGCGCTTCATCTCCGCCGACCGCCGCGAGCCGCCCGACATCGACGTCGATTTCGAGCATGAGCGGCGCGAGGAGGTGATCCAGTGGATCTACCGGCGCTACGGCCGCGAGCGCGCCGCCCTGTGCGCCGCCATCGCACGCTACCGCTCGCGCGGCGCCCTGCGCGACGTCGGGAAAGTGATGGGCCTGTCGGAGGACGTCACCGGCGCGCTGGCCTCGCAGGTCTGGGGCTGGAGCGAGGACGGCGTGCACGAGGAGCATGCCCAGGCGCTCAACCTCAACCTGGAGGATCGCCGGCTGCGCCTGACCCTGTCGCTGGCCCGCGAGCTGATCGGCTTCCCGCGCCATGCCAGCCAGCATCCGGGCGGCTTCGTGCTGACCCGCGACCGGCTCGACACGCTGGTCCCGATCGAGCCCGCCGCCATGGAGGATCGCCAGATCATAGAGTGGGACAAGGACGACATCGACACGCTGCGCTTCATGAAGGTCGACGTGCTCGGCCTCGGCATGCTCGGCTGCATGCGCCGCGCCTTCGACCTGCTGGCCCTCCATCGCGGCGAGCGGCGCGATCTCGCCGGCATCCCGGCCGACGATCCCGACACCTTCGCGATGATCCGGGCAGCCGACACGCTCGGCACCTTCCAGATCGAGAGCCGCGCGCAGATGGCGATGCTGCCGCGCCTGAAGCCGCGCGTGTTCTACGACCTGGTGATACAGGTCGCCATCGTGCGTCCCGGCCCGATCCAGGGCGACATGGTGCACCCCTACCTGTGCCGACGCGAGGGACTGGAGCAACCCGAATACCTCAAGCCGGAGCTGGAACGCGTCCTGAAGAAGACGCTCGGCGTGCCGCTGTTCCAGGAGCAGGCGATGCAGGTCGCGATCCAGTGCGCGGGCTTCACGCCGTCCGAGGCCGACCAGCTCCGGCGCTCGATGGCGACCTTCAAGATGACGGGCGGCGTCGGCGGCTTCCGCGATAAGCTGATAGGCGGCATGGTGGCGAACGGCTATCCGGAAGAGTTCGCGCAGCGCACCTTCAAGCAGATCGAGGGCTTCGGCTCGTACGGCTTTCCCGAAAGCCACGCCGCCGGCTTCGCGCTGATCGCCTATGCCAGCGCCTGGATGAAATGCCACCATCCGGACATCTTCGCCGCCGCCCTGCTGAACGCGCAGCCGATGGGGTTCTACGCGCCGGCGCAGGTCGTGCGCGACGCGCGCGAGCACGGCGTCGCGGTGCGTCCGGCCTGCATCAACGCCAGCGCGTGGGACTGCACGCTGGAAGCCGGCGAGCGATACCTCACGCTTCGGCTCGGCCTGCGCATGGTGCGCGGCCTTTCCCGGCAGGATGCGGACCGGCTGGTGGCATCGCGGGCGTCGCAGGGCGCCTTCGCCTCGATCGAGACCCTGCAGCGGCGCACGTCATTGCCGCGTGACGCGCTCGAGCAGCTCGCCGCCGCAGACGCGTTCCAGTGCATCGGCCTGTCCCGGCGCGCGGCACTCTGGCGCGTGCGCGGCCTGGACGCCGCACCGCTGCCGCTGTTCGCCACTGCCGGCCATGCCGTGCGGCACGAGCCGGCGGTCAGCCTTGACGCCCTCGGCGAAGCCGGCGAGGTGGTCGCCGACTACCGCGCCACCGGCCTCACCCTGCGCCGCCATCCGCTGGCCCTGCTGCGCCCGATCCTGTCGCGCCGCCCGGCCCTGTCGCACGGCACGATGCTGCCCTGCGACAGGCTGGACCACGCACCGGACGGACGCCGCCTGGCGGTCGCGGGCATCGTGCTGGTGCGCCAGAAGCCGGGCTCGGCCAAGGGGGTGATGTTCATGACCATCGAGGACGAGACCGGCATCGGCAACCTGGTGATCTGGCCGTCCCTGTTCGAGCGCCAGCGCCGGCTGATCCTTTCCGCGCGCATGGTGGGCTGCCACGGCCGCGTGCAGCGTGCCGGCGAGGTCATCCACCTGGTGGCGCACGAGCTGGAGGACCTGACCCCGCTGCTGCACGGGCTGGACCGCCCGCCCGGGATGCGCGAGGACCGCGATACCGGTCCAATCCGGGTGCCGACGCGCGACTTCCGCTGAGGGCGCTGCCGATATCCTGCTATAATACCCTATTATCCTGGCGCGAGCAGGGCGGATCCGGAGGATATGATGTTCGAGCAGGGCGTCTGGCTGAACGAACCGGCCCGATGGTGCCTGGAGGCCGGCGTGCTGAGCGTCGCGACCGACCACGGCACCGACTTCTGGAGGGAGACCCATTACGGCTTCACGCGCGACAGCGGCCACTTCCTCGGCTGCGACACCGGCGGCGACTTCACCGCCGAGGTCAGGGTGCAGGCCACCTACCAGGCGCTCTACGACCAGGCTGGCATCATGGTGCGCCTCGATGCGCGGCACTGGGTCAAGGCGGGCATCGAACTGTCCGACGGGCGCGCCATGCTGGGCAGCGTGCTGACCGATGGAGGGTCCGACTGGGCGACCGGAGCCTACGGCGACGACCCGTCGGACTTCTGGATGCGCGCCACCGTGCTGGAGGGCGTGCTTCGGCTGCAGGTATCGGCCGACGGCGTGACATGGCCGCTGGTCAGGTTGTCGCCGTTCCCCAGGGCCGCGTCCTATGCCGTCGGACCGATGTGCTGCACGCCCGAACGTTCCGGTCTGGCCGTGGATTTCTCCAGGTTCCGGCTGGGGCCGCCGCTGGCGCGGGCGTTGCACGACCTTTCCTGATCGACACGGCCAGGGTGCGCAACCGAACACGTCGACAGGCCGTCAGCCACTGCCTGTGCATGCTATCCGATCAGTTGCTTTTTCTGAAACCCCGTATTGTCCAAGATTTAGGCAACGTTTGATCGCACCTGCCGAAGTGTAGGGCTGGTTTCCAAAGTGTCCGCATACGTTCGAACAATTGTGGCCAGGCTGGACGATAATCGTCCGCATCCGGCAATCCGGTGCCGCTGGCATAATGTTTGCTGCATGAGATCCGATCCAGAAACAGGAAGGCGATCGGAATGCCAGCAGTAGATGCCAAGCGTCATGCCCCCGGCGACTATCTCGTCGACTACGAGGAGAAGGTCTTCGAGGACGTCAAGGCGGAGCCGGGCCAGAAGGCACTGGTCACCTTCCACACGGTGGCCTTCGAGGGCTCCATCGGCTTCGTCAACCTGCTCCAGGCCACGCGATTGCAGCGTAAGGGCTTCGAGACCTCGATCCTGCTCTACGGCCCCGGCGTCACGCTGGGCGTGCTGCGCGGCTTCCCACGCCTGGGCGACGAGGCCTTCCCGGGCCACCAGAACTTCAACAACCAGCTCCGGAAGTTCATGGACGAGGGCGGCAAGGTATATTGCTGCCGGTTCTCGCTGCAGGCCCTCTACGGCCATGGCGAGCCGTCGCTGATGGAGGGTATCCGCCCGATCAACCCGCTCGACGTGCTCGACTGCATGCTGCTGCACAAGCGCGACAACGCCGTCATCATCGACACCTGGACGGTCTGACCGCGATGGCGGCCTGGAGGCGATCATGCGCGTCGTGAAGGCTGCCGCGATCCAGCTGGTGCCGGTGCTGGAGGATGGCACCGGCACCCAGGAGAAGGTGCTCGCCGCGATCGCCGAGGCCGCCCGTGCGGGCGTGCGGATCGCGGTGTTCCCCGAGACCTTCGTGCCGTATTACCCGTACTTCTCGTTCGTGAAGCCGCCGGTACTGATCGGCGCCGAGCACATGCGCCTGTACGAGAACGCGCCGAGCGTACCGGGGCCGTTCACCGACGCGGTGTCGGCGGCCGCCCGCGCGGGCGGCATCGTCGTCGTGCTGGGCATCAACGAACGCGACCATGGCTCGCTCTACAACACGCAGCTGGTGTTCGACGCCGACGGCACGCTGCTGCTCCATCGGCGCAAGATCACGCCCACCTTCCACGAGCGGATGATCTGGGGGCAGGGCGACGGCGCCGGCCTGCGCGTGGTCGAGGCCGCGGTGGGACGCGTCGGCGCGCTGGCCTGCTGGGAACACTACAACCCGCTCGCCCGCTACGCCCTGATGGTGCAGCACGAGGAGATCCATTGCGCGCAGTTCCCCGGCTCGATGGTCGGGCAGATCTTCGCCGACCAAATGGAGGTGACGATCCGCCACCACGCGCTGGAGGCCGGCTGCTTCGTCATCAACGCCACCGGCTGGCTCACCGACGCGCAGCTGCACGCCATCACCCCGGACACGTCGCTGCACAAGGCGCTGCGCGGCGGCACCTGCTCGGCGATCGTCTCGCCGGAGGGCGCCCACCTGGCGCCGCCGCTGCGCGAGGGCGAGGGCATGGTGGTCGCCGACCTCGACATGTCGCTCATCGTCAAGCGCAAGCGGATGATGGACTCCGTCGGCCACTACGCCCGCCCCGAGCTGCTCTCGCTGCTGCACGACCGCAGGCAGACGCCCACCACCCATGACGCCAGCACTCAGGATCGGAGGAGCCAGCACGATGCTTCGGACAACCTCGTCGGCACGCACGGGATCCAGCCAGTTCCTGCTGACGGAGCTGCAGTCGCTCGGGATGCGGCTGACTGACGAGACCGTCGGCGCCTCCTCCCGGCGCGGCGGCGCGGGGCCGTCCGACCACAAGGCGATACGCATCGCCGGCCAGACGGTGATGGTGCCGATCCACACCGCGGTCGCGCGCCGTTCGCCGTTCAGCGCCTCGCATCCGGATGCGGACGGCGGCACCACGCTGCTGCGCGACGGCGTCGCCGTCGGACGCATCGCCTTCCCACGGCAGCCGCGCTTCTACGGGCTGCAGACCTTCGACGGCGTGCCGTACTGGAAGATCGCGACCCTGCACGGCTCCGACGTGCTCGCCACCACGGTGCTGCAGACCTGCATACGCTACGCCGACCGTCGCACCGCCTGCCAGTTCTGCGCCATCGGCCAGTCGCTGCAGGCCGGACGCACGATCGCGCACAAGACGCCCGCCCAGCTCGCCGAGGTGGCGCGCATGGCGGTGCTGCTCGACGGCGTTGCGCACATGGTGCTGACCACCGGCACGCCGAACGTGATCGACCGCGGCGCCGCGGTGCTGTGCGAGAGCACGCGCGCCATCAAGGACGCGGTCGAGCTGCCGGTGCAGGCGCAGTGCGAGCCGCCGCGCGACACCCACTGGTACGGCCGGCTGAAGCAGTCCGGCGTCGACAGCCTGGGCATGCACCTGGAGGCCGCCACCCAGGCGGTGCGCGCGCGCATCATGCCGGGCAAGGCCACGGTCAGCGTCGAGCGCTACCTGGAGGCGTTCCGTGACGCGGTGCCGGTGTTCGGACGCGGCCAGGTCAGCACCTACCTACTGGCCGGCCTCGGCGATACCGCCGCCGAGATCCTCGCCCTGTGCGAGACGCTGGTCGAGATCGGCGTGCACCCGTTCGTGGTGCCGTTCGTGCCGATCACCGGCAGCCCGCTGGAGGGCCACGCGCCGCCGTCGGCCGAGTTCATGCGCGCCATCCTGGCACCCTTGGGACGCATGCTGTACCGCGGCCGGCTGCGCTCCGACGAGGTCAAGGCCGGTTGCAGCCGCTGCGGCGCCTGTTCCTCGCTTTCAGCCTACGAGGCGGCCTGACATGATGCTCTATGACGACGTCGTGCTGCCGTTCATCCCCGGCGCCTTCCAGGTCAAGTTCGCGCAGCAGGCTTGGGAACGCGAGGGCCACCATCGGCTGCGGCGCGCGATCTTCTGCGTCGAGCAGGGCATCTTTGCCGATGACGACCGCGACGCCGTCGACGACGTCGCACTGCCCATCGTCGCCCTCGGCTGCATCGCGGGCTGCGGCGACCAGGTGGTCGGCGTGGTGCGCATACACGAGCCCGAGCCCGGCCTGTGGTGGGGCTCGCGTCTGGGGGTGCACGGGCAGTACCGTCGCATCGGCAGCATCGGCGCAGAACTGGTGCGGCTCGCGGTCTGCACGGCGACGCGCTTCGGCTGCCGCAGCTTCCTGGCCCACGTGCAGACGCAGAACGTGGCCTTCTTCGAGCGCCTGCACTGGGCCTCGCAGGGCGAGGTCCTGCTGCATGACCGGCCGCACCACCTGATGCGCGCCGACCTCGCGCACTACGCGCCGCATGGGCACGACATGCGCGACTTCCTGCGCCCGCAACGCGATGTTCGCATCGCCGCGTGACATCGCTCCACGCTCTCGCCTCGGCACTGCGCGACAGCGTCGGCCTGCGGCACAAGCAGGATATCGCGCCCGTGGTCGAGGCGCTCGGGTTGCGAAACGCCGCCATACGCGTCGGCGACGACTGCGCGGCGATCCCGGACGGCCCACCGGCTGAAGGTCGGGGCTGGCTGCTGCTCGCCATGGAAGGGTTCCTGCCCGGCTTCGTCGCGCGCGAGCCGTTCTTCGCCGGCTATTGCGGGATCATGGTCAACCTCAGCGACATCGCCGCGATGGGCGGCAGGCCGGTCGCGGTTGTGGACGCGATCTGGAGCCGCGACGGCGAACACGCAGCACCCATCCTGGAGGGATTGCGTGCCGCGGCCGGCATCTACGGCGTTCCCATCGTCGGCGGCCACACCAACAGCCGCGACGGCGGGGAGCAGCTCGCCGTGGCCGTGCTCGGACGCGCCGGCGCCCTGCTGACCTCGTTCGACGCCAGGCCCGGCGAGCTGCTGCTGGCCGCGATCGACCTGCGCGGCCGCTACCACGAGCCGTTCGCCTGGTGGGACGCGAGCTCGGACTGCATGGACCCCGCCCGGCTGCGCGCAGACCTGGAGCTGCTGCCGCAAATCGCCGAGGCCGGCCTCTCGCGCGCGGCGAAGGATATCAGCATGGGCGGCCTGATCGGCACCGCGATCATGCTCGCCGAATGCTCCGGCATCGGCCTGTCGATCACGCCCTCCCTGGTGCCGCGGCCGCCGGGAGCCGACCTCGCGCGCTGGCTGACCGCGTTCCCGTCATTCGGTTTCCTGCTGACCTGCACTCCAGGCGACGCCGATGCCCTGACCGCGCTGTTCGCCGCGCGCGACATCGCCTGCGCCGTCATCGGAGCCTGCGAGGCCGGCAGCCAGGTGGCACTGGCCGAGGCGGGCGCGCGCGAGGTCGTACACGATCTTTCGGCCGCACCCCTGATCGGCTGCGGGGCCGGCGCATGAGCGGTCGGCGCATCGGCATCCTGACCCACTCGACCAACCCGCGCGGCGGCGTGGTGCACGCGATGCAGCTCGCCGAGGCGTTGTGCGACCACGGCGAGGACGCGACCTTGCTGGCGCCGGCGCCGGCGAACGGGCGTTTCTTCCGCGCCACGCGCTGCCCGGCGCTGCGCATCCCGGCAGCTCCCGCCGGACCCGATCTCGAACGCCTGGTGCCGGCGCAGCGACGCGAGATCGCGGCATTCGTGTGCGCGCCGGGCACGCCGCGTTTCGACATCCTGCATGCGCAGGACTCGATCAGCGCGCTCGCCCTGTCGGACCTGGTCGATGACCGTCGCATCGCGGGCTTCCTGCGCACCGTGCATCACCTGGACGCGTTCGCGAGCCCGTTGTTGGCCTCCTGGCAGGACGAGGCGGTGCGACGGGCGGCGCAGCTGTTCTGCGTCAGCCGGCTATGGCAGTCGGAGCTTGGGCGGCGCTTCGGGCGCGCCAGCACGATGGTCGGCAACGGCGTCGACACGCACCGCTTCACGCCCGAGCCCGCCGCGCGCGACGCGGCACTCCGCCCGCGCCTGCTGCCGCGCGGCGGACGCATGCTGCTCGCCCTCGGCGGCATCGAGGCACGCAAGAACACGCTCGGGACGTTGCGCGCGTTCCTGCAGCTGGTCAGCCAGGATCAGCATCCGGACCTGCATCTGGTGATCGCCGGCGGCGCCACCCTGCTCGACCACACCGCCACCCGGCGCGATTTCGAGCAGGCCTTGCAGGGCTCCATCCACGCCGATCGCATCGTGCTCGCCGGCATCATCGACGATGCCGACATGCCGTCGCTGTACCGCAACGCCGCGATGCTCTGCTTCCCGTCGCTGCAGGAAGGCTTCGGCCTCTGCGTGCTGGAGGCGATGGCCAGCGGCATCCCGGTGATCGTCCCGCACGGCGCGCCGTTCGACGAGTACCTGCGTCCGGACGACGCCATCGCGGTCGATCCGCTCAGCGACGCTTCGATCGCGGCCGCCATGTCGCAGGCGCTGCGGCCGGACGCGGCCTGGCACGCACGCGCCGGCCCCGCCCGCGCGGCGGAGTTCGGCTGGCGGCAGGTCGCCGCCGGCCACCTCGCCCAGTACCACCGCTTCCAGCCGGAGACCGCCCATGCCTGAGATGCAGTTCCGCGTGCGCTGGCCCGATGGTTCCGAAAGCCTGTGCTACTCGCCCTCCCTGGTCGTCGAGGAACACATCTCGGAAGGCGCGCATTACCCGCTCGCCGACTTCCTGTCGCGCATCGGCACCGCCCTGCGCATCGCCAGCGACCGCGTGCAGCGCAAGTACGGCATGCCCTGCTCGCGGGCGATCGGCCAGCTCGCCCAGATCAACAGCCGCGCCGGCACCTTCGCCGGCCGTGACGACGCGTCCGTCACCATCCTGGGGTTCCTGAAATGAGCACGGTGCACGACGTCGTCATCGTCGGCGGCGGACAGGCCGGGCTGTCGGCGAGCTGGCAGCTGACCCAGCGCGGCATCGACCATGTCGTGCTGGAACGGCACGCGACCGCGCATTCCTGGCGCAGCGAGCGCTGGGACAGCTTCTGCCTGGTCACCCCGAACTGGCAATGCACCCTGCCCGGCCATGCCTATTCCGGCGACGACCCGTATGGCTTCATGCTGCGCGACGACATCGTGCGCTACATCGAGGACTACGCCGCCTCGTTCGCGGCCCCCGTGCGAAGCGGCGTCAGGGTGCAGTCGGTGCGCCCCACGGAAGGCGGCTACCTCGTACGCAGCGACGCCGGCAGCTTCTCGGCGGGACAGGTGGTGATCGCCACCGGCGGCTATCACGACCCGATCATCCCGTCCTACGCCGCCGCGATCGATCCCGGCATCCTGCAGATCCAGTCATCGGAATACCGCAACCCGCACTCGATGCCGAAAGGATCGACGCTGGTCGTCGGCACCGGCCAGTCCGGCTGCCAGATCGCCGAGGACCTGCACCTGGCCGGTCGCCGCGTGCATCTCTGCGTCGGCGAGGCACCGCGCGTGGCACGCCGCTACCGCGGCCGCGACGTCGTCGAGTGGCTGCACCTGATGGGCTATTACGACATCCCGGTGGACGAGCATCCGCTGCGCGAGGGCGTGCGCGACAAGACCAACCACTACGTGACCGGGCGTGACGGCGGACGCGACATCGACCTGCGCCTGCGCGCGAACGAGGGCATGCAGCTCTATGGCCGCCTGCTGGACATGCGTGACGGCATCGCGCGCTTCGCCCCCGACCTGGCGCGCAACCTCGACATCGCCGACGAGGTCAACGAGAGCATCAAGCGCAGCATCGACGGCTGGATCGCCAGGAATGCCATCGAGGCGCCGACCGAGGCACCGTATGCGCCGCCATGGACGCCGCCGGTCGAACGCACCGCGTTGGATTGCCGCGAGGCCGGCATCACCAGCATCGTCTGGTGCATCGGCTTCCGGATGAATTTCGGCTGGGTGGAGGCGCCGGTGTTCGACGAGCGCGGCCTGCCCAGGCACCGGCGCGGCATCACCGGGCAGGACGGGCTGTATTTCCTCGGCCTGCCCTGGCTGCATAGCTGGGGCTCCGGGCGCTTCTCCGGCATCGCGCGCGACTCCGAGCACGTCGCGGACGCCATCGTCCGCCACCTGGAGCAGGGCCGCGCGGACGCCGCCGAACTGGAGGAAGTCGGGCATACGCGGTCTTGAGCAGCCGCCTCGCACGCGCCGACGTCAGCTGGCTGCCCGAGCTGGAACGGGCATCCGGCCCGATCTATCGCGCCATCTCGGACGCCATCGGCGAGGCCATACGCAATGGCGCCCTGCAGCCGGGAGACCGGCTGCCGCCGCACCGCGCGCTGGCTTCCGCCCTCGCCGTCGATATCACCACCGTCACCCGCGGCTACGCGGAGGCGCAGCGCCAGGGGCTGGTGCAGGCGACCACCGGCAGCGGCACCTTCGTGCGCGCCGAGGCGCCGGTGCTCGGCCAGACCGGCGAGCGCGGCATCATCGACCTGACCATGAACCTGCCGCCGGCGCTGCCGGGCTTCCCGCTCGCCAGGACCATCCAGGACACGGTGGCGCGGCTGCTGCGCCAGCAGGACGTCAACACCCTGATGTCCTACCGCTGGGGTGCGGGCACCGCCGAGGACCGCGCCGCCGGCGCCGCCTGGCTGCGTCCCTGCATCGGCCGGGTCGATCCGCAGTACGTGCTGCTCTGCCCCGGCGCGCAGAGCGCCATGCTCGCCATCCTGACCACGCTGACCCGGCCGGGAGACGTGATCCTGAGCGAGCGCATCACCTATCCCGGCATACGCGCGCTGGCCGCACAACTCGGGCTGATCCTGCACGGGGTGGATAGCGACCGCGAGGGGCTACGTCCTGACAGCCTGGAGGAAGCCTGCCGCCGCTTCCGGCCCCGCCTGCTCTACGTCAACCCGACCATCCAGAACCCGACCACCCTCACCATCGGCACCGGGCGGCGTCGCGCCCTGGCCGAGGCCGCACGCAGGCAGGAGCTGCCGATCCTGGAGGACGACGCCTACGGCCTGTTCCCCTCGAACCCGCCGCCGGCGATCGCGAGCTTCGCGCCGGAGCTGACCTACTACGTCGCCACCGTGTCCAAGAGCCTGTGCCCGGGGCTGCGCATCGGCTACGTGCTGGCGCCGGGCCAGGCCCATACCGTGCGACTGACGGCGGCCCTGCGTGCCACCGCACTCGCCGGCTCCGGCCTGCTGAGCGGCATCGCCACCAGCTGGATCAAGTCCGGGCAGGCCGCCGAGATCCTCGCCGCGGTGCGGGCGGAGACTGCGGCCAGGCAGGCGATCGCCCGCGACTTCCTGCCGGGAGCCGACGCCGACGCGGATCCCGAGGGGCTGCATGTCTGGCTGCGCCTTCCGGCGCACTGGCAGGCGCCGGGCTTCGCTGTCTACGTGCGCAAGCAGGGCCTGTCGATTGTGCCGGAGGACGCGTTCTCGCTCGATCCCACCGGTCGCCGCGCGGTGCGTATCGCACTCGGCGCGGCCCCCGACCGCACCCGTCTGGGCGAGGCCCTGCGCGCAGTATCGGCGGCGCTGTCGCACCATCTGCCGGAGGCCTACGGCTCGGTAGTCTAGAGCGTCATCACCCCAGGTTGATCACGCTCTAGATAATTTTGACGCGCACCTTGAGCAACGGAGGGCCGGTCAGCCCGGCCGCAGCCAAAGCGGATCGTTCAGCCGTGCCACGAAGGCCGCGTGCGCCTCCAGCGAGGCCGCATCGGGCAGCATCGGGCGCGGCGTGCGCGGCGCCTGCAGCACGTAGGCGACGCTCGCCAGGCCACCCTCCTCCACCGCCAGCTCGAGCCCGCGTTGCCGGCCGCCGATCAGCTCCAGGTAGACCTGCGCCAGCAGGCGGCAATCGAGCAGCGCATTGTGGGTGCCGCGCTCGGACAGGTCGATCGCGTAGCGCCGGCAGAGGCTGTCCAGGCTGTTCGGCAGGCCGGGGAAACGCGTGCGCGCCATGTCCAGCGTATCGATCATACGCGCCACCCCGAGCGGCGGCAGCTCCAGCCGGCGCAGCTCCGCGTCGACGAAGCCGAAATCGAAGCGCGCATTGTGCGCGATCAGCGGGTCGTCGGCGATGAACTCCAGGAAGCCGTCGGCGATCTCGGCGAACTTCGGCTGGCCGATGAGGTGCGCGCGGGTGAAGCCGTGCACGCGCGAAGCCTCGTCGGGGATGTCGCGCTCCGGGTCGATCAGCACGTGGAACTGCCGCCCGGTCGGCAGGTCGTCGATCAGCTCCAACGCCGCGATCTCGATCACCCGGTCGCCGGTTGCCGGATCCAGGCCGGTGGTCTCGGTGTCGAACAGGACCGTGCGCGTCATGGTTTCCCCTCCAGTCGCCGCAGCCGCGACAGCAGCCGCCTGATCTGGCGCAGGCTGTGCCAGCGCGACAGGCCGGTGCGTATCACGATGTCGGCGCGGCGTCGCTTCTCGGCGTCCGGCATCTGCCGCGCGGCCAGCGCCGCCGCCTCCGCGTCGCTCATCCCGCGCCGGCGGCGCACGCGGCCGAGCTGGATCGCGCGCGGGGCGGACACCACCACCACAAGGTCGCACCGACGCCAGCCGTCGCCCTCCAGCAGCAGCGGCACGTCGAGCACCGCGCAGCGGCAGCCGCGCGCCCGCGCCCGACGCAGGAAGCGTCGCTGCTCGGCGCGCACCATCGGATGCAGGATGCCCTCCAGCCGGCGCAGCCTGGCCGGATCGGCGATCACCGCGGCGCGCAGGACGGCACGGTCGATATGTCCGTCCCGCAGCGCCGCCGGCACCAGTGCCGCGATCGCCGGCACCGCGCGGCCATGCCGGGCCTGCAGCCGATCCACCACGCGGTCGGCGTCGAACACCGGCAGCCCTGCGCGGCGGAAGGCGGCGGCGGCGGTCGACTTGCCCATGCCGAGGCCGCCGGTCAGGCCGATCACCTTCATCCGACCTTATCCAGCGGGGGCATCGCTCAGCAGCGCCAGCACCGCGTCATCGACCACCGGCTCGATCCCGAACCAGGCGGCGAAGCCCGGCACCGCCTGGTGCGCCAGCATGCCGATGCCCTCGACCGTGCGCAGGCCGCGCGCGCGCGCCTGCGCCAGCAGCCCGGTCTCGCGCGGCGCGTAGACGATGTCGGCGACCACGAGGCCGGCCGGCGCGCGCGACAGGTCGGCCGGCAGCGGCGCCTGCCCGGTCATGCCGAGGCTGGTGGTGTTGACCAGCAGCGCGACCGCGCCGAGCCGGTCGCACCATCCTGACCAGGGCACCGGCGTCACTCCGGGGCACGCCTGCGCCAGCGCCTCGGCGCGTGCCTCGGTCCGGTTCGCGACCGCCACCGGCACCCCGCAGGCCAGCAGCGCGGCCGCGATGGCGCGCGCCGCCCCGCCGGCGCCGAGCAGCAGCGCGGGTCCGGCGGCGGGGTCGATGCCGGCGGCGCGCAGGCTGGCCAGGAAGCTGTGGCCGTCGGTGCTGCTGCCCGCGATGCGCCCGTCCGGCGCGAACACCAGGGTGTTGGCGCTGCCGGTGTCGCGTGCCGACGCATCGAGCACGTCGCACAGCGAAGCTGCCGCCTGCTTGTGCGGCACGGTGACGTTGACCCCCGCGAAGCCCGCCGCCTGCAAGCCGCGCAGCGCCGTCTCCAGGCGGTCGGGCGGCACCGCCAGCGGCACGTAGGCGCCATCGATGCCGTGCCGCGCCAGCCAGTGGTTGTGCAGCAGCGGCGAGCGGGAATGCGCCACCGGCCAGCCGACCACGCCGGCCAGCCGGGCCCGTCCGGTCAGCCTCATGCGTGTTCGGCCCGGTAGCGCGCCCAGGCCAGCGGCAGCAGCCGTGCCAGGCGTGCGGCCCACCGCGCCTGCCCGGCCGCATCGGCGATCAGGTCCTGGCGTATCTCGATCTCGACGTGCGGCAGGGAGCGTCGCTCGCCATGCACCGGCACCGTGTAGTCGTCCAGGTCGGACAGCGCGTACGGCTCGTTGTCGCCGACCACGAGGTCGCCCTCCGCCCGCAGCAGGTCGCGCAGGATCAGCGCGAAGCGCGGGTAGTGGTTGTGCAGCACCCCCGCGTGCCAGGGCCGCTCGCCGGACGCGTCGCCGAAACTGGGGCGATGCCCGGCAGGATGCGACGACGCGGCGAGGTGCCGCGTGAAGCTGTGCAGCGCCACCAGCACGCTGTCCCGGCCCGCCGCGAGCCGCGCATCGAGCAGTGCGGCGATGCCGTCGTGATACGGCGCGAAGATCTCGCGCAGCCGCAGGGTGCGGTCGGCGTCGGTGAGGTCCTGGTTGCCCGGCACCGGCGTCGAGTCGCTCCAGGGCGCGATCGAGGTCGCATGGCCGGGCGTGCGGTTGCAGTCGATCACCAGCCGGGAATAACGCTGGCCGACCAGCGCCGCGCCCAGCAACTCGCCCAGCCTGGCGCCGGTGCCGGCGACGCCGATATCCCACGCGATGTGGCGGTCGAGATCCTGCTCGGAAAGGCCGAGATCGCCGAGTGCGCGGGGGATCTCGCGCCCGGCATGGTCCATCACCAGCACGAACGGCGACGGCGATCCAGCACGCAGCATCGTGACCGCGTCGGCATCGCCCGGGCGCAGCAGCGCCGCGTTGGCGGCCGACGGATCGAAAGCCGTCCTCGACGCTTCCGATTTATTTTGGCCGACATCTTGCACCGTGATCTTATCCTCTTCCAGGCCGTCAGGCCGCACCGCGTAAGGATCCTCATGCCGGTTCTGTCCGTCCAGCATGTCACGACCTACCGATACCGCCGCCCGGTCGGCTTCGGCGAGCATCGCATGATGTTCCGGCCCCGCGATTCGGTCGATCAGCGCATCATCGCCTGGAGCGTCGACATCTCGCCGGCGCCGGCGACGCTGCGCTCCATCCCCGACGCGTTCGGCAACATCGTCACCCTGGCGCGGTTCGACAAGCGCTCGCGCGAGCTGCGGGTCGAGAACCGGCTGGTCGTCGACCACGACCCGACCCGGCCGGAAGCCGCGCACCTCGCCCCCTACGCGCGCAGCTGGCCGTTCACCTACGACCTCGACGACATGGAGGATCTGGGCCGCGTCATGCAGCGGCACTATCCCGACCCGGAGCACAAGGTCGATGCCTGGGCACGCGGCTTCCTGGCCGGCCCGACGCCCTCGACCTTCGAGCTGCTGGTGGCCATGACCAACGAGATCCGGCGCGGCTTCACCTACTGCGCCCGCTACGAGGAGGGCGTGCAGGCGCCCGCGCGCACGCTGGCGCTTCGCGCCGGCACCTGCCGCGACTACGCGGTGCTGATGATGGAGGCGGTGCGGGCGCTGGGCATGGCCGCACGGTTCGTCACCGGCTACATCTACGCGCCGGCCAGCGAAGGCAAGTCCAACCAGGGCAGCGGCGCCACCCATGCCTGGGTCGAGGTGTTCGTGCCGGGTGCCGGCTGGCTCGATTTCGATCCCACCAACGCCATCGTCGGCTCTCGCGACCTGATCCGGGTCGCCTCCGTGCGCGACCCGAACCAGGCGATCCCGCTCGCCGGCACCTGGACCGGCTTTCCCGCCGACAGCCTCGGCATGACGGTCTGCGTCCATGTCAGCGTCGATCCGGATGGTGGCATGGCGGATGCCGGGGACGCCGAGATCGTGCAGCTCCGCAACCGGGAGCAACCCTTCGCGCAGCCGACCGGCGCCAGGCCGGATGCGATCCGCGCCGTGGCCGCGAGGCCCTGAGCCGGAACCCAGCACGCGCAACCGGCCCGCACGTGCAGCTGACCCGCCCGCGCAACCTGCCCGCCCGTGCAACTGGAGAACCCCCATGCTGATACGCGCCGGCTACGACATCGCCTTCAACGCACCCGCACCGACGCCCCTGATGCTGATGCTCAGCCTGCATCCGAGTCGCGTAGGCGACCTGCAGACGCCGCAGCGCATGCTGTTCGATCCGCCGGTGCCCGCCACCGATTACACGGACGGCTTCGGCAACGTGTGCACCCGGGTGGTGGCGCCGCCGGGCCTGCTGCGCATCACCAACCAGTTCACCATCGCGGACTCGGGTCAGCCGGACGCCGTGGCGGCGGACGCGCTCCAGGTCCCGGTGGAGGAGCTGCCGCCCGAGGTGCTGGTCTATCTGCTCGGCAGCCGCTACTGCGAGACCGACCGTCTATCCGACACCGCATGGTCGCTGTTCGGCCACGTGCCGCCCGGCTGGGCAAGGGTGCAGGCGATCGTCGACTACGTGCATGACCGCATCAGCTTCGGCTACGAGTTCGCGCGCGCCACGCGCACGGCGCACGAGGCCTTCATGGAGCGCCAGGGGGTGTGCCGCGACTTCGCCCACCTCGCCGTGGCGCTGTGCCGCTGCATGAACATCCCGGCGCGCTACTGCACCGGCTACCTGGGCGATATCGGGGTGCCGCCGGTCGAGGATCCGATGGACTTCTCGGCCTGGTTCGACGTCTACCTCGGCGGCGGCTGGTACACCTTCGATGCCCGCCACAACCAGCGCCGCATCGGCCGGCTGCTGATGGCGCGCGGCCGCGACGCCACCGACGTCGCCATCTCGACCGCCTTCGGCAGCGCCTGGCTGGCCGGCTTCGAGGTGGTCACCTACAAGCTCTCGGACTGATACCAGCCGCCCTATCAGGCGACCGGTATCAGAGTCATATTTCGCACGTGGCCGCCCCGCCAACCCCACGTGCTTACCGGTCAGCCCGAAGGGTCGCCGGTATGAGAGGGATCAGCCTACCAGCCGGCCGACCACCGACGCCGCGTCCGCGGAGTCCCAGCGCACCGGTCCCTGCACGCGCGCCACCTCGCGCCCGCTGCGGTCGATCACCAGCGTGGTCGGAATGCCCTCCAGCTTGAGCGCCACCATCGTCTCGGCGTGCATGTCCAGCAGCACCGGCAGGCTGCCGATGCCATGCCCGGCGTAGAACGGCTTCACCGCGTCCGCGCCGGTGTGATCCAGCGACACCGGCAGCACCACGATGCCCTTGTCCGCGAGGGCCCGTGACAGCGCGTCCAGCGCCGGCATCTCCGACACGCAGGGCACGCACCAGGTGGCCCAGAAGTTCAGCACCACGCCGCGGCCGGCATAGTCCGCGAGCGACCGCGCAGCGCCATCCGCCGCGGTGAAGTGCAGCGCCGGCAGCGCCACCGGAGGCTGCGCCCTGAGCACGTCCACCGGCTGCGTCGCGGGTCCACCCGACTGAGGCGCTTCCTGGGGCGCTTGCGGGGCGGGCGACGGAAGCAGGTATTTGCGTGCGACCACGCCGGCCAGTAGGGTCCCGGCCGCCGCCAGCAGGCCGCGGCGCACGATCTTTTGCATTTGGGGCATGGCGATGTCTTTAGAAGAGGATGCCATCCGCGGAAAGCCCGCACGCTCCGGGGCGCCGCCCGCCAACATGCAGTGGGGCGGCCGTTTCGCCGCCGGACCGTCGGCGGTCATGCAGGAGATCAACGCCTCGATCGGCTTCGACCAGTGGCTCTGGCGGCAGGACATAAGCGGCTCGCTCGCCCATGCGGAAATGCTGGCCCATGTCGGCATCATCGCCCCGGAGGACTGGCACGCCATCGAGGGCGGCCTCGCGGTCATCGCCGACGAGATCGC
>JAABUQ010005190.1_pt1 | contig 21154 bp, 17 predicted proteins | sample 5560001 | NCBI WGS metagenome assembly JAABUQ01 (sample SAMN10711888, study PRJNA513371) | rock metagenome | isolation source: Antarctica rocks | place: Antarctica: Victoria Land, Finger Mt nord | collected 2015-12-18
AGGGTGCGCCAATCCAGAAGGCATAACCACAGGCAAGGGAAAGACCGGACGGGTGAACGCAAGTGAATCCTCGATGAGCCTTCGTCATGAGAGACCACCGGATGCTGGATGATCAAGACGGTGGGAGTTGGGCTAAAGGTATGCACAGCAACCTTTGTGTAGACGAGTGGGCACCTCCCCAACGTTGGAGAGTGTCACGGACACCATGGCCCCGGAGGAGAGAGGAGACCCACCCCGGTCGCAACTCGTACGAGCGGAACGTGGGAACCCCCATGCGGTCTGCGCTCGCGCGCAGTCGGCGAACCGTAAGGAACGTTATATCCGCAGTGGGAGTGGGATGATCCAAGAAGCGAAGGCCGCCCGCCGAAAGGCAACGGGAATCGATAACCGGGCGGATAAGGAAGAGGCCACTCGTACGGTCATATCCTCCCCGAAAGGGTGCTGACGTGGATCGGGCGGAGAAAGACGGGATTGCAAGGAGGATGTTCGTCTCAGTTTCAGGTCGATGCGGTCGCAAGGCCGTAACCGGACTGGGAACCGAGGCTCAGCACCTTCAGCTGCTGCGGGGGCATGTAAAGGTTCACCCTCGCGATGGCACCTACCCTCCACTGGATCGGGGCGTGTGCAGCAACCCTGCGTCACCTCGCTAGCGGTAGACCGTGACGAAGTCAGTAGGGCAACGTTCGGGATTGACCACGGGAACAAACGCGCTTGCGCGATGTCGATCTTTGTCAGAGCCGTGTGCCGTGAAAGTGGCACGCACGGTTCATCGGGGGGGAAAGGCCGTGAGGCCCTACCTATCTCAACCGTTTATGAGGCGCCCGTAGACTGTCTCAAAACGCGCCTACTCACGAGAGCGGACTGACCGTATACTGCGCGGCGACGTGTTTAGAACGGGAGCGATTGAGGGGGAGGCGAGTGCAGGATACCGCCCAGGAGGACACGGACCACCCGGCGGAGGCGCTTGCGGTCTATGATCTCAAGCCGCCCGTGCAGGCCTTCGCCCTTCCGGATGCAGGCGGCATCAACAACCGCACCCGAGGCGTGCGCACCGGCGCGGGTCCGTTCGTCTGGAAGACATACCTTGCGCACCGTGCTCCGGCTGCCATCCGCTACGAACACCGCCTCCTCGCCTGGCTTGCACAGCAGCCGCTGTCATTCGCCACGCCGTGTGCGATCCCGACGCGGGCTGGCGACACGCTCTGCCGCACGCTGGACAGCACGCTCTGGCAGGCGCTGTTCATCTTTCTCCCTGGCCGACCGCTCGACCGGAGCAATCTGGCGCACATCGAAGCCTTCGGCGCGGCGCTCGCAGAACTGCACGGCGTACTCCGGAGCTACCCCATGGACCCCGTACCCGACCTCACGGCATACGCCGTGCTGGAGCAGATTCATCCTGCTATTCCCGATCCGTATGCATTGACGCCAGGGGATTTCGGCCTGCCGCCGAGCGTGGCGAGCAACGACGTGCTGGCGCGATGGCGCACGCTGCTGGATGCGACGCGCGCCTTTATCGCCGGGCCGTACCGGACTCTGCCCCGGCAGGTCATCCACGGCGACGTCACGCCGGGCAACGCCTTCGCGGACGACGGGCGCATCGCTGCGATCTTCGATTTCGAGTTCGCGATGCCGGATGCGCGCGCGATCGACGTCGCGAGCGGCCTGACCTACGTGATGCGCATCTGGGAGCGCGACGATGCGGCCGCCCTCGCGATGGCGCATCGGTTTTACTGTGGCTACCGGCAGCGCGACAACCTGACGACGACGGAGATCGCGGCACTGCCGCAGTTGATGCTCCTGCGCGAAGTGGTCGGGACCATCTGGTGGGCGGGGCGGAGGCTTGACGGCAGGCCGCAGAGAGCCACCGCGCGGATCGTGGAGATGGAGGCACTTGCGAGCTGGCTTCAACGGCACGAAGCCGCGTTCGCCGCCGCGCTCCGGTAAGTGCGCGGGAGAACAGCCCTGTCGCGTCTCAAAAACGTTCGGAGCGTGTTGAAAATCGCCCATCTTGAGCGGTAGCATTCTCCTGCATTCCACACTGAAGGGAGATGCGCCATGCTCGGCCCGCCCAAGACCCGTGACCTCGACCGTCCCGTCCTGATCGCCATCGAGTCGTCCGTGCCGAAGGATCACTTCTATCGTCACCTCCACCGTGTCCTCGATCTCGCTTTCGTGCGCGATCTCGCCGCCGACCGCTACGCCAGCGGCGGACGCCCGTCCATCGATCCCGAGGTCTTCTTCCGCCTCCAACTGGCGATGTTCTTCGAAGGGATCCGCTCGGAGCGCAAGCTGATGGAGCAGGCCGGGTACAATCTCGCCATTCGATGGTATGCGGGATACAACCTCGATGAGCCCCTACCCGACCACTCCTCGCTGAGTAAGATTCGTACCCGCCTCGGGCTGCCGATCTTCCGCCGGTTCTTCGAGGTGATCGTCGAGCAGTGTGCCCGGGCGGGCTTGGTATGGGGCGAGGAACTGATCTTCGACGCGACGAAAGTGCACGCCAATGCGTCGATGGGTTCGCTCAAACCCGTCCTCCGCCTCGTCGTGGACGACCATCTCGCCGCGCTCGCAGCGACAGAGGCGGAAATACCCGAGGAAACGGCGCGCTGGGAGTTGCTCGAGGAATGCCGCCTCGATCCCGACCGGCCCCCGACGTCGTATTACGAGCGCAAGAGCGATCAACGGACGAGCACGACCGATCCCGACGCTGCGCTGATGAAGCCGCGCGGCGAGCGGGCATGTTTGGGGTACCACGATCACTGCGTCGTGGACGGCGGCAAGGCGCGGATCATCCTGCACGCGCTGGTGACACCGGCCGACGTGATGGAGAACACGCCGATGCTCGACCAACTGCGCCGGGTGATGTTCCGCTGGCGGCTGCGCCCGAAACGGGTGATTGCCGACACGACGTACGCGACGATCGACAATATCCGTGCACTGGAGGGAGAGGAGGGCATTCGGGCGTACGTGCCGCTACCCGATTGGGAGCACCAACGCCCTTTCTACGGTCCGGCGCAGTTCGCCTACGACGCCGAGCGCGATCGCTATGTCTGCCCACAAGGCACGCCGCTGCGTCGATTCCGGCGAGAGATCAAGGCGGAGAAGATCGAGTATCGGGCGGAGGCGGCGATCTGCAACGCCTGCCCGATGAAGGCGAACTGCACGCCGAGCAATCAGGGCCGAGCGGTGCATCGCTCCTTCCATGCTGCGTACATGGAGCGGGTGCAGGGGTATCACGACACCGAGGCATACAAGAAGGCGATGCGCAAGCGGAAGGTATGGGTGGAACCGCTCTTCGGGGAAGCGAAACAGTGGCACGGGATGCGGCAGTTCCGCTTACGGGGACTCAAGAGGGTGAACATGGAGGGACTGTTCATCGCGGCGGGACAGAACCTGAAGCGCCTGCTGAGCGCGACGGGCTGGGGACGGCGCCCCTGGCCGGATGGGGCCGCCGGGATCGCCGGTTTACTGCCACAAATCTGCGTCGCGCGCTCCTAACACACGCGTCATCAGTCGTTTCCGACCGGTCACCCGTGCGTGCCGCCACCGAACCGCGTGCGTCGCACGAACGGCGAGGGCGATTTTCAACACGCTCGACCCCTACAGGGACACTTAGGATTCCCCGTCTGCCAAGGCGGCGAGGATGCGTTGCCACAGTCCGATGTCGCGCCAGAGCCGGTACCGTTTGTAGGCCGCCTCCCATTTGCCGTACTCCTCCGGTAGCTCGCGCCACGACAGGTCCGTGCCCACGACCGATAAGATACCGCTGAGGACGGTGCGGTGGTCGTGGCGCGGCCGCCCGGTCTGCGGCCTCTGCGGTGGGAGGAAGGGGCGAACCCGCTCCCATTCGGCGTCGGTGAGCCCCGTCGGCATCGACGTGAGCGCGGGCGGTGCGGGTCGGTGCGGCCCATCGCGTCGGCGCGCGCGGCGGGCGGCGTGGCAGCGGGCGGCGACCGCCTGCTGTGCCCGCCTCCACCGCGACCAGCCCAGATGGAACGAGCGCCGCTCGTCGGGTCCGGCCATCGCCCGCACCAGTCGGCGCACTTCGGGTACGGTGAGCGGGATCAGGCCGGGATCATCGCCCCCTTTTCTTCAACCTTTTCCCGCCGGGCAGCGTGGCGAACAACCGCCAGATAGGCGTGCGCCACGAGGCAGAGCGTCACGAAGCGGTGCCACGCCGTCCACGTGCGCACCTCGTACTGATCCATCCCCACCTCGCCTTTCGCCTGTGCGAAGCATTCTTCGATCTGCCACCGCACGTCGCACACCCGCACCAACTCCTCCTCGGTTGTCCCCGCCGGGCCGTACGCGAGCCAGTAGGCCTCCTCGTCCGGGTCGTCCGCGTCGCGGCGGATGAGCAACCAGCGGCGCATCCCCTCGGCGCACTCCTCGGAGAGTTCGAGGCATACCCACGCGGGAGATTCCGGGGCGGATAGTCGCTCGCCCAGTTGCTCCGCCCGCAGCCGCCGCCCGTCGTAGCGGACGGCGTGCGTCTTCGGGATCATCGTCGCGTAGGCGCATCCCCGCTTCTCGAGCCACCGTCGGAACGCGTGCGACCGGCCGTACCCCGAGTCCGCGACGACCCAGCGCGCGGGAACGTCGGCGGCGAAGGCCCGCGCCAGCATCCGCTCGGCGAGGGCGATCTTCGTGGCGAATCGGGTCCCGGTCGGGATCCCCGCTTCCGCCCGGCGCTCCACGTCCTGGGCCCATGCACGCGGCAGATACAAGGCGCGGTCGATGAAGGCCGCCCCCTTCTCCGACGCATAGGCGAGGAAGACGCCGACTTGGCAGTTGACGGTATCCCCGGCCGTCCCCGTTTACTGGCGCGCGACGCCGCACGACTTCGCGCCCTTCTTCAGGAAGCCGGTCTCATCGACGATCAGGATGCCGATCGCCGCATCGCCGAGGTGCTCCACGACATACGCGCGCAGATCGTCCCGCACCTCGTCGGCGTCCCACGTGGCGGCGTTCAGGAGGCGCTGCGCCCCCTTCGCGCCCATCTCGCCGATCGCCTCGGCCAGTTGCCAGCCGTTCTTGCGCTCCACCCGGTCGAGCAGACCGACGGGATACCGCCGGGCCCGCTCGCGCACTTCAACGCGCCGGAACCGATGGGCGATTCGCGTCACGAGGTCATCCAGCGTTTCCGACCATCGGCCGATCGCGGCGAACTCGAACGCCTCTGTATCGCATGCCCGCATGATCCGCCCCCTTTCTTCCTGTCAGGGGAAGCGTAGCGCGAAGATCAGAAAGTGTCGCTATAGAGTCACTGAGCGAGACGATCGTTATGCGGTGGTGCTGAGCAGTTGCTGGGAACGGTCAGACGTCAGGGTGATTGTGGAGGCGCCGAGATAGGGGCGGTCGGCGCGTTCCAAATCGCGTCGACCGATGGGAGATATATCGGCCACATCGGAAACGGAAATCTGACGCGCCGCACATCTCGCCCGCGAAGTCGCTTTCCTTGCTACAGCAAGGAAAAAAGACCGCGTGGGAACAGATCATCGATTCGTCGGCATGTATTCTCGGATGATCCCGCCGAGGATACCGATGCCCCGGCGGATCGCATCCTCGTCCGAGAACGAGTACGAGAGCCGGATGTTTCTCTGTCCACTCCCGTCGAAGTAGCAGCCCTTCCCGGGCAGGAAATCCACGCCGTGCGCGCGCGCTTCGGGCAACATTGCGATGGCGTCGCATCCCTCGGGGAGGGTCAGCCAGAGGAAGAATCCACCGTTCGGCACGGTCCACTCCACGCCAGACGGCATCTCCTTCTCCAGCGCCGCCACCATCGTATCGCGGCGGCGGCGGTAGAGGTCCACGATCTCGCCGATGTGCGGTTCGAGCAGGCCGGATGCCGCATACTCCGCCGCCGCGTGCGAGGCAAACGGACTGGTGCCGCCATCCGCCTTCAAGTGCGCCATCGTCGCGATCAGTGTCGCCGGGCCGACAGCCCAGCCCAGTCGCAGCCCGGCGCCGATAATCTTCGAGAAGGTCCCCGTGTAGACGACCAGTCCGGCATCGTCCAACGTGATCAGCATGGGAATCCGCTCGCCCGAGAAGCGCAGATCGAAGTAGGCGTCGTCTTCGAGGACGGCGACATTGTATTCCTTCGCCAGCGCGAGGAGCCGCCGGCGACGGTGCAACGGCGTCATCACGCCGGTTGGGTTCTGGAAGGTGGGGATGATGTAGATGAACTTGGGGTGGACGCCGTGCGCCTTCATGTCCGCCAGTTTGTCTTCGAGGATATCCAGCCGCATCCCCTCGGTGTCGAGGGGGATACCGACGACCTTCGCCTGGTGCGCCTTGAACAACTTTCCCGCGCCCGCCCAGGCCGGTTCCTCGGAGATGATGACGTCGCCCGGATTGAGGAGTGCCGCACAGACGAGATCAATCGCCTGCGAGGCGCCCGCCGTAATGACGACCTGATCGGGCGTGGCGTCCACACCATTATCGCGCCGCAACTTGGCGAGCACCTGATCCACTAGGCCATCGTAACCGGTGGCCGCGCCGTACTGCAATGCCCACTCGCCGTTCTTCTCAAGCGCGCGGGCAGTCGCGGCAGCCATCGCTTTCGCGGGCAGGCTTTTCGGATCCGGAAACCCGCCGGTGAAGGAGATGAGATCGGTACCTGCGGAGGATCGCGGCGGCGGGCCGGGCGGCTGCTTGCGTGCCGCGTCCGACAGGAGGGATTCCATTCGCGGTGCCTCTGCCTGAACCATGCTGCGCTCCCTTCATCATTGGCGCCCATACACTTACCCACGGATTCCCGAGCGATCGCGAACAATCAATTGGGGTCGCAAGGAAATCGTCTCATGTTCGGAGAGCGGTCGCTTGCCGCTCAGCTTATCGAGCAGAAGTTGGGCGGCGATGACCCCTAAGGTGCGTGTCTGCTGCGCGACGACCGTGATAGAGGGTGCAAGGTGCGCCGCGTACGGGATGTCGTCGAAGCCTGCCATCGCAAGGTCGTCCGGGACGCGCAGACCGACCAATCGTATCGCCTGCAAGGCGCCGATCTGCAAGTCGAGATTGGCCGCGAAGAGGACATCCGGTCGGGTCTCGCTCAACAATGCCGCAGTGAGTGCCAGGCCGGTTTGCTGATCGGTCTCCTCGCCGGTTCGGACAAGCGCTGCCTCGATGGGCATGCCATGGTCACGTAGCGCCGCTTCGTACCCGGCGAGACGATCCCGGCCTTTCTGCAGCGCCGGCGGGCCCCCGACGTACGCGATGCGCCGATGACCGATGCGGGCGAGATGGTCAGTCAGATCATACGCTCCCGCAAAGTTATCGGTGACGACCTGGTCAACGGCCAGATCAGGTATCCGTTGGTCGATAAGGACATAGGGAATCGGGATAGATGTGAGGGAGGCGATCACTTCTTTCGTGATCGCCGGTGGCACCACGACGAACCCCTCGACACCATAGGACGCGAATGTTTTGAGATAATGATCGAAGAGATTGCTGTCCCTGTGGGTATTGCCGAGGACGACAAAGTATCCTTGCTGCATTGCGATCTCTTCGATGGCATAGGCAACCTCTGCGGAAAAGGGATGGGTGACCTGCGTAAAGACGAGCGCGATGGTCCGGCTGCGGATGCCACGCAGGTGCCGTGCATGGAAATTGGGGCGAAAATCCAGCTCATCAATCGCCAACTCGACCTTGGCGCGTACCGTATCGCTCACATACCCTGACCCATTGAGGACACGGGAAACGGTCGCCGGTGAGACACCGGCATGCTTGGCTACCGCGCGAATACTCATTGACTCACCACACCGTTTCTCTCCCTATCTCCCCAGGTACACGATGAAAACGTTCTCTTATTTATGATCGAGACCGCTCGCGTACCGCACCTTGTGCCAACCGCGTGATCCGATCGCATCTGGCCCTTGGCCTTGATATGATGGTACGACGCTGTACACCGGAATACTCACCATTCATTGGATTCTCGCGTTGATCTTCCCGATCGCTACGCATCATAAACAGACCACCGGGCATTGACAACCCCTGCGCGGGATGATACCCTCATTTGTGAAAACGTTTCCACATCCACGATTCGGCCACTCCTGATACCAATGACGTCGCGTCTGCGGGCGATTAATCGATCTGATGAGGAGAGGGACGTCCTCCATGAGGGATACCGCGCTACGGGAGCTCTATCGTGCAGCATCGGCGGGCCGCCTATCACGGCGAGATGTACTCTGGCACGCGGCGGCATTGGGGCTGTCAACCGCGACGATCGCCGCGCTCCTGGCGGCGTGCGGCGGCACCGACGCACCGACGGCGCCGAGCACGAACGGCGCGCCAATTTCCTCCACCCCAAACGGAGCCGCAGGGGCCTCGACCGCTGGCGGGGGGGCGAAGAGCACGCCGACGGGCGGGACGATCGTCGTCGCCAATTATGCGATGCCGGTGACCCTCGATCCGGGCAGGGCACCGGGATTTCAAGCCTGGTTCCCCCTCCAGAATGTCTGCGAAGCGCTCGTCGAGATCGTCGCCACGCCCGACGGAAAGATCAGCATCAATCCGGTACTGGCCGAAGGATATGATCGCTCGGCTGATGGCATCACCTGGACCTTTCGGCTCCATCGGGGGGTGAAATTCCACGACGGGACACCCTTCAACGCCCAGGCCGTCGTCTTCTCGCACGATCGGCTGATGAAGCCCGACGACCCCCATTATGACCCCATCTTCGCGCCGCTCGGGCAGCCCTTGAACACGATCATTGGCAAGGTCGAGGCGGTCGACGATGCGACCGTGCGCTTCACCTTGAAAAGTCCGCCGAATCCGTACTTCCTCAACTGGGAAGCTTTCACGCGGATCGTCAGCCCCGCCGCAGTCGACAAATATGGGAAGGGATTCGGCACGCAGATCGTGGGGACGGGGCCGTTCCGGTTGGATAAGTTCGACGCGACCGGGAAAAGCATCGAGATGAGCAAGAACCCGGACTATTGGGTCGCGGGCCTCCCGAAAGTTGACAAGCTGGTTTGGAAAGCCGTCGATGAATCCTCGACCCGTCTCGCCTTACTCGAGACCGGAGATGCCGATGTCGCCACGCTCGTACCGCCCAACCTGGCAGACCGGGTCAAGAGCAATCCAAAGCTCGTCTTACAGGCCGCCAATGTGCCGAACTTCAACATGATCGAGTTCTATCGCACCGTGCCGCCCTTCGATAACCTGAAGCTCCGGCAAGCGGTCGCGTACGCGCTCGACCGGAAGGCGCTTGCCGCGACCCTCTACGGCGGATATTGGAAGGCGGCGACGAATAATCGCTGGCCCAACATGCCGGGGTGGGAAGAGACCCAACCGTACCCGTACGACCCTGAGAAGGCGAAAGCGCTCCTGCGCGAGGCCGGATTCCCCAACGGCCTACAGATCACGCTCGACATGCCCTCGTCTTCCTCCGGCAACCCGGCGGACCAACGCTGGGGAGAAGCGATCCAGGCGCAACTGGCTGCGGTGGGCATCACCGCCAAATTGAATGTGCTGGACAACGGCGCGTATTTCAACTTCATCACCAAGCCGCGCGAGAACAACGCCCATTACATGACGCGGCAGGTCTTCGTGGGAGATGTCGTCAACGAATGGCTGACCTACTGGATTAAACCGCTGCCGAACACCTCCCAGGACGTTGCTGTTCCAGGGCTCGATCAGCTGTCGGGGCAGATGCAGACGACCGGCGACCCGGCGCAGTACACGGATATTGTCACTAGGATGTGGCGGGTCATCGATGACCAAGTCCCCTACGTGGCCATCGCGGACGGGAGTTGGCTGACCGGCACACGACAGGTCCTCAAGGGGATCGAACCGCGCGGCCTGGGCGAATACTTCTCCTTCAAGAACGCCTATCTCGAGCGCTGAGGATGGCTATCATGCGACCGCTGATGGCGACCAAGACTATCCCTGGTACGGGGGGCCGACGCTGATGGCGAAGTATCTCGCCCGGCGGCTCCTGCACGCCGCGATCACCGTCGTCGGGGTCTCCCTGGTGATCTTTCTGTTGCTCCGGGTGATCCCCGGCGATCCGGCAGGTCTCCTGTTCACGCCCGGCAGCGCGATCACACCGGACGTACTTCATGCGATCCGTCATGACATCGGGCTCGATAAACCGCTCTGGCAGCAGTATTTCGTCTACGTCGGCAGGGCGCTCCACGGCGATCTCGGTCGTTCCTATCAGACGAATTCATCCGTGCAGCATCAGATCCTGCAAACCGCGCCCGCGACGCTCGAACTGACGTCCGGGGCGATCATCGTCACCGTCCTGGTCGGCGTGACCGCCGGGGTCGTCTCCGCAGTCAAGCATTATAGCCTTCTCGATTACGGGACGGTCCTGGTGGCATCCCTCGGGATGTCCGCCCCGGTATTCCTGACCGGGCTGCTCCTCATCTTCTTCTTCTCGGTAACCTTTCATTGGCTGCCCGCCGCCGGACGTTTCAACGCGCGCGATCCGGGCGGTCTCCCCGATGCACTGCGTCACCTCATCCTCCCGAGCCTCGCGCTCGGATTGAATGGTGCCGCACTCCTCGCCCGCATCACCCGATCCTGCATGCTGGACGTCATCACGAAGACGTATGTGACGACCGCGCGGGCGAAAGGGGTCGGCGAAGGCGCGGTGCTCCTCCGCCACGCGTTTCGCAACGCATTGGTCCCCGTGGTCACGGCGATCGGGCTACAGGTCGGCTACTTGCTCGGTGGTGCGGTGTTGACCGAGGCGGTGTTCAACTGGCCGGGGCTTGGAACCCTGCTCGTCACCGGGATATTCACGCGCGATTACCCCGTTGTCCAGGGTGTCGTCCTGTTCATCAGCATCACGTTCGTGCTCGTCAATCTCCTTGTCGATCTCTTCTATGTTTGGCTCGACCCACGGATCCGCTATGGATGAGACGCGCGCCGCACCATTCGAGGCCATCCCCCGAACACCGGGACGGAACGATCTTCGGTCCCTGGTGCAACCGTTCGTGCGCAACAAGGGGGCCGTGGCGGGCTTTCTCGTGGTGATCCTGCTCTCCCTGATGGCGATGTTCGCCCCAGTCATTGCGCCGTATGGCGCGGCGGAGACAAGCGTGGACACATTGAGGCGACCGGGGCTCGCGCACCCGCTTGGTACGGACGCACTGGGAAGAGACCTGTTGAGCCGCATCATGTACGGCGCGCGTATCTCACTCGTCGTCGGCTTCGCCGCAGTGATCATCAGTCTGCTCTTCGGCGCCTCGCTCGGCGTCGTGGCGGGATACCTGGGTGGATGGGCGGATGACGTGCTCATGCGCTGCAGCGATGTCTTGATGGCGATCCCCGGCATCGTGCTCGCGCTCGCGCTGGTCGCGGCCTTTGGTCCGAGCGTGCTTGCCGTTATTTTCGCGATTGCCGTCAGCGGTGCGCCGGGCGACGCGCGCCTAGCGCGATCGCAGACGCTCTACGAGCGCGGTCTCGATTACGTAACGGCCGCACGCGCGATCGGGGCGGGCCGGGCGCGCATCATGTGGCGTCACATCGTGCCGAACATCAGCGGCGTGCTGATCGTGCGCGCGACCACGAATCTCGGCACGGCGATCCTGATCACCGCTGGTCTGAGCTTCCTCGGTCTCGGCGTGCCGCCGCCGACGCCGACCTGGGGGGGCATGGTGAGCGAGGGAAGGCAATACATCTTCACCCAGGCGCATGTGAGTATCGTGCCGGGCCTCTTCATCATGGTGACGGTGCTCGCGTTCAACATCGCCGGCGACGGGATCCGCGATGTGCTGGATCCCCATGCCAAGACGCGAACGGGCGCGTAAGCCGACGGCACGCAACGGAAGGAGGACGAGCGACCATGTGAGACCACCTCCGCTATCGGGCGTATGCACGTGCATAGGTCCGGTCATGCAGCGAGCAGATTGCCATCTGGGATGATCAGAAAAAGGAGAAGGATCTTCATGGATTGGGATCAGGTTAAGCAGGACCTCCGTGGACCGGCCGCACTCGTCATGGCGCCCTTCCGAAAGGACCTGAGCCTCGACACCGAGGCCCTCGCGCGGAATGTCCGCTTCATCGTCGATGGCGGGCTGAAGCGGGGCCGCGGCTTCATCGTCGTCCCCTGCGGGACGGGCGAATACGCCACCCTCGACCGCGATGAGCATCGCCAGATGGTGACGACCGCCCTCAAAGCCACCGATGGCGAACTGCCGGTCGTCGCGGGATTTGCGAGTTGCGACTACCGGGAGGCGATCGCGCTCGCCGAGGACGCTCGGCGGGCGGGAGCGACGTGCGTCATGTGCCCGCCCCCGTACTACTATCGGTTGGGGAAGGACGCATTCTTCGAGTGGTATCGGATGCTCTCCGAGGCGGTCGATATCGGCATTATGGTGTACGACCAGTCCTGGCGAGCGGGATTGGGGACCGCGATCAGGCTGCCGATGATGGAGCGCCTGGCCGCGCTGCCCAACGTCGTCGCCCTCAAGTATGGCGGCCCCGGTCAGTATATGGACATGATCGATGCCATCGAGCGCTATGCCGACCGATTCGCGTTCATCGATAACTCGCTCGGCTACACGGCGACGATCGGGCACATGCATGGCAGCGCCGGGTTCGTTTCCGGGCCTTCCACATGGTGGCCGGAGTTCGAACTGCGCTTCTGGGACCTCATGGAGGCCGGGAACTATCGCGAGGCGGATCAGTGGCACACGCGGATCACCCCGTATATGCAGTACCACCGCGACGAGGAGTTCGGCGGCACCTCGTATTTCTTCGGTGCCGCGCTCATTAAGGCCTGCCTCGAGTATGTAGGGCTCTATGGCGGGCCGGTGCGGCCGCCCTTCACTGAGCTGACGAACGCGCAGAAGGAGGAGATCTTCGCTCTCCTCGACAAAATGGGCGTACGCAAGGGGGCTGCGCTGAATGCGGTGTAGCGCCGCCGAAGGCGCGCTGCTCGGCATGGGCATTCGCTTACCCTGAGAGCACGAGCGAGATCGTGTGTTCGTGCGCCCACCCGTGGGCGCACGAACGACCGGTTCACACCGCGCAGGGCGGAGGGGGTTTGAGGAACATGGGGGTATCCATGGAACCCGGTGAGAAATGGGACCAGAAACAGGTACTCCATGACCCGGAGATGCTGTCGGCACTGGAAAAGAAGCTGCGCCCCTCGGGCATGAGCCGGCGCAGTTTCCTCGCGATGGCGTCTGCGGTTGCGGGAACCGCCGCCCTCGCCGCCTGCGGTGGCGGGAGCAGCCCGACGGCGACGACCGCCGCGACAAGAGCACCCGCAGCGGCATCCCCGACAACTGCCGCAGCGGACGCTGCGGCCGGTAGCCCGACGACGGCACCAGCATCTGCGGCGGCGACCAGGCCGACGACCGCGTCCGGCACTGGCACGACCGGCGCATCGGGAACCGCGAGCGCGGGTGGCACACCCGCGACGAAACTCGGCCCGATCGCAGCGGCCGCAGTTGGCGAGGAGAGCAAGAAGGTCTTCCTCGACTGGCTCACGGAGGAGCCGGTTGACAACGACTTCAACCGCGACCTCGGTGGCGGCGGTGTGAAGGCGGCGATGGTTGGTCTCCTGCGCTACAGCCAGAGCTTCGATCTGATCCCGGAACTCGCCGAGGATTACGCCGTGAGCGGCAATGTCATCACCTTCAGGATCCGCAAGGACGCGAACTGGAGCGACGGCAAGCCGGTGACGGCGGTGGATTTCGCCTACTCGATCCGCCGCATGATTGATCCGCGCACCGGCAACGGTTACGGCTCCTTCTGGAACGGCGTGCGCCATGTCGGCAGTTGTTAGATCCTTGCCCCAGGCAAGAGAGGTTGGGAAGGACACCTCTGGGTCAGCCAACTTACCTGGATGCGAAAGCCGAAGGGGACAAGAGCATGTTGGCAACGTGGGGACGATCAGAAGACGTGTATGATCCGTGCCCTGCAAGACCCGCGTGATACGGTGAAGACTGGATTGTTTGAACCTCAGTGCCCACAGAGCAACAGAACTCACTCGCCATACCACGTCTTGCGAGTCCCAACGCCGCAGGCCGGGTGCTGTTCGGTCGGCAACTTTCCCGCGTTGGTCAGTGATCAGTGAGATCACCCAAGGGCGCGAACGAGGCACCTACTCCACGCTATTCCGTCTAACAATCTGAGAACATGGGATCGCCTACGGGGAAGAACCCTACGGCGACGGAGTCTCCATAGTAGTCCGCGGACGGGAAAGCCGGCCACATGGCGAAGGGAGACAGGTATCCTTGATCTTCGGCGGCACGAGGTACGCGAGATGCGGATCGCCGGACTGCCCGCGCAGATCATCCATGAGCACTCCACAGCAAGACAGCATGGACCGGGGATACCGGAGAGCCGGATGATGCGAAAGTATCACGTCCGGTTCGGAGGGGGGCTGACGGAAACGTGCATATGCTCCATATGCAACGCGCCAGCGGCCTACCCTACGCGATCAAAGGCGCAGCGGATTTCTCCTCCGCGAAATCAGACGCGACGAACCTCGATCAACTGGCACAGGGGGTCGCGGTCCGGGCCGTGGATGACAAGACGCTGGAGATCACGGGTGACAAGTTCGTCGGCCTCATCCCGAGCCTTGCGGCATACGAGGCAACCGTCGTCGCCCGGCAGGATGTCGTGGACAAGTACAAGGACGCGAAGGGCGTCTCCTCGTGGACCGATCCGGGCAAGACGGGTGCCCCGATGGTGACACCGGGGCCGTATCAGATCACGGCGTGGAAGCACAACCAGCAAATTGACCTCATCAAGAACGACAAATACTGGAATGCACCGGCGCTCCGTCAGAGGTACGTCACCGTGAAGATCATCCCGGAATTGACGAAGAGCACGCTGGCGTACGAGAACGGCGATGTGGACTATCAGATCATCCCGGCCTCCGAGGTGGACCGCGTCAAGAGCGATCCCAAACTGAAGGACCAGGTCGCGAAGTATGTCTATCCGGGTACCCGCTTCCTCGTGCCGGACACGGGCCACCCGCCGTTCGACATGTTGGAGGTCCGGAAGGCAACCCTGCTCGCGATTGACAAGGATCGCCTCGTCAATCAGGTCGGGAAGGGCGTGCATCTGCTGGCATACGCGATGACGGCGCCGGGCGTCTTCGGCTACTTCGACGATGACGACAGCAAGCTGAAGAACGCGCAGAAGTACGACCCGCAGGGGGCATTGGCGGCACTGAAGGGCACCACGTACGAGGGTGGCCGCAACTGGCCGAAGATCACGCTCTCGTACAACGCGTCGGACACCGATATTCCGGTGGGCTACCCGGACGAAATCGCGCGGCAACTGAAGCAGACCCTCAACATGGATGTGTCGCTCGAACCGCTGGAGGGCAAGGTCTGGAACGCGCGTCGGTTCGCCTTGGACCTCCAGTTCCTGCTCTATCGCTGGGCGCAGGACTATCCGGATCCCCACAACAACTATTACCAGGTCTTCTCGATCCACAACAAGGGCGCGGCCCGGCAGTCATACAACGACCCGACATTCGATGATCTCTGCACGAAAGCCGCCGCGGAGACGGATCGGGAGAAGCGGCTGGCTCTGTACTATCAGGCCGAGACGCGCATCCAGACGCAGTTCGCGTATCAGCCGATTCACTGGCGTGTGGACAACCTGCTGATCAAGCCCTACGCGACGAACTTTCCGAAGAACACGCAGGGATATACCCTCTATACCACGAACATCTTCACGCGGCTCTACGACTACGTCTATGTTACGGATCAAAGTCCGCACGATCCCGGAAAGTAAATCTGATGGCGCAATTCTCCACCCCTGTCGTATAGTTGAGGCCCAGGAGGAGCGTAATGATGAACGAAGAGCGCGGCATGCAGGCAGCACGCGTCACGCGGCGGGAACTCCTTCGCTATGTCGGCGGCGCGAGCGCGGCGGCGCTCGCTGCGCTCCTCGCCGCGTGCGGCGGGGGTGGCGCGCCGCCGAACCCGCCCACCGAGGCGCCGAAGCCGACGACCGGGGCCGGGGCCGGAGTACAAGCGCCGACGGTGGTCACCGGTTCGGCGGTCGCGCAGCCGATGGCGTCCGCGCAAGCAACGACGGCAACCGGCTCGTCCGTGGCGCAGGCGGCGGGCACGCCGAAGCGCGGCGGCACCCTGATCGTCGGCCGCACGACCGATACGCCGAGCCTCGAGCCGCACAAGGACGCCTCCGCCGGCCGGTCATGGACGACGCAGATGATGTACAGCTATGTCGTCCAGATCGATAAGAATCTCCGCATCCAGCCGGACCTCGCGGAGAAGTGGGACATTTCGCCCGATGGCAAGACGTACACCTTCTCGTTGCGCAAGGGCGTCAGGTTCCACAATGGCCGCGAACTCGTCGCGACGGACATCAAGTACTCGCTCGAGCGCATCCTCGATCCCGCCACTGCGGCATACGGCCGGAATTTCCTCCTCAGTATCGATGCGATCGAGGCGCCCGACCCGTACACCGTGATACTCCGCCTGAAAACCGTGGATGCCTCCCTGCTTGCGAGCCTCGGGGGAACATTCGCGAGTATCGTGGCGAAGGAAGAGGTGGAAAAGGCGGGCGGCGCGCTCACGAAGAGCGACGGCGGCAGCGGGCCGTTCATGCTGGACGAGTTTCAGCAGGGCCAGGCGGTCAAGTTGAAGCGGCATCCGAACTACTATCTCAAGGACCGGCCCTATCTGGACGGCATCACCTTCCAGCTGATCCCCGAGGAATCGTCGATCATCTCGCAACTGCGCAGCGGCAGTGTCCACCTCGCCGTCCTGAACGACAACAAGAACTACGACCTGGTGAAGGATGCGGCGAACCTCACGGCGCTCCGCTCGCCGCGGCAGGGCTTCGAGTACGTCAACATCAATAACCAGCGCGAGCCCTTCGGCAAATTGGAAGTCCGCCAGGCGGTGTCCTGGGCGATCGACCGCCGCGAGGTGCTCCAGGCGGCCCACGGCGGCTATGCCAGACTGACGGCGCCGATCCCTCCGGCGCTCGTGGACTACGCGCTCGACGCCGAGAGCCTGCCGCAGTACAAGCCGGACCTGGGCAAGGCGAAGGACCTGCTCGCGAAGGCGGGTCTCCCCAATGGGTTCAAGACGGAACTCCAGTCGCCAACCGGCTACCCGCAGTTGATCAATACCGCGCAGGTGCTGGCGGGGAACCTGAAGAAGATCGGCATCGACGTGGAGATCAAGCAGGTCGAATCCGGGGCATGGGTCAAGGGACTCGTGGCTCACGACTTCATGATGACGACGAACCTGACATCCGGCGAGGTGGATCCGGACGCGCTCCTCTATCCCCGCCTCAGCTCCAAGGGAGCCAACAACAACAACTGGAACGACGCCGAGGTCGACGACTTGCTCGTGCGGGGGAAAACCGAGCTCGATCCGCAGAAGCGCATCGCGATTTACAAGCAGGTGCAGCAGGTGCTGATCGACAAGTCGCCGCAACTCTGGACCGCCTCGGCAGACCTCATCGAGGTGATGAAGAGGAGCGTTAAGGGCTATATTTCCCACCCATCCGGGAAAACGCCCGGTCTGGTGGCTGCCTGGCTCGAGTCGTAGGTTTGGCCCGGCGGAGCGGGCCGAAGTCCGCTCCGCCGGTACACCGGGGGCGAAGCAAACGGTCATGCGCAAGTACATCGCCACGCGCACCCTCTCGCTACTGCCGACGCTGCTCGGCGTCACCATCCTCGTCTTCCTGATGCTGCAACTCGTCCCCGGCACCGTGGTGGACCAGTTGTTCGGCTCGGACACCTACGTGCCCGCGGACGCGCGGACGGCGGCGCGCGCCCTCTTCGGGCTGGACAAGCCGCTGCCGGTGCAGTATCTCGACTGGCTGCGTGGCGCCGTGCACGGCGACCTCGGCGCGTCGTGGCGCTCCGGCGTCCCCGTCCGCCACCTGATCGCCACCCGTCTGGGCGTCACGGTGGAACTGGCGGCGATCGCGCTGGCGGTCGCGCTCCTGATTGGTATCCCCTTCGGGATCCTCTCCGCCGTGCGGGAGAACAGCCCGCTCGACCATGTGATCCGCGTGGCCAGCCTCTTCAGTCTGTCGCTCCCCATCTTCTGGCAGGCGGCGATGATCATCCTCGCCCTCTCCCTCTGGTTCCATTGGGTGCCATCCGTGGAGTATCTGCCATTCACGCGCGATCCCGTCGGCAATATCGAGCAGTTTGCCATCCCGGCGATCGTGCTGGGGACGGTCGTCTCTGCACAGGTGATGCGCATCACGCGCGCCTCGCTCCTGGACGTGCTCAGGCACGACTATGTGCGCACCGCGCGGGCCAAGGGACTGACCAATCGGGCGGTGATCGTCCATCATGCCTTCAGGAACGCGCTCATCCCGATCATCACGATTGTCGGCGCGCAGGTCGGCTACCTGCTCGGCGGCGCGGTCGTCACCGAGCAGGTCTTCAGCCTGCCGGGGATCGGCCGGCTGGTGCTCGATGCGGTTTACCAGCGGGATTACCCGGTCGTGCAGGGAGCGGTGTTGGTGATCGCGGTCATCTTTATGGTGACGAACCTGGTGGTTGATATGCTTTACGGGTACCTCGACCCGCGGATCCGGTACCGCTAGCCGATGGCGACGATTGCCGCGCCCCTCCCGATCGCCGAGCGGCGCGGCCCGTGGCGGCGCGGGATCCGCACACTGACACGGAACCGCCTCGTCATGGCCGGCCTCATCATGAGCGCGCTGATCGTGCTGGTCGCGATCTTCGCGCGCTTCATCGCCCCCTATGACCCGGTCGCCAACAATGCCCGCGCCGCCCTGCAGCGCCCGTCCGCGTACTACTACTTCGGGACGGATCGCTTCGGCCGCGACATCTTCAGCCGGGTCATCTACGCCAGCCGCACGAGCTTGCTCGTCGCGCTCACGAGCGCCTCCCTCGCCGCCGTCATCGGGGTGACGCTCGGACTGCTGGGTGGGTACTTCGGCGGCTGGGTGGATAGCGTCACGGGCCGGCTGATGGATATTCTCTTCAGTTTCCCTGCCCTGCTGCTCGCCATCGCCATCGCCGCGATGCTCGGGCCGAGCGTGCGGAATGCCGTCATCGCCATCGCCGTGGTCTACGCGCCGCTGTTCGGGCGCGTCGTGCGCGGCTCCGTACTCACGGAGCGCGGCAAGGAGTATGTGGAGGCGGCGCGCGTCCTCGGCGCTTCGACGCCCCGGATCGTGCGCCGACATATCTTCCCGAACATCCTCTCGCCGCTGATCGTGCAAGCGACGATCACCTTTTCCGCCGCCATCCTGACGGAGGCATACCTCTCCTTCCTCGGCCTTGGTACCCAGCCGCCCAACCCCTCGTGGGGGACGATGCTGGCCGACGGGCGCACCTTCCTCGAAACCGCTCCCTGGATGAGCATCTTCCCCGGCATTGCAATCATGCTCGCCGTCTTCTCCTTTAACATCCTCGGCGACGGCATCCGAGACGTCCTCGATCCCCGCGCGCGCGCCGATTAGTTGGCCGTGCCACGCATACGTCCGATGATCCTCCGGTGACATTTGCGCGCATGAAAGAAGGAGAAGTAGCATGCTCGATCAACCCCCGGATGGCCGCGCCGTGCAAATCGCCCTTGATCGCTGGAGGAAGCCGGGCGGCACCCTTGGCATTTGCCGCTACGCCTCCGGCAGCGCCAACCCCGTGCTGCAGACACTCCGGGATCTCGGCGGGGAGACGGTGATGATGCCGCTCGTTGGCGAGGATGGCCGTGTCACGGAACCGCTCACGAAGGTGGATGTGCTCGTCTCGGGCGGCACGCACCTGCACGGCCCGATCTACGACCAGCTCACCTGCCGGATGATCCTGCAGCCCTCGGTCGGCTACAACGACATCAACGTGCCCGAGGCGAGCGCGCGCGGCATTCTGGTTTGCAACGTGCCGGACGCCTACTCCGAGGAGGTCGCCATGCAGGCGCTCGCCTTCCTGATGGCCGCGAACCGGCAACTCTCCGCCTTCGACAAGATCACCCGCACGGGCGGCTGGCGCTCCCATATGGGCGATGGTCGGATCACCGTCCACAACTCGAAGGCGCAGACGGTCGGCGTGGTCGGCTTTGGGCGGATCGGGCGCATCTTCGCGGAGCGGGCGAAGGCGCTCGGCTTCCGGGTGATCGCCACCGATCCGTACGTGCTGCCGGAAGTCGGCGAAGGATTCGGCGTCCCGCTGCTGCCGCTGGAGCAGGTGCTGCGGGAGTCGGACTACATCTCGATCCACGCCTTTCTCTGGGGAGAGACGCACCACCTGATGAACACCGACCGGCTGGAGCAGATGAAGCCGGGGGCGTGGATCATCAACACGGCGCGCGGCCCGATCGTCGAGCAGGCGGCGCTGGTGGATGCCCTGCGTGCCGGGCATCTGGGGGGGGCAGGGTTGGATGTCTTCGAGGTCGAGCCGATCGCGGACGACAACCCGCTGCTGACGATGGACAACGTGCTGGTCGCGCCACACATCGCGGTGTATTCCGAGGAGGGGATGGCGCGGGCAGCGAAGCGGGCGGCACAGATCGCGACGGCGGCGCTCTCCGGCCATCTGCCCGACCACATTCCGGCGATAGACAAGGGGCTGTACCAGGCGCTGATCAATGGCGGCATCCCCGTCGCGGACATCACGACGATCCCGGTACCGTAGACGACACCGCAAGGGAAAGGCGGGGGCACATATACCATCGCGTCTCTCAGCCTTACGGCTTTCGCGTACCATAGTTGCCGTTTCGTGAGGCGACCCCGATCGCTCTGTACGTATGCCTGATATGAAGGAATGTATCGGGCGTCAGATTGCACTATTCAACCCTGATAGGGGACATGGAGGAGGGTGGCGGCGCGCAGTTTGGCGTGCTCGCCGCGGCGGTCGTAGCGACCAGTGGTGGCGACACTACTGTGCCCGGCGAGTTTCTGGACGGTGGCGATATCCGCGCCGGCGTCGAGCAGGTCGGAGATGAAGGTGCGGCGCAGGTCGTGGGGCGAGAAGTGGCTCACACCTGCCTTCGCTGCACGACGCTGGAGCATCGCGAGGACCGCCTGGTCGGTCATCCGCCGCACCGTCACACGGCGCCCCTTATTAATCGGAAGGAAGAGCGCGCCGGGATCCGTCCCACGGACCGGCAACCACGCCGCCATCGCCCCCTGCGCGCCGCCGGTCAGGTAGACGATCCGGGCCTTGTCCCCCTTCCCGTGGCGGACGGTGAGCGCGCCAGTCTCCGGGAGG
>JAABUQ010005191.1_pt1 | contig 21146 bp, 24 predicted proteins | sample 5560001 | NCBI WGS metagenome assembly JAABUQ01 (sample SAMN10711888, study PRJNA513371) | rock metagenome | isolation source: Antarctica rocks | place: Antarctica: Victoria Land, Finger Mt nord | collected 2015-12-18
CTGTCCTCTCTCTTCTTGCCTTTTTGCTTTCGCGCATGGTCTTCTTCGTTCGGAGTCAAGGGCTTAGTTGCTCATCCTATGTGTATACTATCACACAGCTCAATCTTTGTGAACACCGCTCTAGTGTTACCAGAGCAACAGGGCTACACCCGACGGCGACCGCTCCAAGTGCTTGAATGAGTAAAAAGCTGAAAAGAGGCTACAAGGGAGAAAGGAGAGAAGATGCAAAAGCTGTTTGCATCTTCTCTCCTTTCTCCCTTGTAGTTCTATTACCCTTGCATACCCATGAGATTGCCGCTTTCGTAGCGACGTAGACCAAGATGAAACACGCCTACTGCCATGCTTGTAAACACTGCGGTAAAGGTTATCAATGCAACGAATAAAGGCCAAGTAAATTGATGTAACAACTGTAAAGGAACAAATGAGATGAAACCCGCTGGAATGATTGTAAACAACAGCAAGCGTACTGCACCCTGAAAGATGTCCATAGGATAGGTACTGAACGAGATTAATGCGCCAAACATCTGCTGCATTAACCCCTCGGTATTGCCTAGAAAGAACGCTAGAGAACCGAGTAGAATAGCAAAAGCGGTAAAGATGGTGCAGACGAAGAGTGTGAGTAGCACAAACAAGCCCAGATGCACCAAGTCGGGATGCAAGAATACGATGAATGCGGCAATGCCGAAGAGTACATCACCCCACGCAGTTGGGTCAGTTGCAGCAATACATACATGTAACAAGACATAACGGGGCATGCCTAGATAGGCATCTAATCCACCCTTCGTTATCAAGGCAGATAGTTGACGCGCATTACCGAATATGCCAACACTAATTCCGAAACCGCATGCAGAGACGGACCAAAGAATCACGATATCTGTACTCTGCCAGCCATGTACCAACGGAAATTGATGAAAGTAGGTCCACCAGAAAAAGAGCCAGAGGCAATCAGTCGCCGCCATTGTCATAACCTGTACAAAGAAGGCTGTGCGGTACTCTAGCGCGGATTGCAGGTTGGCAACGGCATAGGCACTTACGAAGCGCAACATGCTGACACTTTTTTTAAGAATAGTCATACGTTTAGCCTCCATTGATGTTGACGCGACGCATCGCTATCGCATATAAACCTAGTAGTAGGCCGCTGCCTACAATCAAGGTTATTCCCTGCTGTACTAACGCCCATCCGAAACGGTTCCACTCGAAGTGAACGAGCGTTCGTGCTGGTACGTACAAAATTGTGCTAAATGGCAATGCTTGCGCAATACTGCGTAGTGGTTGTGGGAAAATCTCTAAGGGAGCAAGCACGCCACCAAGCACTAATGTTATACGGCTATAGAGGAACGCGAACGATTGCGTCTCCTCTGCCCAGAAGGCGAGTAAACCAATCGCAAAGTAGCACACAAACTCTATACCAAATGCCAGGAAGACCATGAGAGGCCATGCAACTATACCCATCCAGGTAAAATGCGGAGGACCAACTACAAGCAAGGCTAGCCCAGTTGCTACAATGCAATTGATACTAAAACGCACAATGCGCTCTCCCAGGTAATGTGCAAAATTGTAGAGCACATAGCTGCATGGGCGATTTAGCAAGTACGCGAGTTGACCAGAGCGTACCTCTTCGTCAATGCGCCGTGTCACTGGTGGTAAACTCATTGCTATTGCCTCAGCAGCACAGAGATACCACACCATATCAGAAATGCTAAAGCCACTCAGCGTCTTCGAGTTGTGTATTGCGTATGTCGTCTTCCATAATTGACTCAAGATGAAGACTATCGCAATGAGCATGAGGGCGCGGAAAAAGACCTCCATCATATATGTCAGATTATTAGCAACACTGACTTGCAATACAGCTATGTATTTCCCTATTCCTAACCAACGCCGTTTCCGTTTTATGGGCGTGTAGCGCTGCTGTTCTATCGCTGTCTGCATAGAAATTACTCTCCTCCACCTATTGAAATGATGGGATTCTGCTCTTGCACTTGTGGTACCTGATCAAGAGTTACGTTGCCTTTTTCACTATAGATTGCCGCGATGATCTCTTCCATCGGTGGATCAGTGATGGTCATATCCAGAACGTGGCATCGCTGCATGATCGCTGCGATGATCGGCTCTAACGGACTTTGTGCGGTATCAATTTCTAATTTCAACCCATACCCTTTTGCCTTTACAATGCGTACACCTGTTATATTCTGCAACTCTTCGTGAATAGAGCCGAATGATTGAATGCTTAGTCGTTGTAGCCCTGTGGTAGCATCTGTTTTTAGCAATGCCTCGGCAGGCTCTTCTAGCAACAAGTCTACCGTTTTTGCTTTCAGGTAGTCGCGTTTCAACGTCGATACAGGAGCATCAAGGATAATTTCGCCATGATTGATGACGATGGCACGACGACATACTTGCTCTATGTCGCCTGCATCATGAGACGTTAAGAAAACTGTGAGACCCTCTTCCACATTCAGTTGCCCGATCAAATCACGAATGCGCTGTTTAGCGATTACATCCAGTCCGATGGTTGGTTCGTCCAGGAAAATCACTCTGGGTTTGTGCAGGAGTGCAGCCGCTAACTCACAGCGCATACGTTCGCCTAGACTCAGTTTACGCGTGGGTGTGCGCATATGCTCACGAATGTCAAAGACATCAATCAAGAAGTCACGCCGCTTGCGATACTCTTGGAGGTCTAGTTCATAGATGTGCGCGAGCAGGTTAAAGGTATCCTGTGGTGGTAGATGATACCATAACTGGGATTTCTGACCGAAGACGCTAGAAATCGAATAGGCCAGTTCACGCCGTTGCCGCCATGGTGTTAGCCCCAATACATGGGCAGTACCGCCCGTTGGATAGAGGATGCCAGTCAGCATCAGGACATAATCCCGTACTATTATGCTGGTCACTATAATAGGAGTTGGTTATGCGTCCTGAACGAAATCAAAACCATGCTCAAGAATATGCTGATCAACTAGAACAACGCTTTGCGGAGGGTGTGCTTGCAGAGATGCAGGCGTACCCTCATTTTGTTGTGTGGCGGTACACAGAGCTTGATGGAAAGATCAAGAAACCTCCCTATAATCCGCATACCGGAACGCTTGCAACACCAATTGATCCCCAAACATGGGGAACACTTGAGCAGGCATTAGCAGCGTTGAAAACAGGACAGTACAACGGACTAGGATTTGTTTTCAGTGAGGATGACCCATTCACCGGAACCGACCTTGACCATTGTGTCACGCCGCAGAGAACACTAGTGGGGTGGGCACAGGAGATTGTCACGCAACTTGATTCGTATACCGAGCTTTCACCCTCAAAACAAGGAGTTCACATCATCACCAAAGCAGCACTTCCAGGCACCGGACGCAAGGTAGGAAATGTTGAAATGTACTCAGCAGAACGCTACTTTACGCTGACAACACTGCATCTTCCCGATACATCAGTTACTATTGAAGACCGACAGCACGAGCTAGAAGCACTGTATGCTCGGTACACCCCACCTGAGAAACCACACAAAACGATATCCACCACTGTGTTCACGTTAGTACGTCCTGATTACGAGGTGTTAGAGAAAGCAGAAGGCGCAAAGAATGGACAAAGTTTTAGACAACTCTATCAAGGCAATACCGCAGGGTTTCGGTCAAAGAGTGAGGCAGATTTTACCCTGGTGCTGCGTCTTTTATACTGGACAAATGACGATGTAGAGCAGACCAAACGGTTATTCAGACAATCAGGCTTATATGATCCAGAGAAAACAGAGAGGAAAACAGGTGAACATACCTATTTGGACATGACCGTTTACAATGCATTACGAAAGCGAAATACGTAATTGTGCTGCTTTACACAATCTTTCGGGATGGCATCGTTTTTCATTCTTACTCAACTATTTAAACATCGCTGCTTATTGAAAAGGAAATAAAACTCATATGCTTACTTTAAGATATATTCAGGAGCTTTCTTCGTTAAAATATTAACTAACGTGAGTTCTGTTTAAGCTAAACTGATCAAGCCGCCAGGAGAGCGTGTTCGTCGAGATGCAGACCTGGCTTTTTGTCTTGATGGCTGTAGGCGAGAAGCCCAGCAATCAAATGGACGACAAAATTGGTCGGGCTGCGATGACGAGAATGCTCGAGTCTCGGAAATATTCTTGAGTTGGTCAATGATGGACTCAATGATCGCTCGTTTGCGCAGCAACAGTTTGTCCGAAAGGTGCATGAGACGATTTTTCATGTTCTTGCGCAGTCGGGTAATGAGATGCAGTCCTTGTTCAAAAAGCAATTGTGTCAGGGGAGCGGAAATGTAGCCGCGATCTCCAAACAATTTGCCTCGTAGGGTTTTCACCATATCAGGAACAGGAGTGCGATCATCCACATTGCCAGGAGTCAGACAACAGGCCAGCAACTCGCCTCGATCATTGACCGCCAGATGCAGCTTGAAACCGTAGAACCACCCCATGCTGCTCTTGCCACGCTGGGCATCGGTCGCAAAGACGCGATGCTGGCTGATCCGTTGGGGATCACAGACTTCCAAAGAAGTCGCGTCAATGAAGCTGATGCCCGTACACGCTCCATAGCGGCTTTGCAAGTAGGCCAGCAGAGGAACCAGCATCGATGGAATGAGAGCAACAAAGCGCTGATAACTGACCAGATGGGGAAATTCGCTGCTCAGATGGACCTGGACATGGTCCGTATAATACGCTTTAAAGGTACGATAATGAGACTGGTGAAAGTGAATCAAAATGGTCATGATTTCGCTTGGGCAAAGCTGACCTGTACGTTCTCGCTGCTTGCCTGCTGCGAGTTGGCTGGTTTTCAGGTGCGGGGCAAAGCCTCTCATAAAGTCATCGACAGAACAAAACAACTCGAGTAAACTCATTTCTAGATCCCTCCGATGATGGAATAGAAGTTTTTTGTCTAGCTCCTATTTTAGCTCATCGGAGGGGGGTCTGCTTATCCAGAACTCACGTTAACTAGGTTAAAACATTCGTTGGTAGAAGTGTAGATGCACTCATGAAAAAGCATTAATTATGGGAAGGTAGTAGAAAATGAAAGCATCGGAGACGAGACTTCAGGCACTTATTGAGGGAACCAAACAGTATGTTGTTCCTCTTTTCCAGAGAGCATATAGTTGGGATAATAATGAATGGGAAGTTTTGTGGAATGACCTTATCGAATTATGCGATGTGGATAATCCACGAACACATTTTATCGGCTCCGTAGTAACTATGCCTACATCTTCTGTTCCCGAAGGAGTTGCCAAATATCTGCTTATTGATGGTCAACAACGTCTTACGACTATTTTTATCCTGCTCGCATTATTACGAGATAAAGCAAAGAGAGGGAACCAAGAGGAACTTTCAGAAGAAATCAATGACACCTTACTTGTTAATCGATACAAAAAGAGCTTGGATTATTATAAGCTTCAACCGACACAAGTAGATAGGGAGTCTTTTCAAGATTTAATTCATGCAAATATCAAACCCGCACAAAACAACAAGATAATTAATGCCTATCAATTCTTTGAACGTAAATTGCGGCGGAGCGGCCTTGATGGACAAGTCCTCAAGAAGGTCATTTCTAACAATGTTTCAGTTGTTAGTATTGTACTTGACCAAGATGACGATCCCTATTTAGTTTTTGAAAGTCTTAATGCAAAGGGACGACCACTTACTCAAGCAGACCTCATTCGCAACTATTTCTTTATGAAAATTCACACAAACGAACAGGAAGTCATTTATTCTCAGTATTGGGAGCCAATGCAAACAGCTTTGGGCGACAGCTTAACTGAATGTATTCGTCACTACCTGATGAAAGATGGCACTATGGTTAAACAGAGCGATGTCTATTACTTTTTGAAACAGCGTATTCTCGAAGGAGAACCCCTCAAACATTTGAAAGAACTAGCTACCTTTGCCAATTATTATCAAAGATTGTTACACCCTGACCAAGAGGAAAATAAAGCTATTCAAAAAGCCCTGCAACGTCTTAAACAACTTGAAGTAACGACAAGCTATCCTTTTTTATTAAACTGTTACCACGATTACCGACAAGGTAAAATATCTTCCGGTGATATGGTTGCAGTTCTCAAAGTCATCGAGAACTTCATAATACGCCGCTTTGTTTGTAATATGCCAGCTAACACACTGAACAAAGTTTTCCCAGCTCTTTACTCACAAATAAAAGGCAAAAATCTTACCAACCTTGTTGAAGGATTAAAAGCAGTTCTTCAAACAAAAGGCTATCCGAAGAATACTGAGTTTGTATCACGCCTGAAGGATTCAAAACTCTACGGAAATGGGGACAGAGCAATCAAAACGCGACTTATATTAGAAGCAATTGAAGCATCATACCAACACAAAGAGCAAATTGACTTTGACAATGTTACTGTTGAACATATTATGCCTCAAAGCCCTACTGAGGGTTGGAAGAATGAATTAGGAGACGAGTGGGAGACAACTTATGAGCTTCTACTACATACTCTTGGTAATCTTACGCTAACCAAGTATAATGCAGAGCTTTCAAACCATAATTTTGAAGATAAAAAAAGACAACTAGCAAGTAGTCACCTCGAAATTAACAGATATATTACAGAACAACACTGTTGGACAAAAGAAAGTATCGAGAATCGCTCTATGCATCTCGCTGACACTGCTCTTTTGATTTGGCCGTATTTTGGGGATGAAAAGATAGAGTTGCACGAACAAAAGAAAGTTACAGGAACAACACCCAAGACAATGAGTATACTCGGTCAATTTTTTGAGGTTCAATCGTGGCGTGATGTCCTTGAGCGCACGATGAATACCATAGCTGACTTAGAGCCAGAAAAATTTGGGCTGATTATGCAGCAATATCCACGATCTGTAGGACGAGACAAAAAGAAATTTAGAGAAACAAGGGAACTCAGCAACGGTGCTTTTATAGAGGTTCAGAGATCAGCCAAAGACATTCAGCATTTTTGTTTTCAAGTTCTGGAAGCTGTTGAGCTATCATCAGAAGAATTAAGGGTTCAAACGGTTGAAAAATTGGGGAGTCCAGCTCTCAACCATGAACACAACGACAAAGCGAATGAGGCCCTCTATGTTCCAGGAGAAATAACGGTATCTTTCCTTTAGGCAAGGTTCAAATCAATGTGACAGTTTTGAACGATCAAGACACTCTAAAATAAATTTTGAAGCCCCTTGGGAAGCCATTTTAGAATGTATTTTTCGTCACGTGGATTGTCTAGAATTGTCACATTCCTCTGAGCTTACTTTATAGTGGCAGGTATACTAGGGACAAACAAAAAAAGAGGAAAAAAGAGAATGGCAAGCCAAGAACACAAGAATATTTCCCTTCAAGGTCGGAAGAAAAGGAATACACGTAAATCAAAAAATTCTCAGGTTACACCTGATTTTGTTGGTATGGACCTCAGCAATGCTAATCTCAAATGTTCGGATGCAACATCACAAAGCTCTAACATATTTCCCAACTCAGTAGCGGAGTGACAACTGCAATTGTGACTCTGCTATACTTGCAAAGGAGTCACACAATGCAAGAACAGGAATACTCTACCCATGAACAAGAAACCCCTTCTGACTCGATTTTAGACACGCTACGGCCTTTTCCGCAGTTTGTTGTATGGAAATATACCTTTGTTGATGGAAAGCCGAAAAAGCCGCCATTTGACCCCAAAACAGGGCAACTTGCTAGCCCTACCAATCCCGATACGTGGAGCAGTTTAGAACAGGCCAACACGCACTCAAAACAGGCACGTACAACGGGTTAGGCTTTGTGTTTAGTGACGATGATCCTTTTACTGGTATTGATATCGACAACTGTATTCTCAATAATTGCATCGCACCAGCAGCAGAAGCACTTATCACTGATCTATGGAGTTACACCGAACTTTCCCCTAGCCATACAGGAGTGCATATACTTGTTGCAGGAACCATTCCAGAAGGCAGACGTAAGGGGAACATAGAAATGTATTCCAAAGAGCGGTACTTTACCCTTACAACACATCATCTTAAAGGAAGTCCTGAAACAATTGAGGAACGACAACACCAACTTGACAACCTCTATGCACAATTAACTCATCAGCAACCGCCGAGAGAACACAGTGTGTATGTTCAGTCCCAACATGATAATGCTGTATTAGAAAAAGCAGAGAAAGCGAAAAACGGAGCCTCCTTCACTGCTCTCTACAATGGGAATACCGCAGGTTTTCGCTCAAAAAGTGAAGCTGATTTTACCTTAGTACTTCGACTGCTCTACTGGACAAATGACGATATTGAACAAACCAAGCGGTTATTCAAACAATCAGGGTTATATGATCCTGAAAAAACAGAGAGTCCACGAGGAGAAAGTACCTATCTTGATGTGACTATCTCAAATGCCCTCAAAAAGCGGAGAACATGATACAGCAATTGCTCTCTTTTTCTCTCACATATTCTTTGGTATACTGCCCCTACCTATGACTGCATATCGTACTGCTTCACACAATCAGCACATAACAGCAGCAACGCTCTTGCAACAGGCCAAAGAGGAAAAGATACGATACAGAAAATTTCTGACCATGATTGAGGAGAGGCGCAGAGAACGCTATAAACAGTTTATGGAGAAGAAACGCCAGCAGCATCTCCCACACATAAGCAACATATAGGCATGTCATATTTGCGTTTTCACTACCCCCTTGCTATACTACTTCCACTATGAAACAGCAGCCACTCCCCCAGCAGAAATCACAGTTTGAAGACACATTGTGGATTGAGTATGATGCCCAGCAGGTACTTTCGACACTTGATAATGTTGCAGGGAAATGGGCAGATATTGATACTGATGCAATGATTGCCCAGGTCTATACTGCTCGTGAAAGGGGTAGTAAACCCACCGCCTAAGCTATGGCCTATTTGGTTGACTCAGACTATCTGATTAATGCGCTTGCAGGAAAACCAGAAGCCATCCACACCATCAAACGTCTTGCTCCCTATAAACTTGCCATTAGCATTATCAGTATTGGTGAAATTTATCACGGTATCTATACCACCACAAATCCAGAGGCACATAGTTTTGTGTTTCAACAATTCATTGCGCCCTTTCGTATCTTTACCCTTACCGAGCCAATCATGGCACTCTTTGGAGAAATTCGCGCACATCTTGCGCGACAAGGGACTATTATTTCTGACTTTGATATTCTGATTGGTGCTACTGCTATGCAGTATAAACTGACACTGCTTACGAACAACCTCAAACACTTTGAACGGATTGCCAAATTTATGCCGGAGCTAATGATATATAAGCCAAACTAAATATAGTTACGCTTCCCCACCTTTACGAGCGACTTCACGCCGTTTTTCAGGAGTCAGCTTTGCAAAGCCTTTGGGAACTTTTGCTTTACCGCCTCTACTTTGTGCAGATCGCATTTTTTCAGGATTGTATTTATCAGACTTAAAGCCTTGTGTGCTTTTTTTGTGTGGCTCCCCTTTTCGTGTAGGCATAAGAGAAATTATAACAGAGGTAATAATTTTTTGCTTTTTTACCCCTTGCTTGCTATACTATATTACTTTTCAGCAAGCAAACTGATTAGCAGTATCAAAGTTAGCTTCTCAAACAGGAAAGAGAGGAAAAATGCAACACAACAGACCAAAGCTGACTGCATCTGAAGCACAAAAAAGAGTAGAGGCCAGCCGAAGTGTATTTTCACAAGGTCTGAACAAACGACGTTGAGAACACAGGAGTTAGAAGGAGGAAAGTAGCTCTTATCGAAACCAATTTTTGTGTCTTGACAGAGTGGGCCACCATACTCTTCATGAGCCGCTCGTAGCTCGGCTGTCCCATCGTGTTTCTCAAAGAGACCTAGTAACCCTTCTATCGTTCGTACTCGCCACTCCTTCAATTGAGTCGGGTGAACTTCATAGTCAGTGGCGATTTGTGCTAAGGTCTTCTCTTCTTTGAGAAGTTCCTGCACCACTTTAGCCTTGAAAGCGGCTGTGTATTGTTTTCTCATCATGCTTTGAGTATATCTTATAGATGCCCTCCTCCGTGTTCAGATTTCTGGTTCATCCGCAGCTTTCGTGCTAAACTGTACAATAGAGAGATTCTCATTGTGCTCGACCCGCTCGAGTGGCTGATTACTTATAGGAGGATTTCCCCAAGAAGTTGTCCAGAGCACGAGAGTTGCGGATGAACCAGATTTCTAGGGCCATTATATTGTCTCTATAAATCAGGTACGAGGGTCAAATAAGATAAAGTCATGGAGCATGCGCATTGCTTACTCAACAATACTTGTTTCATCCACAATGGCAGCGGTAATAGCTTTATTTGCTGCTTTAAAATATAGTGTGGTTGCTTTATTTGTTGTTATTGCTGCTATTGTACCTCTTCTGATCGGAATTATTTTGATATTCATACCATTCCTTTTGAATAGGAGGCATTAAAGTAATTGAAAAAACTAATTAACCCCAGGTGCAACTTTTGGTTGCACCTGGGGTTAATTAGTTTTTTCAGGAAGTATTAAAAGGGCAATGGTGTATAACATCACTTATATTCGGTTTCTGATTTTAGCTAACACAGCTTTTTTGCTTGCATTCTCTACCTTGTTTAGTTAAACTAGGGAAACTTCAGTATTAACTTTAGGAGGATTATTAGAATGCTATCGCAACTCCCATTTATGCCCTCAGATAAAGAAAGACTTGATATCTCTGCGCTTGAAACATGGCTATGGGATGCAGCTTGTGCTATACGTGGAGCTGCGGATGCTCCCAAATTCAAAGATTTTATTTTACCTCTTATTTTCTTTAAGCGTCTTTCAGATGTATTTGATGATGAGTTTGCCGAGTATGTGGAGGAGTATGGAGATGAAATAGTAGCGCATGAGATTATCAAGGCAGATCATGAAGATGCATTGAAAACTGGACGTAAACCAATTGTCCGGTTTTATGTTCCAGGTGAGTATCGATGGCAGATAATCCGTAATCACCCGACAGACGGTAAACTTGGTGAATTTGTTACTGAAGGGATGCGTAGTGTAGCAACTATGAACCCTGATCTACAAGGTGTAGTAGATGTGAAAGATTATAACGAAAGGCAAAGCGGAGAGCGGGCACTTGATGATGATCGCCTAGCAGTACTTATAGAGATTATAAGCCGTCACAGGTTAGGCTTGCGAAACACTGAACCAGATATAATTGGTAGAGCCTATGAGTATTTACTACGTAAGTTTGCAGAAGGACAGGGACAAAGTGCGGGAGAGTTTTATACACCTAAAGAAGTTGGCTGGCTAATTGCTGAAATTATTAATCCTGAGCCTTACAGTACTGTTTATGATCCTGCATGTGGGTCGGGCGGGCTTTTAATTAAAACTCGTCTTCTTTTTGAGAATAGGCACAAAAGCGAGAAAAGCAAAGCTCCGAAATTATATGGACAGGAGCAAAACCCGGTTACATTCGCAATGGCAAAAATGAATGCCTTCTTGCATGACTATACAAATGCCTCTATTGCTATCGGAGATACGCTTAAAAGTCCCAAGTTTGCTGCTAAAGGAGCAGGACTTCAACGCTTCGATTATGTTGTAGCTAATCCTATGTGGAACCAAGATAACTATGACGAGAAGTTTTATGAGAAGGATATCTGGAAACGCTTCGAATATGGAATACCGACAAAAAATTCTGCTGACTGGGGATGGGTACAACATATTTTGACTTCGTTAAAAGATAATGGCAGAGCAGCAGTCGTTCTTGATACAGGAGCTGTGTCACGTGGCTCAAGTAGTAAGTCTTCGAGTAGAGAACGGGATATCCGTAAGGCATTTGTTGAGAAGGATTTTGTAGAGAGTGTCATTTTGTTACCCGAGAACTTATTTTATAACACCATTGCTGCCGGAATTATTTTACTTATCAATCGGCGCAAACCAGAAGAGCGTAAGAAGCAGATATTGTTGGTTAATGCAACGGCGTATTTCGTGAAAGAAAAGCCGAAGAATGTGCTAACTGATGAAGGTATATCGGTTATAAGAGAAGTTTATCAACAATGGGAGTCACGCGAAAAGCTTTGTAGGGTGATTACTTTAGAAGAAGTCAGGGAGGCTGATTATAATCTCAATCCATCTCAGTACGTTGAGATAAATGATAAAATTCAACATCGTCCTTTGGGTGATATTCTATTAGATTTGGTAGTTGCAAAAAAAGAACGAGAACTGGCAGATGCACAACTAAAAGAAGTACTTGTTATTTTAGGATTATATGAGTTAATAAAGTAATGAGTATACAAGATATGAAAATAAAGCAAAAGGCTCAAATAGTTAATAAGGATAAAACAAGCCAGCTACAGATCGCCAATAAGGATGTACCAGATCATTGGAAGATCGTAAAACTAGGAGATGTGTTAAGAGAGGTTAATGTCAGAGCAAAAGATTTAAACATTTTTGAAACTGAACAGGTGCCTGTAATGTCATTAACGAAGAACAAAGGACTTATTCCTCAAAATGAAAGGTTTATCAATAGAGTAGCCACTCAAGATATCAGTAACTACAAAGTTATTAAAAAAGGGCAAATCGTTTATAATCCCTTCGTGCTTTGGGAAGGTGCAATCTATGCTCTAAAAGGGCGTGAGTTAGGACTTACCAGTCCCGTGTATTTAGTTTGGGAAGCTACAAATGCTGAACACAGTTTTCTTGATTTTTTACTTAGGACACCACAACTTTTAAATGAATATCTTAGAGTAGCCTCTGGTGTGGTACAACGAAGGCGAGCAGTACGAAAAGACGTTTTCTTAAACATTAAAATTCCTCTTCCTCCTCCTTCCGAACAACATGCCATCGTTCAAGCTTTGCAAACAATACAGGATACAATCCAAACACTAAGGAATGAATTAGCGTTAGAACGTGAGTGTAAAGCTGTTCTAATGCAGCGTCTCTTCACAAGTGGTATCAATAATGTTTCGCTTAAGCATACCCTAATTGGAGAGATACCTGAGAGTTGGAAGGTAGCGTATTTGAGGGATATCATTCAAGGAACACCACAGAATGGTGCATTTATAAAACAACCGATTATGGGTAAAGGTACGAAATACGTTAACGTGTATGACATTTACCAGGGCACTATTATTAATTTTAAGGCTGTAGAACGTATGGAATGTGAATCTTCCTATTTAGTCAGATACGCACTTAAAGAAAGTGATATGTTATTTGTTCGCTCTTCTCTCAAGCGCGAAGGAGTAGGACATTGTTGTCTAGTAAGGGATATGGAAGAGTCAGCGATCTATGATTGTCATCTTATTAAAGTATCACCTAACACAAAAGTTGTTGAACCTCTTTTCTTGACTTACTTTTACTTGTCGGAGCTTGGAAGAAATAATTTAGTTGCTCATTCAAAAACCACGACCATGACAACTATTAATCAAAATACATTATTAGACTCCCAAATTCCTATCCCTCCGCTTACAGAGCAACGGGATATTATGCACATTTTAGAGGCATATGACAGTAAAATAGATTCTTTGTATCAAGAGATATCTTTGGTGGAAGAACTATTCGGAGCTTTAATTGAGGAACTTATTACCGGGAGGCTTTCAACAATTGCATTAATTCAAGCGGAGCAAGCATCATGAGTGAGCGTTCTAGCGTACAACAACCAATGATCAATTATACGGTTGAAATCGGCTGGGAGTACCTAAGACCGGAGGAAGCATTGCGGCTGAGAGGTGGGGAGAAGGGGCTTTATTTTACTGAAGTATTGCAAGCGCAGTTAATGCGGCTCAATCCAGATATCATGAATACTGAACGAGTTGAAGAAATTATTCGTCAGTTGAACTTATTAAAGCCAGCTATTGAAGGGAACCGAGACGCACTTTCCTGGATGAAGGGAGAGGAATCAATCTTTGTTTCAGAGGAAAGGCGGGAGCGCAACGTCCGTTTGATCGATTTTGACAACCCAGATAACAATATTTTCCAAGTTACTGATGAGTGGAGGTATAAGGGAAACGTATTTAATACCCGTGCTGATGTTGTGTTTCTCGTTAATGGATTTCCTGTCGCTATTGTTGAGACAAAATATGCAGGTAAGCGCGATGGATTAGCTGAAGGAGTAGATCAAATTCGCCGCTATCAGAGGGAAACTCCTGAAATAATAATTGCGCCACAAGTTTTTGAAGTGACACAGCTTCTTGATTTTTTCTATGGAGCTACGTGGAGTACCAGCCGCAAAAATATCTTCAATTGGAGGGAGGTTGACACGGGCGACTTCGAGCAAAAGGTAAAGAATTTTTTTGATAGGAGACGGTTTTTACGCCTGCTGCGCGATTATATTATTTTCCTCGCTAGCGATGATGAGCTTTCAAAGGTAATCTTACGCCAGCATCAAATACGTGCAGTGGAGAAGACCGTTGAACGTATCGAGGAGGGAACTAAGAATCATGGTTTAATATGGCATACCCAAGGAAGTGGTAAGACGCTAACAATGCTTACTATTGCATCACGTCTTCTTCAGACTCATCAGAGGGAAAAGCCCACTATTATCATGCTCATTGACAGAAACGAGCTGGAAACTCAACTCTTTAATAATATAACAAGTTACGGGATTAGCAGTTTTCGTTTAGTGAAAAACAAGCGGGATTTACTGGATATTCTCGCTTCAGATTATCGTGGTCTGGTTCTTTCTATGATCCACAAGTTTGATGACATTCCATCCAAAGTTAACACACGTAAAAGCGTCATTGTGCTGGTCGATGAGGCGCATCGCACTACTGGTGGAGATCTGGGAAATTATTTAATGGGTGCATTGCCAAACGCGACATATATAGGGTTTACCGGAACACCCATAGATCAGCTTTCCAAAGGAAAGGGAACTTTTAAAGTTTTCGGGGTTGATGACCCAGAAGGCTATCTTGATAAATATTCTATCGCCGAGTCAATCGAGAGCGGTACTACGGTAAGATTGAATTATGCACTTGCTCCATCAGATTTACGAATAGATCGGGAAACTTTAGAGCGAGAGTTTTTACGCCTTGCTGATGCAGAGGGTGTTAGTGATATTGAAGAGTTGAACGCAATCTTAGATCGAGCGGTAGAACTTAAAGAAATTATGAAGGCTCCTAATCGAGTAGATCAAATTGCTCAGTATGTGGCTCAGCATTTTCGTGATAACGTCAATCCGATGGGATTTAAGGCTTTTCTTGTTGCTGTAGATCGGCAAGCTTGCGCCTTATATAAAGAGGCATTGGACAAGTACTTACCTGCCGATTGGTCAGAGGTAATATATTCACCGTCACACAATGACAGTCTTGAGCTTAAAAAGTATTATTTGACTCCCGACGACGAAAAGAAGACACGTAAAGACTTTAAGAAAAAAGAGAAGTTCCCGAAAATTCTTATTGTGACAGAAAAGCTCCTTACTGGCTTTGATGCGCCAATTCTCTATTGCATGTATCTTGATAAGCCAATGCGTGACCACGTACTCCTTCAGGCTATTGCACGTGTCAATCGTCCTTACGAGGATGAAGACGGACTAGTAAAGCCCTTTGGTTTCGTGCTTGACTTTGTTGGTATTTTTGAAAGACTCGAAAAAGCTCTTGCTTTTGATTCAGATATGGTAGCATCGGTAATCCAGAACATTGACACCTTGAAGCTGCTATTTAAAAAGTATATGGAGGAGGATGGTCCAAATTATCTACCTTTTACAAAGGGATGGGATGATAAAGCGAAAGAGCGAGCTATTAAGCACTTTGAGGATAAAAAAAGAAGGGAAGACTTCTTTAAATATTTCAGGCAGCTTCAAAATCTCTATGAAGTGCTTTCGCCAGATGCTTTTTTGCGCACTTACTTGGAAGATTATCAGGCACTTACTGAATTATACGAATTTATCCGCGAGGCGTTCAGTGATCGTGTTTATATTGATAAAGAACTAAGCGCGAAAACAAAGGCACTGCTGCGCCAGCATGCAACAAGCAGCAATTTAGAGCTTCCAGGAGCAATTCATGAGCTTGGAGTAAATGAATTAGCTATGCTTAAACAAGGTAACACGGATGATACTACGAAAATCCTAAACTTACGCAAGATATTAACTGCAACAGTAGACGAAAAGGCTCAGTCACAGCCATTTCTTCTTTCCATTGGAGAGCGGGCAGAAGCATTAGCAGTAGCTTATGAGGATCGTCATCAAACAACGCAGGAAGTATTGGCTGAGTTTGAAAAGCTCGCACAAGAGTATGTGGAGTCTGATAAAACAAGGCAACAACTTGGCTTAGATGCAAATGAATATGCCATCTATGCAACTCTGAGACCTACAGTAAGCGGTGTTAATGCGCATCAGGCGAGAGAATTTAATGCTTTGTTTGTTTTATATCCTGACTTCAGGTGGAGTGAGAAGCAACAGAATAAGCTCAGATCGGAGCTTTATAAAACATTGCTTCCATTAGTTGGCGCAAAGAAAATGGTAGACACAGCTAATAGTCTTCTAAGGGTGCAGCGAGTATGAAAAAGACCGTCAATCAAGAAGAAAAAGCAATAAGTGAATCGAGCTGGCATGACTCTGAAGATTTACGCTGGGCAGTTCGCAATTGGGCAGCTCGTATTGGAGTGAAACCCTCAAGAGTTCAGATACGACCAATGAAAACCAAATGGGCATCTATTGCTACATCAGGTCGAATGACTCTTGATACCGATTTACTAAAGCTCCCGAAAGAACTAGGTGAGTTTGTTATAGTCCATGAGCTAGTACATTTGCTTGCCCCTAATCATGGCAAAGTGTTTAAAAGCTTCATGCATGCCTATATACCTAACTGGGAAGTTCTAGAAATGCAGCTACAGACATATGCCAATAAAGAACTAAATGGGAAAAAGGTTCGACGTACTAACTCTAACAACAAGAATAAATTAAAATAGCAAATTTGAAACTCTCTCCAAATGAGTGAATCGTGAGATGAAGAGTACAGTTGCGGAGGAAATAGGACATGTTGGGAGTTGCACGAGAGATATCATAGAGGCGATCAAAGATATGCATGACCTGATTGACCGTGTATTGTACCCAGCGAATATCTTGTGGGTAGGGGCAGGAGAAAAGATTGAGGCCGAAAGGATAGGCATCATTTGCAACGTCAAGAAGAATAACATCGTCTAGGCGTTTATCCATTTTTTCGAGTACGCGATTGGTCAAGTCAGAGTGGGGGTCAAGTAGGCAGACACCTAAACCTTGATTGATGTCTTGTAACATCAATGACTCTATGAGGCTGGATTTTCCTGTACCGGAAGCTCCGACAATATATAATCCTTCACGACGTGTTGCTTGTTGAACCTCCACCCGTTCCCCTGTTACGGTATCCTTCCCCAACAAAGAGTAGGTCATGCGTTGCTCCAATCAGAATGGAAAAGCAGAAATTTAGTTTTATTATTTTACCATTACTTTCCCATCATCCTCAACTTTCCGACACACCACCTGTGTTTTCATTGTCGGTACTGCTTTCTTCTATGAAACGTGTAAGGTCTTCACGCTTGACACGATATTCACGACCAGGCTTGTACGCTTTCAAACGCTTTGTACGAATCCAAAACCGCACAGTATCAACAGGAACTTTTATTTCTTCTGCTATGTCCTCGACTGTTAACCATTCTGTAGACAAAGGACACCTCTTTTTTGTAGGCATTATAAACTGATTCCTATAAGCCGTCAACGTAGTACTAATTAGCTATATATTTTCATTGATTTTAACGATTTTTCCGAGTACACTTATTTTGCAGCTTCGTATCGCATCTATTCCGAGAAGGGAGGGTAAAGAAAAGACGACCTACCGTGTGCAAGACGTTAGGTCGCACAATTGAAACCCCAACTGGTAGTTACGGTTGTCATGGGGAATCAAGCCACATGACAACCCCTTTGTCAAGGAGAATCCAATGTTACACGGAGACAATTTTGCCGTTGTCATTCCCGTAGATTACAAAGAACATGATGAACATCATCAATTTTGCCTGAGTCCTACCTGTCCTTGTCGAGAAGACCAAGCGTCCTTACAAACGCTCAATCAACAAGTGCAAGAAGGATTGTTAAGTGTTGAAGAAGCACAGCGAATTTACGAAGGGAAAATGCTCATATCAACGAGGTGCAGGAGCGATCTCTAGCATTTTCTCTCCAAATTATCCGCAATGAAGGAGTGAGTATTCGAGGAGATATCACCGTGAAGTCAAATATTCCCCCACGAGCCAGCCGTTTAGAAGAAATTACGTTGACGCATGATGATGCCGTACTACCATCACCACGAAGCGTATTACGTCATCGCCCCATCAACATAGACAAAAATACGTCGCCGCTTACTACCGATGGTGATAACCATGCATGTATTGGTACACATCACGCACGTATTGGTACGAGCAATGTCGTACGAACAATGTTAATCACGGTGTTGCTCTGCCTCTTGGTTATCCTTCCCGTTGATGCACTTGGCTATCCGCTGTGGGTCAGCTTTAACAATCAACTCACCTACGGGCAGTATCCAACCGACCACCTTGATGCAAACGTCGGACATGGGGGCATATCTCACCTTGTTTCGTTCATGGACGGAAACAAAGTCACGGTCATAGAGATTGTGCAAGGCAAAGTTCACGTCTTTCAAATCCCTACCACCATTACAGGCAAGCGCATTGTTGCCATGCATCTCCTCAACACCAGTCTTGGAAAGAATATCCTGTTAACGATTGAAGGCACGCTCAATGAGCCAATGCTTATCAATACAGGAACAACGTTTGAGTAGTCAGTGCCTCACTAATTTCGTAGTGCGTCATCTGGAAGTTCAACAAAAAATCGGGTATACTAGAGGATACAATATAAAAAAGATGGTGTGTTGGCACTGCAATGCACAACACACCGTTTCCCGTTCTGTGAGTCACCACAGCAACGATTAGTCTCATAGTACCACAATTTGAGGCTAAATACCACCGTGTGACTCACCTAGTAGGATTGGAGTCACACAATGCCTACCGCTTCCTCTCGTATATCCACTCAACAGGAGTGGAGTTACCTCATGGCAAAAGATACTGTTACCCGAGCTGCTGGATATCTGCGGATTTCTGGCGAAGACCAGAGTTTGTTTTCCCTTGATTTGCAAGAAAAGAAGATCCGTCAATGGTGTCTGAACGAAGGCGTATCATTCTCTGATGAGATGTTGTTTTGTGATGAGAAATCGGGCAAATACTGGCGGAATAGAAAAGGACTCAATACGCTTTTGGAATGTGCAAAGCGGAAAGAGATAGATATCCTTGTTCTCTACCGACGTGACCGCCTAGCGCGTAGTTATGAGCATCAAATTATCCTGAGTGAGCTTTTTCAATACTACGGCGTGAAGATTATTACCCTTGACCCCAGTGAACCCAAAGGCGACTCTCTGTTTGAGAAAGTTGCACAGCAGCTTATTATGGCATTCTCTGAAGTCGAACTCGGAAAAATCACGGAACGCTGTCAAGATGGACTTCGTGACCGCTATGAGAGTGGATTTCTTCCTGTTGGACGACGGCCTTTGTATGGTTACTCTTGGAAAGACGCAGAGATTGAGAGAAAAGGAAAGCTAGAAAGTGTTCCCAAAGCCTCCTATGTCTACAATGAAGTAGTCTTTTATGATAAAGAAGGAAACGAGTGGACAGAATGGAAAGTTGTTGTTTTCATTTTTGATTCGATTGATGCAGGATTGCCACTTCGTCGGATTTCCCTTATCCTTACGCAAAAAGGTATTCCAACACCTGACGGAAAAATAGAGTGGTGGCATCAAACGGTCAGGGATATTGCGAAGAACCCTGCGTATATTAGTCGTGTCTATGCCAATAAACGAAAGTACGAAGTGCAAGAGGGCGGACGGATGCACTGGGAATATCGGCCAGAAGAAGAGTGGATTTCGTTACCCCCAACGATTTGTCCACCGCTTACTACTGAAGAGGTATTTTTCCGTGTACAGGAACGGCTGAGTAATAATAGAAAGTATTCTCCTCGCAATAACCCAAACATTCAAGAAAGCTTACTTCGCTGTGGTAAAGCTGTCTGTGGCTATTGTGGTACAAAGGCAGGCATTGAACGAAACCATAACCGTAACACTGTCTATTATGTGTGTCCTCACGCAAAACGAGGACATCAGCAATGTATTGGAATTGCAGTTCGTGCTGAAACCGCTGATAGGGTTGCATGGGAGCGAGCTGTTGCCATTCTTCGTGATCCGTCCCTTGTTGAGGAAGAAATCGCCAAACGCCAATCGGCAGACCCTACCACAGACCAAATTGAAGCAGCAAAAGAAGGAATGCGAAAACTTGCTCCACAGATACAAAACATTTTAGAAACTATTGCGTTGACACCGCCAGGAGAAGCGACCAGACTCTTAACCCTTAGACTAGAAGAGTTAGGAGAAAAACATAGGTTGTTCCAAGATGAGATTGATCGCTTAACCCGCCAACGGGCAAAATGGAAGGAAGCGCAGCAGAAGATTGTCGCATTTAAGGCGTGGTGTGACAGGCATCGTGATGAGTTAGATGATCCAAACTTTGAAGCACCCTACGAAAAGAAAGTTCAGGCACTCGACTACTTAGGGATACGTGCCATACTCTACCGTGTAGACCACAAACCACCTATCGAGATAGAAGTATCACCCCCTGAGATTATGTCGGCGTTCGGGTGAGCATTTTTATCGTAGTGGATTTGCCTGCCCCATTTGGACCAATAAAGGCCAACACCTCGCCAGCGTCGAGTGTAAAGCAAATATGCTTCACAGCTTCCCGCTCTCGATAGCGAGGGGCTATAAGCGAGTTCAGGCTACCAGCAAGACCGGCTGCGCGTTCTCGGCTTCTAAAGGTTTTCGCCAATCCATCCACTTCTATGATTGCCATTGGTCTTCTCCTCTTGTTTTGGGAAACTACGAATATCTAGCTCGTGCGATGGCGCAATGAATTGGGCCCCTACGGGAATACATATCCTTCTATTCGTGGGAATAGGATGCTTCCAGGTGCAACCTTTGTGAACGTGGAACTGCCCCACGTACTATCGTCTATCCACGCGCCCTCACGAACATCACCTAAGCCGAGTTGTGCAAGCATACGGTTACTCGATGTAGGGATATAGGGAGCAAGCAGGACTGCAATAAGACGAGTCGCTTCAGCAGCAGAGTATAAGACGGTATCAAGCCGCTCTTGCTGCTCTACTTGACGCGCTAGCTTCCACGGCTCAC
>JAABUQ010005192.1_pt1 | contig 21145 bp, 16 predicted proteins | sample 5560001 | NCBI WGS metagenome assembly JAABUQ01 (sample SAMN10711888, study PRJNA513371) | rock metagenome | isolation source: Antarctica rocks | place: Antarctica: Victoria Land, Finger Mt nord | collected 2015-12-18
GAATAAAAATACAAACTATCCCTTATTTTGTCAAAAATATTGTAATATATTTGTATAATTTGTTGTTAGATAATTGTATATTTTTTGAAGGGATACAAGGTTTTCCAAGGGAAACAAAGTTTTCCAAAACTTTTCCTAACAAAAATGGTATTTGAATGGAGGGCCACGACACAAACAAAAAGTATCTTTTCAAAAAAAAAAAACCATTTTGAAACAAAAAGTATCTTTTCAAAAAATGGTTGACAAAAAAAAAAGCTTTTTTTGTTTGTGTCGTGGCCCTCCCTTCAAAAAGGTTTTTTGTTAGGAAAACCTTCCTTGTATCCCTTCCCTGCCCCTTTTCTGGGAAAGGGGGTGAAAAGGGGTGAAAAGGAAGGGATACAAGAAAAGGGATGGATAGAAGGAATACGAAGATGATCTCGATCATCTCCTTTAGGTTTTTATATAACAAACATAGTATCCCTTAAAGGTGTACTATGAATTTATAGTAACTCTTTATATTCTATAACAACAATTTTATATATTTTTTGATATATAAAATACTGAACTTTACCAATAACCGTATACCCTTTTAGAGAATTCTTGTTTTTTTAAAATCCTATATTTTTATTTTATCCGTTAACAACTGTAGCCATTACTCTTCAGTGCTTTGCGTCTATTCTTTCAATCATAAGTAAGTGACAAAGTTGGAAAAAAGTTTTTTCGATTTCGCTCTCTTTCAATTCAGAAAAACAGGCACAAATATTGTTTTCAGGTGTGGAAGGGATACAAGAAAAGGGATGGACACAAGTTTATATTTGGAAAACCAAAAGTTTGTATCTTTTCAAAAAATGCAAATCTTTTATCTTTTCAAAAAATGGTTGACAAAAAAGGTTTTTTTTTGTCAACCATTTTTTGAAAAGATACTTTTTGTTTGTGTCGTGGCCCTCCCTTCAAAAAGGTTTTTTTTTGTCAACCATTTTTTGTTTGTGTCGTGGCCCTCCCTTCAAATACCATTTTTGTTAGGAAAACCCTTCCTTATAGTCCCAAATTTATTGTGGGATACTATAAGCTTTTCGCACTCAAAAAGCGAAACCATTTTATACTCTAAAAGGCTATACGGGTATTGATAAGGTTCAGTATTTCTGTATTTAACAAATACAAAACGTCGTATCCCTTTGAATTACTTTTTCTTTTTTTTTTTTTCCCTAACATTGGTCTTTAGTGCTCTGCCAGCTATGAAAATCCGCGTTTTCATCGATGACCGATTGACAAACCTGTTTCCAGGTCCTTTTGAAAGTCACTACAATATCGTCTCCTTTTAATTCAGAAAAAGAGGATCGAATTTTATTACCCGCCGTGTGACGGGAAGCATTACTGTTAGTGAAACCGATCTTTACAGTGCCGTCTTTATTGCGGGTCACTATAATCTTTTCGCATGCAAAAAGGGAGAGTATCTTATCCTGTAAAAGGCTAAAGTTATACTCGTATTTTGCGGCATTCTTGATACAAATAAAAATATATTGCCGTAATATGCTTTTGTTCATAATAGTTTTTGTTTTTTTTTATTTTCTCTTTAATTTGTGCGTTCAAATTGTTCCCATGGACTAGCAAAATCAAAATAACGAAACTCTTGAGTGATCTCCACAGGCTCTGTAATTACTCGTTTTTCTGAATCATCATAACGAACTTCCACGTACCCACTTAAAGGAAAATCTTTCCGCATAGGATGTCCTTGAAATCCATAATCAGTCAAAATTCTGCGTAGATCTGGGTGGTTTGAGAAGAAAATTCCAAACATATCCCAAACTTCGCGCTCCCACCAACCGGCAGAAGAATAAAGAGATGTTACAGAGGAAACAGGAGTAATTTCGTCAACACAAGTTTTTATTCTAATTCTCGAATTGTATTGAATACTTAATAAATTGTAAATAATTTCAAATCTTAGTCCTCGTGAAGGGTAATCAACTGCTGTTAAATCAATCAAAACTTTATATTGAGCATTTATATGGTTTTTCAAGAAATAAAAAAAAGGAATAATGTATTGCGGATATATATAGAATACAGTTTCATTTTTACTAGATACATGATACTGGATCCATTTAGGTAAATTTTTTATTAATGATTTCGAGAATTTTTGGCTCATCTTTTTATTTGTTTTTCTTTTTATAAGATATTTTTCTATAGTACTCTATACGGTAGTTCCATATAATAGAAAAAAAAAAAGATTTATAGAATTTTTTAATATTCATATTTTTTTTCTATTATTATGATATAAGTGGAAAACCAAAAAAGATCACAAACAATAAAAACTCAATATTTTTTTTTATCTGTAATCTCAGGAGTATTTTTAGGTACGGCAGGATTTGAACCTACGACCATCAGGTTAAAAGCCCGATGCTCTGCCAGCTGAGCTACGTACCCATACAAAAAAAGTGTTAAAAATTTGTAAAAAAGATTTAGAAAAATTTTCAAAAAAGCTTTTGTTGAAGAAAGAAGAAAAGATACGAACAATAGAGAAGCATTCTTTTATTATGTATTTTTGATTTATAGAATGTAATTCTCTTCTTACTGCCCTCTATAGGAAGTACACATTGTTTTTGAAGGTATACAAGAAACACAACTTTTCTATAAGGGGTACAAGGTTTTCCAAGATTTTTCAGAAATTGACAAAAAAAGCGAACCTTTTTTTATTTTAAATAGTATTTGAAGGGAGGGCCACGACACAAACAAAAAATATAAACAAAAAAAGTAAACCTTGTGTCTTTTCAAAAAAAAAAAAGCATTTTGAAATAAAAAATGCAAAGTTTGTATCTTTTCAAAAAATGGTTGACAAAAAAAAACCTTTTTGAAAAGATACAAACTTTGTGTCGTGGCCCTCCCTTCAAAAAGCTTTCTTTTTTTTTGTCAGCCTTTTTTTGTTTACATTTTTTGTCAGCTTACAGTTTTTGTAAGTTTTCTAACCTGGTATCCCTTCCCTGCCCCTTTTCTGGGAAAAGGGGTGAAAAGGGGCAATTTTCTAACCTGGTATCCCTTCCCTGCCCCTTTTCTGGGAAAAGGGGTGAAAAGGAAGGTTTTCCTTTGGAAAACCAAAACAAAAATACCATTTTTGTTAGGAAAACCTTTGGAAAACCAAAACAAAAATACCATTTTTGTTAGGAAAACCTCTGGAAAACCATGATTGTGCTTCTTTTGTTTTACTCCGTAAAACAACAACAATAATTGTTGGATCAGAATGATCGAACCATGATCTCCCTTCGGGAGATAATTGTTTTCCCTTGAAAAACCATGATTGCTATTGTTTTACGTAGTCAAACAACATATGCGCAATAATTGTTGGATCTCCCGAAGGGAGATCAAACCATGATTGTTGTTGTTTTACTACGTAAAACAAAAGAAGCACAATAATTGTTCGATCATTCTGATCCAACCATGATCTCCCTTCGGGAGATAATTGTTTTCCCTTGGAAAACCATGATTGCGCAAGTATAAATAATTATTGCTGTTCTTTGAATTTTTTGTTTGAATACGTAAAACAAGAAACTCTAAATAAAAGAATATAAATAATTATATATATCTTTAACACCACCACAAGTTTTCTGTCCTTTTTCTTATATATATAATATATATTCTTCAAAAAAGACACAAAATCTAAAAGAGTAGAAAGATACTATATTGTTGTCGTCTTTAGATTATCTACCAATTTTTCAACCTTACTTTGAAATATTCGTCTATTTGTTTTAAAAATGTATATTTTTTTATAAATCTATAAAGAGAATACACGAGTTTTGAATAGTTTTTTTGTGCAAAACGAGGGATACGATGGGTACAATAAACGACTCATTTACATCATATCGATCAATATTTCCTACTAGAAAGAATATTAATTGTTCAGAGGTCAGTGAAAGATTAGTGAGCTTATTACTCGTTACTAAAAGTGGAATATAATTTTAGAATATCTAAAGAGCGAAAAACGGACAAAGGCATATCTTTATCTCGATCCCAAGGAATTGGCAAGATGCACCAGAAATTATCCTTCTTTTGATAAAAGATTATAAGAAAATATTATATTCTTTCAATCTGGATTCCAATGATGGTACCTTTTCATAAACTTTTAAGTCGTAAAAAGCTTGTTTTATTGATGAATATGATTTTAGCACGCGAGGACCTAGAATACTGTCTGCAAGTACGTCATTCCATGTTTCGCATTTACGTAAACGATTAATCAAGTCTACACTTTTCTTACCTGCTTTCTTACGATGCAAACGCTCACGACACTGTTCCTTGGTAGTACCCCAGCAGTACGTATCTTGGTCTTGTTTAAATACGTATTCACATATAGTGTTCCAGCTCTTGTGAAATGACACATTTAACTGGCGACCTTCGAATTCAGGGAAACTGCCTCGCAGCAGCTTCGCTGCGGTATTATAACTAGCTGTGTCATTCAAAACACCTACATGATAATGGTACCCTTTATTTTGATGTAATTCCTTTGCTACGATTACACTTTCGCAGTTAAAGAGGGACCTACATTTACTTGTCACGAAGTGAGGTGTATAATGAGAACGACCTCCGCTTTCTGCGTGACTTAATGTCAAGAGTATGAATTTTCTGATGTGACTGCTCATAATTTTTATTAAAGTTTATATCAATACCTAAACAACTTTCGATAAGAGGATCTTTTCCTAAATCTTGATTTTTTAGGAACTTTTTGACTATTATCCTCTTCGAGATTCTCTTCTTTTTTAACACTAACAGAACCTTTTTTTAAAGAATCAGAGGATCTTACTCTTTTTGTTAAGCAAAAAGAACTTCGATCCTCTAAAAAAAATACAAAAAAATAATCTGTTAAGAAACAAAAACAAAAACAATTATTCTAAACTTACATTCCAGGACCAACCTTTGGCAGGGACCTCGACTCCAGCATCGATAGCAAAGTCTTAGCCAAACGGCCCACATCCAGGTGGTCGTTCGGCAGAAATTCACAATATATCACACGAGAGTCGAATGCCAATTGTCTTAGTTCTGAACTGTAAGAAGGTTAAATATGTGATGCTAATATAACTGGCACGTTTTTGTCTTTAACAAAAACTGTGCCGTATTTTACATCCAATAAAACCTTCTGTCCGTCTAGTACACGATTTAGTACACGTGGAGAGATCGATTCGATCTCGAACTCGTCCATCAACCACAAATCGACTGAGGTCGAAGCACCTGAAAAATCATCCTTCCTAGAAGGCAGATCGTACACCAACAAGAATTCCTTTAAGCTTTCCAAAAACGTTGATTTTCCCGATTTTGGTTTACCAAGGATGAAAAGTTGTGGCTCACGCAGAGGGCGGTGTGTTGCAAGGTTGTGTAACAACCAAAGCAACGCATCCTTCCTGCTCTTCAGTTCGGACAAGGTGTAAGCCTCCAGATTACCAGATGAGGTTTTTTCTTTCAAAGAAACGTATAATATAAGAGATAAAAGCAAATGCATCTCTTTACTTTTTTTTGAAAAGGAAGGTTTTCCTAACAAAAATGGTATTTGAAGGGAGGGCCACGACACAAACAAAAAATGCAAAGGTGACAAAAAAAAAAAACCATTTTTTGTTTCAAAAAGGTTTTTTTTTGTCAACCATTTTTTGAAAAGATACAAACTTTGTGTCGTGGCCCTCCCTTCAAAAAGGTTTTTTTTGTCAACCATTTTTTGAAAAGATACAAGGTTTAGGTTTTCCGGAACTTTTCCAAAGGTTTTCCGAAGGAAAACTTGTGTCGTGGCCCTCCCTTCCTTTTCACCCCTTTTCCCAGAAAAGGGGTGAAAAGGGATGGATACATCAGAAAAGGAAAAAATACAAGGATAACATATAATTTGTATAGAAAAATGAGAAATGAATGGGTTTAACGATTGCAACAAAATATAGAAAAAACAAGAGTAAGAGTAGGTGTCTCTTGTTTTTCTAAATAGAGAATTATACAACTTTTAACCAAAAGATTTGTTTTCAATTATTGCTGTTGTTTTACGGAGTAAAACAAAAGAATATAAATCAATGATTGCGCTACGCGCAATATTTATTCTTTTCCGGCAAATCAATGATGAAATAATTATTGCTATTGTTTTACGTATTCAAACAACAGTAGCGCAATCAATGATTGCTATTGTTTGAATACGTAAAAAAGATACCAACAGTAGCGCAATATTTATTCTTTTTCGGCAAATCAATGATACTTGTGAACTTTAGAGAACATAGCTCAGTTGGTTAGAGTATTGGCTTGTCACGCCAGAGGTCGCGGGTTCGAGTCCCGTTGTTCTCGATGTTATATATAGTAAAATGATAAATTTTGTAAAAATCTCTATATTTCTTATACAAATGAAAAATGAATAAAAATAAAGAGCATAAGATAAAAATAATAGAAAACAAATAGGTTATAAAAAATAAAGAAAATATAACGTGTATAAGGTCATCTATATTTTTACAGGATTTTATAAAATTTATATTCTTTTGTATATATTTTTTTGGTACTGTCCTTGTATCCCATCAAAAACTATAATGAAAGGGTTGAGTACCATAATGGCTAATGTGTGTGATTGCAAATCACTTTATGACGGTTCGATTCCGTCCTCAGCCTTTATATACTTTTCTGTTTTACAATGGGTAATCTCTATACCATTTATGGGATATAAAGATTATAGATCATAAATATTTTTTTTTGAAATCTTTTTGAAGGGAGGGACACGACACAAGGTTTTCTTGTATTTCTTCAAAAATAGTATTTGAAAGCTGACAAAAAAAGGCTGACTTGACAAAAAAAAAAAACCATTTTGAAACAAAAAATGCAAAGTTTGTATCTTTGTGTCGTGGCCCTCCCTTCAAAAAGGTTTTTTTTTTTGTCAAGTCAGCCTTTTTTTGTTTACTTTTTTTGAAAAGATACTTTTTGTTTCAAAATGGTTTTTTTTTTTTTGAAAAGATACAAACTTTGGGAACCTTCCTTTTCACCCCTTTTCTTGTATCCCTTCGAAAAGGGGCAGGAAAGGGATGGATAGATCCATTTTTGAAGGGATACAATCTTTTTTGTTTCAGAAAAGGTAGGGATAAGGCATACAAGAAAACTAAATTTTTGTCCTTAATAGCTCAGTGGTAGAGCAGATGGCTGTTAACCATCGGGTCGCTGGTTCAAACCCGGCTTAGGGAGATTTTTTGTATATAATAATATAAAATAGGCTTAGTAGGACTTGAACCTACAATTGCGACGTTATGAGCGCCGTGTTCTAACCAATTGAACTATAAGCCCTTATATATTATATAGTTGTTATAAAAAAATTGATACTCTTTTTTCTATAACAACTATATAATGTTTTTTTATATTTATATTCTTTCTGTTCCGGTTTTCCAAAAAAAAACTATGTAAAGTTTATATTCTTATAAAGGAAAAGATTCATATATCACGATATAGAAGACTCTCTATAAAAAGTACGGTACTGTACTTTATTTCTTATTTTATCTTTTCAAAAAATAAAAAGATGGTATCACTTGTGTTCCTTCTTTGGCAAGATTTTTCTGTTTTTGCATTCTTCACGCTTTTATCTTTTATAAACTTCTATTCTTTTAGAGAGCTTCTATCAAGTTTTCAATAGACAATTTAGGGGCGTGTAACTCAGTGGTTTAGAGTATACGCCTGATAAGCGTAAAGTCGAAGGTTCAAATCCTTCCACGCCCAGTATACCTTAAATGTTTTTGTTTTTTCAATATTTTTGTTGTCCCTAATAAAACGATAACAAAAGAATATAAATAATTGTTGCGCTACTGTTGTTTGAATACGTAAAACAATAGCAATAATTGTTGGATCTCTAACAAAAACTTTGTATCTTTTCAAAAATAGTATTTGAAGGGAGGGCCACGACACAAAGTTTGTATCTTTTCAAAAAATGGTTGACAAAAAAAAACCATTTTTTGTTTGTGTCGTGGCCCTCCCTTCAAAAAGGTTTTTTTTTGTCAACCATTTTTTGAAAAGATACTTTTTGTTTCAAAATGGTTTTTTTTTTCTGAAAAGATACTTTTTGTTTGTGTCGTGGCCCTCCCTTCAAATACCATTTTTGTTAGGAAAATCTTTGGAAAACTTTGTTTCCCTTGGAAAACTTTGTTTCCCTTGGAAAACCTTGTATCCATCCCTTTTCGAAGAAAAGGAATATATACAAGATTTTTGAAGGGATACAACGAAAAGGGATAGATTCAAAAAACACAAGGGATTCCTTTGGAAAACCTTTATCGTTTTTGGTATTCCTTTCTTGTATTCAAACAAAAAAAGAAGAACAAAAAAAATAAAAAAAATACAACCCCCTTCTTTGTTTCCCTTCTATTAGGAGGAAACAGCTTTTTAAGGGATACCAATTTTCAAGCTTAAAAAAAAATACATCATAATTTCTTTTTTCGCTTTATAAAGCAAAACAAATTCTCTTTTGTACTTTATTTAAATGTTTCCAACAATCATTGGGGTGTAGCCAAGTGGTAAGGCATCGGAATTTGGATCCGACATTCAAAGGTTCGAATCCTTTCTCCCCAGGGTAAAACAGGAATTCCGTATAATGGTCAAAGAAAGGCCGAAAACTATTTAAAGCTTTTATAAGGTTTGTTTCTTATTGGTTTTTTAGCTTTTTGAAGCCATATGGTGCAGTACGTATCTCTTTTACGTGAAGAATAAAAAATACAAAAAAGGGATGAGAGAAAAATATATCAAATAGACGGCAGACAAAAAACACGTGCTAAGTATCTTTTATTAGACGAAAGTTTAAAGCTTTATACTGATGGATTTGAGTATGGCAAAAAATGCGTACAGTAAAAAACTGTATGTCAGAAAATTTCAAATTTGATAGTAATTTGTTGAATTATAGTAAATGTTCTTTATATAAAAAATAGAATGAGAATCTTAAAAAAGTCTCAAAATATCTTATCAAAAGTTTTCTTACTTGTAAAACTTTATAATTTTTTCAAAAAATTGACAAAAACAATGAAAAAAATTGATTCTTTAATTTTGGAACTTCCTTTTCTAGGTATCCCTTATAAAAAGATTTAGAAATTTCCAATCCAAAAAATAAAGAATTTAAAAAGAGAAAAAAGACTCTAAAGAAAAGATGCGAACTTTAAAATTAATCATAAATTTCTACAGAAAATTTTAGAGAAAACAAATACGCTTCTGTAGATTATTATACATTCTTTACAGATAAAACCTTTTTCTAATATAAAAATTACCTGATTCTCACATAGATTTTGAATTACTACTCTTGTTTTATGAAGGTTTTCTTGAAAATTTTCGAAGGGATACAAAGATTGGCAAAACTCTTTATATATAAGAATAAGAAAAGAGATAAAAGATGACAAACTATCCTATGATCACCTTTTAACCATAACAGAAATAAAACAAAAATTGCTCAAATATTGACTGACAATTAAAGGATATTTGGAAGGTGCATCTTTTGAGTGTTTTGGATATAAAACAGTTCCTGGCCTTTTCGCGATATGAGAGGTAAGGTTTTAGAAACTAAAAGATTGTATAAAAAAAGGTCAGGAAAAACAATAAAAATTGTATCATTGTGTTAAGCTGTACAATTTTTAAAATTTCTGAGTTTTTATAACTTGTTAAGATTTGTTATATTACAATATTGTAAGATAATAAAGGCTCCTCTTATATTGTTTTTTGAAAAAACTTCTGACTTTTTCATAATATATCATTTAAACATGGTTTTCCTTCGGAAAACAATTATCTCCCGAAGGGAGATCCAACCATGATCTCTAACCTGTCCCTGCCCCTTTTCTTCGAAAAGGGGTGAAAAGGTTAGAAGGGAGATAATTGTTTTATCTTTTATCTCCCGAAGGAAGATCCAACCATTATTGCTATTGTTTGAATACGTAAAACAACATATGCGCAATAATGGTTGGATCAGAATGATCGAACCATGCAAATGACCCTTTTCAAAATAAAAGTTGCTGTCTTACCCACTTTTGGCATGCAAAAATGTGTGTTTGCTCAATGCGTCTAACTGCGAGTGAATGAAAAAATTCTTTAAGATAGGCAAAAGAGAGTAGAAAAGAATATATGTAACTTTTATAGAGCAAATAATAAAAGGATAATCAAAATACAAAGTATTTTTTAATAAATAAATAAAGGTTGTCATTTTACACTTACAGCAACAAAAAATAACGACATTCATTATTTGCTGTTGGTACTGTCCTTGTACCCTAACCTTTTCGAGGAAAAGGAATATATACATCAATTTTTGAAAAGATACAAGGTTTTCCAGAACTTTTCCAGAACTTTTCCTAACAAAAAATGGTATTTGAAACAAAAAATGCAAAGTTTGTGTCTTTTCAAAAAGGTTTTTTTTGTCAACCATTTTTTGAAAAGATACAAACTTTTGGTTTTCCGGAACTTTTCATAAAACAAAAGAATATAAATATTCAAAAAAAGTATTGGTCTATAAGTTATTTTATAATAAAAACTGCAATCTGATTGTCTAGGTAGCTCAGTTGGTTAGAGCAGAGGACTGAAAATCCTCGTGTCGGCAGTTCAAATCTGCCTCTAGGCAAGGTATACAACAAATTATTATTGTTGCTCTTTTGATAGAGAAAAAACAAAAGAATTACGAAAAAAACATACTATAGAGTATCTTTCTATTTTTGTATTAATGGAAAGCCCCTTTTATAATAGAATGTATGTCTTTATACAAAAATATAAAAACATACTATAGAGTATCTTTCTATTTTTGTATAAAAGGTAAATTCATTTTATAATAGAATGTTCGTTTCTTTGATTTAGATTCTTTTGTTTATAGTTTTTGTCAGGATAAAGGTATGATGGCATATTACATATATATTATGCCTTTGTTTTCTATTTTTTGTGTTTCTCAAATAGAAAAAAGTAAAGAAAAATCAAATAAATGGATTTTTTATAATTATCCTGTTATCCATCCCCTTTCGATAAACAAAAGAATATAAATCATTATTTGTTACAAAATTGGTGATATATTATGAAAAAATCAGATTACAAATTCAAAAAGGGATAGAAGGTCTATAGAAAATGTAAGATGATAAAAATGAATTTTATATTTTTTTATAATCATCATCTGTATTTTTTGAAGGGATTTTTTATCTTTAAATCGTGGTAAAAAAGATAAATGAATTATTTGTGAGTCCAAAAAATAATGGAGAAAAGCTTTAACTCTTTAACCAAAAAAAAATTATAATATAAGTATAAGTAATGAACTTATTGTATACTCTTTTATTTTTCTGTTCTTTTAGAGCTGTTCAGGCTTTCTTTCTTCCTAGGTTCTCTCATTATTTGTATCCCTCTTGCTAATAGGCGTACAAGCAACTGAACCTAGAATTGCGACGTTATGAAGGCCGTCTTTAAACAAAGTATCCCTTTGAAGATTAGGTTTCTTGAAGGTTTTCTTGTATCCCTTCCTGGTATCCCTTCCCTGCCCCTTTTCTGGGAAAAGGGGTGAAAAGGTGCCGAAAACTGCCCTTTTTCTTTGGGACAGGTATGGACACCAGTTTTCCTCTGGAAAACCTTCGGAAAACCATGATTGCTATTGTTTTACGTAGTAAAACAACATATGCGCAATAATTGTTGGATCAGAATGATCGAACCATGCGTCTAAAGCTGTTTATTCCATCTGAAAACAATCAAAAAAAAGGTACAAGTTTTTTTCTTTAATAATGACCATACCTTTATGGTCATTATTAAAGAAAAACTTTTTATAAATTAGTTTCCAATCATAGCCAAGGTTTCTATGAAACTATTTGAGAATTCAGTTAATACCCCAAAAGAGGGTTCCTTTAAAGTATGTAAAATATAGCGAATGATCTCTTCTATTTCTTGATCTTTCCTAGAAGATTGTATCGAAGAGTCAATACTCCACTCTCTTTTTGCCAGATCTACTAGAAGAGAATATGAATATTCCTTGGTTAACATATATTCTTCCCATCTCACAACAAGAGAATATGTTTCAATAATGAATAGTAATCCAATAGTGATTTCAAGCAAAATAAAAGCAAAAATAGCAAAACCGACAGTTGGTAGATATTTCTCAAAAAACGGTTTTCCTATAAAAAATGGTATTTTTTTTTAATGAAAGGTATGCACAAACAAACCAAGAAAAAAATAGAGAAATACGCTGTTAAATTGACAATAAAGCCACAAAATGTACTTATATCAATGCTGCAGTGTAGACCTAAGACAGCAAAAAAAACAAAAAGCAGATAATATCTAGTGAAAGCAAAGAAATAAAGTAACAGTATTGCAAAGGGAAAAAAAAGCTTTCTAAATGAGCTGTATGGAAGTAAAAAATTTAAAAAGTTTCATAAAATGTTTTTATATTACCCTATAGTTCTATATTACAGAAAGAAAGAGTGAAGATGCGATTTTTTTGTATATATTTTTTATGAAATATATACAAAAAAACACCCTTTTTTCTCGCCTTTTTAAAATATTGATGTGCGGCTGCAGGACTTGAACCTGCAATCTTCAGATTATGAGCCTGACGAGATAACCAATTTCTCTAAACCGCGGTAGAGTCAATCCAACCGCAGGTTCCCCTACGGTTACCTTGTTACGACTTCACTCCGGTTACCAAACAGATCATGGTAGACTCACTATCAAAACCAAATATAGGTTTTTTAGATTTTATACAAAAAAATCTTTCCACCAAATTTAATAATGAAGTGAAGAATCCTTCCAATCCACTCGACTTCCAGAGTGTGACGGGCGGTGAGTACAAGGCTCAGGTACAGATTCACCGTGGCGTGCTGATCCACGATTACTAGTGATTCCATCTTCATGTTCTCGAATTGCAGAGAACAATCCGAACTGAGGTAATTTTTAAGGATTCGCTCCGATTCGCACCATTGCTTCCCTTTGTAATTACCATTGTAACACGTGTGTAGCCCAGCCCATAAGGGTCATGACGACTTGACGTTATCCTTCCCTTCCTCCAGTATATAACCGGCAGTATGAAAAGAGTGGTTAAAGAGTTATTCTTTACTACCAACATTTCAAAAGGGTTGCGCTCGTTAAAGGACTTAACCAAACATCTCCAATGTTTACAGTAACCAGGTAAATTACACATTTTGTATTCAAGAAAATACAGTTTTGTATTCTTTTACATTATTGTTGTTGTTTTACTACGTAAAACAAAAGAAGCACAATAATTGTTGGATCTCCCTTCGGGAGATAATTGTTTTCCGAAGGAAAACCATGATTACTGCAATAACCCCTATATTACTATAAGGAATAGACTATACCTTCATCTTGTTACTATCTTTTTCAAAATAGTGTTACAAGAGCCAACGTGTTATACCGGCATATTCAATTTTTATATCCAATAAAATCCGATATCCTGCCTTTTTTTTTTTGTAAAAAAATAACAAAGTCGTTACGGGGTCAAATATTACAGTATTATGTTTACATAATGAAAGAAAATTATATATTTATAAAGTCTATAAGAATACAATGTATGAAGATACCACACTTTTGTTCCTTTATAATACTTTTTTTTGGTTGATTTTTGTATTTTTTTGATACAAAAACAAATAGGTCTTTCTTTTATTATTTGTTCACGAATACATTATCTATCGACTTCCCACGGTATTGCCCTTGCTTATTTTGATATATCTGTAAATCAATGCCTTTACACAAGGGTTCCACCGTTATGAGTTGGATTTTACTTTAGGATCGCTCCTCTAGGTCGCGATTATTTATTTATATATTGGTTTCACGACACGAGCTGACGACAGCCATGCAACGCCTGTAAACTGTATAATTATCCGATAAAAGATGTATTCAAGCTTATGTCAAGGGCTGGTAAGGTTTTGCGCGTTGTGTCGAATTAAACCACATGTTCCACCACTTGTGTGAGCCCCCGTCTATTCCTTTGAGTTTTAACCTTGCGGTCGTACTCCTCAGGCGGAGAATTTAACGCGTTAGCTAGAACCCCTAAAACGAACTGCTGAACGATGATTTTTTCTCACATCAATCGGCAGTGCTCTAAGAGTGAATTCTCATAGTTGACGGCATGGACTACAGGGGTATCTAATCCCCTTTGATCCCCATGCTTTCGCACCTCAACGTCAGTTAAGCAGTAGAAAGTTGCCTACGCTTTGGGCGTTCCTCCTGATATCATAAAATTTAACCTTTCCTCCAGGAATTCCACTTTCCTCTAACTTACTCTAGTTTTTTAGTTTGGTGGGAAACACCATGGTTGAGCCTTGGTCTTTTTCCCGAGTACAGAAAGATTTCCATAATCCTTTCTTTTTTATCCTTAGAGAACAAAAAAGAGAAGATGTCCACTTAAAAAACCGTCTACGTGCCCTTTACGCCCAATCATTTCGAATAACGCTCGCCCCCCCCGTATTACCGCGGCTGCTGGCACGGAGTTGGCCGGGACTACTCATTTCATCAATGTCATAATCTATAATGAAACTATGAATTTTACAACCAATTGAGCCTTCTTCATTCATGCGATATAGCTGGATCAGGCTTTCGCCCATTGTCCAAAATTCCTCACTGCTGCCGCTCGAAAGCGTCTGGGCCGTGTCTCAGTCCCAGTGTGGCTGATCATCCTCTCAGAACAGCTAAGGATCATCGGCTTGGATAAGCTTTTACCTTACCAACTACCTAATCCTACGCGAGCTCATCTTACAACGGTTCTTTGCCTTTTTTTTTATTCAAAATATCTGGGATTCACTCATATATAAAGATTTTGCCTCTATATAGATATTTATACCAGGCTGTAAGGTAGATGTCTCACGCGTTACTCACCCGTCTGCCACTCATACTAGAAAGTATGCGTTCGACTTGCATGTGTTAGGCCTATCGCTAGCGTTCATTCGGAGCCAGGATCAAACTCTTGTTTGTTTTTCTTATATTTGTATAGTGAAAAGAAAGGAAAAAAATAATATAAAAAAGATAAAGTCTATCTTTTCTTTATTTAAAAGAACGCGTTCTTTCTTTTCTCTGTAAAAGAGACACCAAAAAAAAGATTCCTTTTTTCGATCTTACTAAAAAAAATGCTCTCTATAGAGAGCAGCAATTAACATCTACGATTCGTTAAGAAAGAGCGAATATATTCAAGAGATCTATAAGGAGATGATAAGCTTTTCCGTAAATTTACAAAATCAAAAAGTATAGTATAACAGAATAATCATGAAATGATTATAAAGTCAAAAGTTTTTAGAAAAGCCTTCAAAAAGAACAATTTAAAGGTTAATCTTTATTTACCAAAAATCTTACTAGCAGCGTTGGAGACACTAGTAGTCGCACTTTTATAAGCATCTATCTTAGCGAGTCGATCAAAAGTTCCTTCACAAGGTTTCATCACCATTTGGTTTTTTGTTGCAAAAGCTTCTTTCGCAATTCGTGACTTGTCTTTAGCGGATAAATTAGTATCTTGATCGAGCGAACTCAAAGTTGCCTCTAAACTCGTTTGGGCATTCTTGACATTTACCCACGATTCCGTCAATCGTCCTGCGTCATTGATACCTATTCCGACAACTGCAGCACCTCCATATTTTAAAAGCTGTCGAAGACCAGGGTTTCCAATTTTCTTAACAACAAAATCTTTACCTAACAAATTATACAAATAATCTCTTGTAAAGCGAACATTAAAAACACAATAAACCATAAGGCTTGTACTAATTAAATACCAATAAAAAGCGAAACAAGCAAGTTTGAAGACAGAAACATCAGAAGTTTCTGTGTAACCAAACGTTCCATAAAAGAAAGCGAAGTATCCCTTAAAAAAATCAAATATGGACATTTTCTACCAAAGAATTCGAGCAATGAGAGGTCAATATAAAAGTAATAAAAAGGTTGACGCTCCTGTATTTTTTTAAAATTTTTAAGAAACTGCATAAATGTTAATTTTTTGTTGGAAGTATCAAGACAAAGGTTATTTTGCTTTTACGATTTTTTATTTGGTGCAAAAGGTCAATCAAGAATTGTATGTGAGAAGTTGTTTGACTTAGATAAATCACACCAAATATAGAGTTTTAAAAGATTTCAATTTTTTTTAATAAGCTAAATATAATGCTATTTTTCTTACAGAAACACACAAAAAGCAATACCAAAGCGTAGACAAAATTATTTTTTTTCTATCTTTTAACGAGAAATCTAAAGTAAAATATAATAAAAGTATAAAGACTATTAGTAAACTTAATAAAATTTTCGTCATATATACGCTCATTTTAATATTATAAAATTGTTATTGTTCGACTTGCATGTGTTAGGCCTATCTAGAGCGTTCATTCTGAGCAAGGGTCAAACAAGTGTTTGTTTTTCTTATTTTTTGCATATTTGTTGTTATTCTCTATAAGAAGAACAATGTTAAAAAATTTATATCAATAAAAACATGATTGTGCTTTGCACAATAATTATTGTGCTTCTTTTGTTTGAATACGTTAAAAAGATACCAACAACAATAATTATTGTGCGAAGCACAATCATGATCTCCCGAAGAAAGAAACATTAATTTTGTATACATTTTAGGTATAAAAATACACACATTTATTATGGCACAAAAGTATATAAAATACTATTACCTTTGTTAATCATATTGTATCTCTTTTGTATATTACTCTATATAACGAACAGTGGAAAATGTGCTTTGCCTTTTGTGATTTGTTTTTTTAGGGTTTTTCCTTTTGTACAGCTTTTTGCATTACAGAATTTTCATACAATATGTACAGTAAATTTTAAATGTATCTGAAATTTACAAGTATATATTATATGTCACTTTTACAAGTCATTTATATAAAAATAATGAGATATCTATTTATAAAAGGATATTTACTTTAAATTATGCGAAGAAGACTGACCTTTAAAATCGCGTTAGATATAATCTTTACCCTAACCTATAAAAGGTAATCACGTGTTATATAAAGAAAACAAAGAAAAAAACCTAAGGAAAAGAATTCTCTTTCCAAGAATTTTTGATATTTTCACTTACCCACCCAAAAGCCTTTGGTACTTTTTATCTCTTCATACCATCTGAGAGTGGTCCTTTCACCGGTTCGCTCATCTTTTCATGGTTTTCCTTCGGAAAACAATTATCTCCCGAAGGGAGATCATGGAGAGTCTATAGTGTATCATTTCTTGTCTTGCAAGGGACACGTAGTATAATAAAAAATTCGCATATATTACTTTCTTTCAATTATTCAACCTTACATCCAAACAGTACCATTAATTTTTATAATAATATATCCATTAGAATACATACTTTCAAGGAAGGTTTTTGTTTTTTATTACGGTCTAAATTTTATTGTAAAAAAAATGTTTTTTTTGAAGAGATACTCAATTTTTTGATCGTCAAAGATAATAAGAGCTTTCTCTTTAAAAAAGGAATAGAACAACTTTACATTTTAGATGCCTGTTTGCTTCTACGGGGTAGGGGCAAATAGGCATCCAGAAAACAAATAAAGAAATTGGCCAGTGTGAAGAAGGGATACTCAGTAAAAAAAAAAAATAAATAAAAAATCTACGTATCCCTTAAAAAAAATCTTATGATTTGTTGAAAAAGGAATGAATGTGCACAAAAGGAAATTTGTCGTGCATTTGATTTATAATGCCTCTATTCTTTGAGAGTGACTGCAACAACTCACATTTTCTTCGAAAAAGCTTATTTATGCTTTCTTGGTCCACCTCCCCATTCTCTGTAAGGATTTTTATAGTTTCAGTTAATTGGTTGCACTCTGCCAAATTTTGAGATATCGAATAGTGCATAGATATCGTATCTACAGACAGAAGCGTTAAAAGCAATACGTAGTAAAACAAAAGAATATAAATAATTATTGTTGTTGGTATCTTTTTTACGTAGTAAAACAATAGAATATAAATCATTGATTTGCCGAAAAAGAATAAATATTGCGCATATGTTGTTTGAATACGTAAAACAATAGCAATCATTGATTGCGCTACTGTTGTTTGAATACGTAAAACAATAGCAATAATTATTTCATCATTGATTTGCTGTCGGTATGTTTTTTACTACGTAAAACAAAGGCAAATAATTATTTATATTCTTTTGTTTTACGTAGTAAAACAACAGCAATCATTGATTGCGCTAATGTTGTTTGAATACGTAAAACAATAGCAATAATTATTTCATCATTGATTGTTATTGTTTTACTTTTTTTGGTATCCCTTCCTTTTCGTAGAAAAGGGATGGATACCAGTTTCCCCTTGGAAAACCTTCCTTTTCAAAAAATTTATTTAGTGTTTTAGTACGAGTAGGCTCAAATATTGCTACTTTTACACCTCTCGCCTATCACGTGGTAATCTTCCACGAATAAAGAAACTTGTTTTGAGAAATAATTTCCTGCTTTAGATGCTTTCAGCAGTTATTTAATCTAAACGTAGCTACCCAGCTATGCCACTGTTGTGACAACTAGTAAACCAGAGGTTTATCATTCCCGGTCCTCTCGTACAAAGGAATGGTTCTCTCAATTTATAATACACCCAAAAAAGATAGGATCCGTACTGTTTCTCAACGCACTAAACCCAACTCACGTACCATTTTAATCGGCGAACAGCCGAACCCTTGGAACCTTCTGCAGCTCCAGGATATGATGAGTCGACCAGAATTGTTATCATTTAGGCTCTTTATCCTAAATTTCTAATCTTCACAGATTAGCTCAGACTATGTCTTTAACTCGTACTATTTTGTATGATTCTTTTTTATTAATGGCAATTTGTATCTCATTGATTGTTTCAAATAAGGTTTATAGAGAAAATGTAAAGTTTCCACTGAGTTTTTATCACCCAATATTTTTGTTTGTGAGATCATATTTCACAACTTAAACCGTATTTGTTATTTAATTGTTTTACAGCAAGCAAGTTAAAGAGTTTTGTGAAACTTTGTTGCGCTTCTTATGAATAATCAAACTTTCTGTAAAGATCGATAACACATTATCCAATAAGCAAAGCCAATGGGTGTTAGATAATCAGTTACAAGGTTTTCAGATATCTGTTTTTTTCCATTTCTACAAAATAAGTTCCATAATTCTGTAAAAGAATAATAAGAGAAAGTTTTAAACCAAAAACTTTGTTATCTCTTTACAAGACCTTTTCTTTTGCTATCTAGATCAATTCGTTGACCTGGCATATCCATAAAAGTATATATAGAAAAGAGAATAAATAAATGAAATAAAAACTCTTTCAGTTTATAACCTGGTTCAAATTGACTAGTACTGTTATTATAATAATGAGCCATAACCTAGAATCATTCCAATACAAATATCGAAAAGATTTTTAGGCAATGGTGGCAGCTTTTTTTTGTAGTCTTGCCAATACTTGGAATATAAATGAAAACCGTCTTTGGTATTTTTAATACCTTTGGTAATCACCTTTTTTTGTTTTTTAACCATAATATAATACACATATAAAAACGAATTAACGGGCGCTCGTGGAAAGATTATTGTTTACACTACTCACTTTCTAGTCGTTGAACGTTTCTATTTCAATATTTTACTCTTTTTATCAAACAAAAAAGAGCAAATAGCGTAAAAATAGACTTCGCTGCAAGTTGTCTCAATCTATAATAAATATGTATAACAGTATTACGCCTTTTATACTATATTTATTAGTGCGTACTATCCTTTAATTGAGAGATTCTTGTCAATTCACCCGTTTTATACTCGACACTTGGTTTTCCCGCGGATTGTCATCGCAATTATGTTAATTAAAGTTGTGTCTATAAGGATAGAATAACAAATCCTGATCCTTCTTTAAATTTTGTTTGATTTCCTAAAACAAAAGAATTCTTTTTTGTTTCCGCGATTACTTTTTTGACTATACACAAGTCAGAATCCTTTCGTGGATTTTCAATCAGGAATTTAGAAATCATACCAGGTATTAAGAAATCAAAAATATATTTTTTTTAAATAGGATAAGAATTGCTACTAATGTAGATCCTAGAAGCTTTACCTTTTTTCTGAATGGATACTTTTAGAATAGATTTTTCTCTCAATACGATAGTGTTTCAGATAGTGTAAAGCTGTCAGTCCAAAAACGTAGACCCAATGACTTTCCCTTCCATTTCTGAGCACCATCATCCATCTACCAGTAGGCTAATGCACGAGGTGTCAGCCATTTATGAATGAGCTTTGGCACTGTTTTCCGTCTTTTATATATGTTGTTATCTATCTTTATATTTTGCTCTCTTTCGGAATATTCTATACTTTTATCCTTTTGACATTCATTGTAACAAGGGATTATTGGCACCTTTTTGGCGTCCATATAAAATTGGTGGCCGTAAAACCTAAAGCATTCTTGATAAGTAGTATAAAAGCTCCATCGAGTATATATTTTACCTGGAAATCTTTTGTCTTTAAAAATATACTCTTTTGGCGGTCTGGTAGTATAATTTTATAAAATTTCGTAAAGATGAAACACATACTCTTTGTGCGCTCCTGACTGCAAAACCACATATTGATATTTGCTCTTATTCTTCTTTGCTCTAAGATGCGCGTCACCTAAAAGCGTGCCAACTAACCCTTCGTTGAAGGTTGGACAATTTATCTGAAGGAGATTTTTTCATATAATTTTTCACAAATTTAACGCAAACAACAATATTTTTGCTGTTATTTGCCTATACATCGCTGTATAGATCAGACTATATCACTATGCTAAAAATTTTTAGCATATTTGGCGTGTAGTCGTTGAGGGGTTGATAAGCTATATTTTTTACCAACTTCCCTGCTGATTGTCCGCACTCACAAAGTTTTACATTTGTTTTTACAAAACAAAGTCCTGTAAGATACTCGGATGTTCCAGCATATAGCCAAATTTCCATAAGATTGTTACCAATTTTATGGCCCCGATGTAATTCAAGGTGCCAAACGACTCCGTCGATATGAGCTCTTGGGAGTCATCAGCCTGTTCACATTGTTATCATAAAAGCTCTTTATCTTTTATTTCTTTAGATTTCTCTAAAGGTCAGACTATGTCATCAACTTTCTTTTATTTTTTTCCGTCTTCTTTAAAGAAAATTTTTAACAAAATCTTGACAAAGTATCGGTAAGATACTGCGTATCGGTAAGATACTGCGTATCGGTAAGATACTGCGTATCGGTAAGATACTGCGTATCGGTAAGATACTGCGTATCGGTAAGATACTGCGTATCGGTAAGATACTGCG
>JAABUQ010005194.1_pt1 | contig 21137 bp, 17 predicted proteins | sample 5560001 | NCBI WGS metagenome assembly JAABUQ01 (sample SAMN10711888, study PRJNA513371) | rock metagenome | isolation source: Antarctica rocks | place: Antarctica: Victoria Land, Finger Mt nord | collected 2015-12-18
AGTACGCAACGCGCGTTCTGTCCACAATCTCAATACCCTTATTTACATCGTCATCAATGCAAAAGCCATACAAAGGGTCAAATCCATCAATGCTCGACTTCTACAAAGAGAATAGAGCCGACCCTCTCTGTCGGGCTTATGCACCTTCTAACGGCGTGTGCGTATTGTAGCACGGGAGGCCGACAAAAGCTAGTGTTCGCGAGAGGCTCTTTTTTAGACGACTATTTTTTCTTAAAATATACGCTCAAACCAGCATATCTTCGTCTCGCATGGCTTTAGAAGCCATGCGAGAGGCTCTGCTCACAAGGTTCATCACGAGAGCCTCTCGCAAATACAGGAAGGAGTGTAGACATACTATAATATTTTCGAGCGGCGTGGTGCTTCTTTCCCTCTCAAGAATGCTATCGACTATGACATAGTACCGAACTTCTTCGGCTTTGACCTTTTGCCTTTTAACCCCATCTCATTGCTGCTGCTGTGCGTCTCTCTGACTTTGTTGGACATAACATTCTTCAACGTCGCTTAGAAGAGGCTCGTGATATCTATAACTACATTATCTGCGACTGCCCCCCCAATTTTAACTTGGCACCGAGTTTGAGAAGCAATCTCAAGGTTGATACAAGGGAAAAGTGTGCTTATTAAGCCTCAACTATATACTGATGATGGAAGACTCCTCACCCTTAAGTTCGTCACGCTGCACCCTCGTTCGCGTATAGTCGAAATTTCCAGGTTGAAGTCGTGCAATTTTCCTCGTAATGACGAGAGCGCACGTCTAATCGGTCTCAGTTCTTGTGTCCACGCCCCACTATTTTGAGCTTCTTGTAAACGCAGACGACATCTCGAAACTGCTGCTTGCGTAGTAGTGGGTGATGTTACACTTGCGAGCAGTACTTCATATGGGCAATAGTGGGGAAATGTTTCAAAAATGGGCTTGATTACAAGCAGTTCTGTATCTGAAAGCTGGACTTGGTTCAAAACAAGAGGCCCTTCAGCAAGAAGAGAAAGTGTGCGCGTCTCAATACCAAGCGCTAACATAAATCCTTCTTGTAAAAGTCCTGACAAGGGAAAATGAACAATCTTTAGCGTATCATCTCTTCGGAGATTATTTGAGGCCATAGATGTTTTCTGCATAATGTACAATCCTTGTAAAATGTATATCTAAGACTAGTTGCAAGCAATCCTTGTTAATAGAGTTTTACTTTATAGACGCTGCTTTTTGCACTTTTTATACAATGAATTCTGCAACATCTTCTTTTTATACAACAGGCTTTCTGTTTTCGATACCCAGTCAATACTACCACCTTCGGACATATCTTGCACAAGATAGTGTGAGAGAAAAGCCTTCACCTTGATGATGTGCACATGGAAGAGGACATTTGTCCTCATGCAAGTGGTCATTAAGCCCTAAAAATTAGGCTGTCAATTCATTCAAAGAAGGGATAGTAAATGAAGATTTTTCTTTCTTTAATGATGTACACTCATTAATACGATGGTGCGAGAGGAAAAGATCGTTCTTATTTCCTTCCCTATAAATGATCAGCACTCCTTCCTATACATATTGTACGTATCGTGCGTAGTACGTTATTGTAAAACAAAACACTTTCGTGAGTCGGCATGTGTAAAGCTTTAGCGTAGCCTCGGTGAGGAGACTATCATGATTGCTATTACACATCCTCGCTTTGGTGTTGAAGAGGAAGCCGCTATTCATAAAGTCCTTGCATCAGCAGGCAACGTTGATCAAGGGGAATGCGTCGCTGCCTTTGAGAAGCAATTTGCAGAGATGTGCCAGGCACGAACGCCATAGTTCTATTGACAATAAGCACTTGAAACAAGAGGAAAGATTCATGCATAGCATCAGTCCAAATACGGCAAAGTCTTCTCACCACGTATCATTTCTCAATAATGTAGCCAAAGACGGTCACTCTACCGAAATGGAACATATCACAGAGAATCAGCAGCAAATAGTAGAACACTGGAACAGTACTCAGCAGACCTATCCCTTGGATGTATGTATTCCACAATTAGTAGCAATGCGAAGTGCTACCGCTCCTGATGCAGTAGCAGTTGTAACAGATAATCAGTCACTGAATTATAAAGAGCTAAATCAACGTGCTAATCAACTTGCCAATTATTTGCAAACACTTAAAGTCGGGCCGAATGTACTGGTAGGACTTTGTGTAGAGCGTTCTTTGGATATGGTGGTGGGAATGTTAGGTATTCTCAAGGCAGGAGGAGCGTATGTTCCTTTCGATACCACATATCCTGCTGAACGTCTTGCCTTTATGCTAGAAGATGCTCAGGTTGCAGTGCTAATCACACATACACACATAGCTACGCAACTTCCTGTCCATGCAGCAAAAGTCGTATACCTGGATGATATAACAGTTTTGCGGCAACAAAACATGCATGATCCAATATCTACAATCACAGCCGATGATCTCGCGTATGTTATATACACATCTGGCTCAACTGGTCGCCCTAAAGGTGTACAGATCACGCACGGCAATCTGCTCAACCTTCTATCCTGGCATCAGCATGCATTTAGTCTCACCTCTACTGATAGAGCTACTCAACTTACAAGTCCCGCATTTGATGCAACTGGCTGGGAGATATGGCCCTACCTTACTATTGGTGCAAGTGTTTACCTTGCGGATGAAGATACTCGCATCTCGCCTGCGTCGCTTCGCGATTGGTTGATAAGCAACAAAATCACCATCACGTTCTTACCAACCATCCTGGCCGAAAGCATTATGGGGCTTGCGTGGTCCGAGACAACCTCATTGCGTTTTCTGCTTACCGGGGCTGATACTCTCCATCACTATCCTTCACCCACATTACCTTTTGCATTCATTAATAACTATGGTCCAACTGAAGCTACAGTCGTCACCACTTCTGGACGCGTATTACCTGCCGAGCATACTAACGACCCTCCCTCCATAGGGCGACCTATTGCCAATACACAGGTCTATATTCTGGATGAGCAACTACGTCAAGTACCAATTGGTGAAGTTGGAGAACTACATATTGGGGGAGCAGGATTAGCAAAGGGCTACCTTAACAGACCAGATCTGACAGCAGAAAAGTTTATTTCTCATCCTTTCAGTAACGAACCACAGGCGCGACTATATAAGACGGGTGACCTTGTACGGTACCTAGCGGATGGTCAAATTGCGTTTGTAGGACGCACCGACCACCAGGTAAAAATCCATGGTTATCGTATCGAAACGAACGAAATTGTTTCAGTCATAAATCAACACCAGGCTATCAATGCCAGCGTCGTAGTCGCACATGAGGATGCTACTGGAGACAAACGTCTCATCGCATATATCGTGTTTGCCCCTGACGAATACATTGGTGCAGCCTCGCTCAGAGAAGCTCTTGCGACGCAGCTTCCTGACTACATGATTCCCACAACATTTGTCGTACTGGAGTCATTGCCTCAGACGCAGAATGGGAAGGTAGATCGTAGTGCGCTGCCTACCCCTGACGAAACCAACATGTTACGTGATGAGATTACAGCACTGCCAACCACGCCACTTGAAGAACAGCTAGTAGAAATAGTCGCACCGCTTCTGGGCCTGACACAGGTCAGCATCGACGACAATTTCTTTATGCTTGGTGGACACTCATTGTTGGGCACGCAGGTCATCATACATGTAACCAAGGCATTTGGTGTTGAGCTTACGCTGCGTAGCCTGTTCAATGCTCCAACTATACGAGAACTAGCTGCCGAGGTCGAAGACCTCATTATTGCCAGAGTGGAAGCTATGAGCGACGACGAGGTACAGCAACTGTTAACGTAACGAACATAGAGTTTTGCACAGTCACTGCACGCAGGAAGGAACCAAGATGACGTTGCACAAAGGATCATCGTCAACGAAAAGCAAACAAAAGCCAGTTCTGAGTCTATACCATTTGCTCGATCAAGAGGTACTCGCTAATCCTTATCCCTTATACCAGCAGCTCCGCACTGAGGACCCCGTACATTGGGACCCCTTTTTGCATGCATGGGTAGTCACCCGCTATACAGACGTAATAACCGTGTTCCAGCACTTCTCCGCGAACCGCACGCCTACGCCAGAGCAATTGACGGCTCTCGGCCTGTCATCGTTGACACCGCTTGCACAGGTGATGGTCCGTCAGATGCTCTTCCTTGACCCACCTGCTCATGGGCGTGTACGCGGACTAGCATCAAAAGCCTTCACGCCGCGCCGCGTTGAGGTGTTACGTTCTCACATTCAGGACATCACTAATAGCCTGCTAGATTCCGTACAGGATAAGGGAGAGATGGATGTTATCGCGGACCTAGCGTATCCGCTTCCAGCCATCGTTACTGCCGAAATGCTGGGGGTGCCGACCTCCGATTGGAGGCAGCTTACGGCATGGTCTGCTGATTTCGCACAGGTGCTTGGCAACTTTCAGCACAATCCCGAACGCGCACCACAGGTGATACGCAGTTTGCAAGAGATGGTTGCCTACTTCCAAGCCGCCATCCAGGATCATAGGGAGCACCCACGTGACGACCTTATTAACGCATTGCTCACAGCAGAGATGGATGGAGATCGGCTTACAGAGGATGAGGTGATTGCCAATACCATTGTAACAATGGTTGGTGGTCAGGAGACAACTACTAACTTAATCGGGAACGGTACCCTTTCCTTGCTACGCAATTTGGATCAGTTTGAAAAACTCAAATCCGATCCTTCACTTGTTCCTTCCGCAGTTGAGGAGTTGTTGCGCTATGAAAGTCCCAGCCAGCAGACGGCACGGTTAGCACCAGAAGATATCGAGCTAGGCGGAAAACACATTCTGAAGCGTCAAGCAGTTATCGCGGTGATGGGTGCTGCGAACCGCGATCCAGAGCGGTTTCCCGATCCTGATCGCCTTGACATCTGTCGGCAGGATAATCGGCACGTCGCATTCGCATGGGCAAGCCACTTTTGCTTTGGAGCACCTCTCGCACGGCTTGAAGGCCAGATTGCATTCGAGACAGTACTACGTCGCATGCCTACGCTGAGCCTTGTGCCTGGTCCAGTAAAGTGGCGAGAAAACCTGGGATTGCGTGGCTTAACAACGCTTCCAGTTACATTCTAGTCATTCCATTATGAAGTAAGTAATCGTGGGGACTATTATTCACTTCAGAAATCGCAGTCAATGATGAGTGCCCACCATCCTGAAGGGATAGGCTTTTCATGCCAGATACCAGTAAACTCTCAGAGGCGAAACGAGCACTGCTTGAAAAATACCTGCATGGGGAAATCACGCAATCTACTACTACAGCCTCTTCGCCTATAGAACGTTCTACTGCTCCATCCCATACAAACTTGCGGGTTCCGGTGGTACCCATTCAAACAAGTGGGACGAAGCGGCCTTTCTTTTATTTACATGTTCATGCGGTCGGCGGTGCCTTCTATTGCTTCACCTTAGCACACGATCTAGGACCAGATCAACCATTTTACCTGCTGGACCCATATCCATTTGATAATAAGCAAGTGCCACCTACGCTTGACACTGTGGCAACAGCTTACGTTGAGTCGATGCGCACCGTCCAACCAGAAGGTCCATACCTTCTAGGAGGCTTTTGCGGCGGAGGTATCATTGCCTTCGAGATGGCTCATCAACTTCGTGCGCAAGGGCAGGAAGTTGATTTGCTACTTCAAATAGAACCCATAGTAGGTCCAGCTCCTCACAGATTATTTTTTCGTAAATTGCTGTTTGGTTGCTTCCGTCGCTTCGCGTCCTTAATAGGGCTTAGCCTACAACAGCAGTTTGATTGGTTTCTCCGTGTGCGCTATATAGGTTTACGGCTGATAAGCTCGGGATACAGGGCAGACTACGGGTCCTCGCTAGTTCCTCCACCCGCGGAATCGCTCCGTCAGGACTGGATAGGTACGTTTGTCTGGATAATTTCGCAGTATACTACGCGTCAATATCCAGGGAAGATAACGCACTTTTGGGCGCGTGAAGAGCCTAAGTACGTTAGAACGTGGTGGGGTAAAGTTGCTGAAGCCAAAGAGCTAGAAGTTCATCTCATTCCTGGTACACGCACGACCTGTAGAACTGATTATCTTCATGATTTGGCGCGACAGTTGCATGCATGTCTGAGCAAAGTACAAGCGTCTAACGAGAGTTAGAGGCAGTGCAGAGAATCATCAAGGATTTTAAGCGTTTGAAAGCCAACTTGTTCATATAATGCTTGTTTATAGGACAGGAAAGGTAATATGCCAAGGCGATGGTTGTACGAGTGGATAAAAAGGATGTGTAGGCATCGTATTCGCGGTTGTCGCGCTATACTTATCGACTGATCTGCAGGTGCTGAGGACAAATGTCTTTACTATATGCTAATGAGGAAAGAACAATGCGTATCTTAATGCTTGCACAGTTTTACCCTCCTACTATTGGTGGAGAAGAACGCCATGTACGCGATCTCAGCATTGAACTTGCGAGACGCGGGCATGATGTGGCTGTTGCAACCCTTTGGCACACGGGTATGCCTGAATTCGAGTGCGACCAGGGAGTACGCATTTACCGTATGCGCGGTTCGGTACAACGCGCAACGGTGATTTTCCTTGAAAAAGGACGGCGGCACGCACCACCATTTCCAGACCCAGAGATTATGCTGGCACTACGCTCCATCATCAAACGTGAACATCCTGATATTGTTCATGCCCATAATTGGATTGTGCATTCATTCCTTCCGCTGAAGGCTTGGAGTAAAGCGAAACTGGTTGTGACACTCCATGATTGTAGCCTCGTTTGTGCGCAAAAGCGGTTTGTCTATCATGAAACGGTATGCACGGGTCCAGCAATAACAAAATGTTTGGAGTGTACCGCTGATTATTACGGCGTGACAAAGGGCGTACCAATAACACTGGCTACATGGTTTGGGGATAAGGTAGAACGTCAAGTGGTTGATATGTTTCTACCCGTTAGTCGGGCTGTGGTAGAAGCCACTCAACTGAACAAATATGATACGCGTTATCGAGTGATACCAAACTTCGTTTCAAATACTGTTGGTTTGTTACCATATAACACTCACCCGCTTCTGGAACAACTTCCCAAGGAAGATTTTCTGCTTTTTGTCGGCGACGTAAGACCCGATAAGGGCGTGGAAGTACTTCTTCAGGCATATGCTAAAATGAATTGTAGAATACCGCTAGTACTCATAGGAAAAAGGGGGGGTGAGTTCTCTATCAGCTTTCCACCAAATGTTCTGCATGTACAAAGCTGGCCTCATGAGGCAGTCATGGGTGCTTGGAGTCGTTGTACTATCGCATTGATTCCTTCGGTCTGTCTGGATGCCTGTCCAACTGTAGCAATGGAAGCAATGGCGATGGGACGATCTATAGTTGCATCACGCATTGGTGGTCTCTCTGACCTTGTTGCTGATGGTAAAACGGGGCTTCTTGTCGCACCAAACGACGCACAAGCATTATGTGAAGCAATACGGCGGTTGTTAGATGACGCAGACCTACGAGAAAGAATGGGAGCACAGGGCAGACAACGAGTTATTGAGTTTCAAGCTGAGACCGTGATACCAGGCATTGAGCAGGTCTATCAGGAGATATTGCAGGTATGACTTCTACGTATTACTGTCCATCCTGTGGAACAAAGTTGCCTGTCTACGCTCGTTTTTGTAGACAGTGTGGGCGAGAGTTCAAAACTAGTGTCACAAATAGTAACATAACACAAAAGTTTCCCGCTGTAGGAACACGTGATGATACCACACAAAAGCTTGTTCGAGGAGTATATAAGCCGTCTCCTACGCATTCTACTACCACTTCTCGCGTTTCTAATCTTTATCCGAAAGTAGTGAAGAGACTACCCAAACTCGTGCAGTATCTGATCGTTGCTATGCTTACTCATGTAGAAGATACTAACCCAGAAAACCCTCTTATGAATATGCAGAGTGTTGCACAAGGTATAAACCTGGGATTGTTTCCATTACTCGCATTGACGAATGCAGTAGGAGTGTCCCTGGTTGCTTATGCATATACCACTGCACGTTATGGTGCAACGAACGTAGATGTTTTCTTCTGGCTTGGGATACTTCTGATTTTTGTGCCTTCTGCGGTACGACTTCTCTCTCTTGCCGTATCAAGAACAGAACGTATCTGCCTACTTTGTGCTGCTACCACCTGCTTCTACCTCGTTAATGCGATGTCTAGTCCGCTTTCTTTTTCTGGCTTTGACGAATTTCTGCACTGGCGTACTGCTGACGATATCGCTAGAAGTGGGCATCTTTTTAGCACGAATACATTGCTGCCCGCCAGTCCTTTTTATCCAGGTCTCGAAATTGTGACGAACGCACTTAGTAGACTCACCGGGCTAAGCACATTTCTCGCGGGCATCATCGTGGTAGGAGTAGCACATCTACTACTGATTTTATCTCTCTTTCTCCTTTACGAACAAATAACACAATCACCACGCATAGGGGGCATAGCGGCGGCTCTCTACATGACCAACCCTCATTTCCTCTTTTTCGACTCTGCATTTAGCTATGAATCTCTGGCATTACCACTCGCTACATTCGTATTGTTTACACTAGCGAACTACATGAAACTCAATAACAAGCATGGCTGGATAATGAGTTCTACCTGGCTTACGTTAGGAGCTATCACGGTTACGCACCACATGACAGACTTTGTCTTAGATGGACTGCTTCTCCTGTGGGCAGTAACGGACGGACTTCAGCAACGTACTCGTCTGCGCCAATCAAGCATCGTGTGGATTGCATTATTCGGTGTTTTCATAGCTGTGGCTTGGATCGGTCTCAAAGGGAATCCAGTAGTAGAGTATCTCTCCTCGTATTTTAAAACTGCATTCGACGAACTTAGTCAGATAGTGACTGGCACCAGTCATGCTCGGAAGCTCTTCACAACGTACTCTGGGCAGGCAGCACCATTTTGGGAGCGAGTGGTGGCAATATTTTCGGTAGCTCTCATCGCGCTAAGCCTCCCGTTTGGCTTGCTTTGTCTTTGGCAGCGTTATCGCCGCAACACCCTGGCATTAATGTTCGGTATCGTTGCACTTGCATACCCCGTGACACAGGTTTTCCGCTTCACAAATTTTGGAAGTGAGATTACAGACCGAGCCGCAGCGTTTCTCTTTATTCCCATCTCCTGTGTATTGGCGATCTTCATCACTCAGTTTTGGCCTATACGAACGTTGAGATGGCAGCAAACTTCGGTTATCAGCGCCGCATTAGCGATACTCTTCTTAGGTGGTGTTGTGCTAGAGGCTGGTCCTCCTTGGGCATTGTTACCCGGTCCTTACCTCGTAGCAGCCGATGCCCGTTCGATTGAGCCAGAAGGAATACAAACTGCACGATGGACCTTTTCTCGTCTTGGGCCTAACAATAGTGTTGCAACTGACCGCATTAATGAAATATTGATGACAACATATGGCGATCAGAGTGTCGTGACCTACCTGGCAAAGCATATAGACGTAACACCTGTTTTCTTCTCATCCCAGTTTAGCTCTGAGGATGTATCCATTCTACGCCACACTAAGATACGCTACATCGTTGTCGATTTACGTTTGAGCACATCACTGCCGGGCTTAGGATTTTATTTCGCGCCTGGAGAACCGAACTCTTTTCAACATATCACACCAATTGCTCGCAACGCTCTAACAAAGTTTAACACTGTACCGCAGATCAATCGTATCTTTGATAGTGGGAATATTGTGATTTATGATGTGGGAGGGCTGGTCAATGCGCCGCAAAAACCTTGATCTCATTGTGGTCATACTCATTGCATTGGTGAATATGCTATGGATACGACTTCCCAGCTTCCCGCCCATTGTGAGAACTATCGTGGTATTTCCGTTGGTCTTTGTCGTACCGGGCTATGCGCTGGCGGAAGTTTTGTCCTATAAACGATACCTCAAAACATCTCATCGCCTTGTTTTTAGCCTTGGGCTTAGTCTCACGTTAGCTATACTGTGTGGTCTCATGCTCAACACGCTGCCAGCAGGCTTCCAAGCAAGCTCATGGGCACTGCTTCTGGGACTACTCACAGTAACATTTTCTCTGCTGGCGGTGTATCTTCGACGGTATAGAGCAGCGAATGAAACACAACCATTGAAATTTCGCATTACCGTCTTTCAAGGTCTCTTGTTATTTTTAGCTGTTGTCGTGCTATCTGTGTCTTTTTTTTATAACGCTGTTGGTGCTGCAAGACAACCGCATCCAGGTTTTACACAATTATGGGTGCTCCCATCTACTCAAACTGGAAAAAGTTGCTCTGTGCGCTTTGGCCTACGTAGCTTTGAGGCAACATCTATCACCTATCGCGTTGCAATGACCATGAATGGAGAGCCAACCACCACGTGGTCCCCAGTAGTACTAGCACCACAAGAAGAATGGAATAGATCGGAGTCGATAGTACCAAAGTCTGTTGCTGCTATTTCTGTCGAACTGCAGCTTTACCGTTTGGATAAGCCACAGACAGTATACCGCGATGTGAAAGTGACATTCCTCAAAGGACAATGTGACAGCAAACAGAGCTATAGCACAAGGAACAGCGCTCCTACCTGAACAGGAAGAGAAAGTAGCTATGCGAATAGAGAACAAAAAAATTATAGACGCCAATTCTCAACGTTCAACTGAACAGGCATCATGTGATGCATTAATACTTGATGCTGCGTTGCGGCAATCATTAGTGACGCTGCGTTCACTCGGCTGTCATGGTTTACGCACAGTAGCTCTTGAGACCATTGACGAGTTACTTGCACCTGCCTTCGCGTCTCGCTGGTGTCATCAGAAGGTCGTCTGTCCTGCCGCTATCGGTACAATGGAGTATCTTACATACATTGAGAAGATACTAACCTCTACTGGGGCACGAGTCCTTATTCCTTCTTCAGATGGTACAGTGGCACTACTGCGAGAGCACCGAGAGCGGATAGAGCAACAGGTGCATATCGCAATGGCAAAGGAACCCGCCCTGGCAATAGCCGTAAACAAAGAGCGAACACTGACAATTGCCAAACGCTTAGGTATGGCAGTTCCTCTTAGTATACCCGTTGAGTCCGTGAGCGCTGTAGAAAGAGCACTGCGTGAGATTGGACTCCCAGCCGTCGTCAAGCCAGTAGAATCATGGGTAGAAAATGGCAGCCAAAGGAGTAGAGTCGCCTCTCGGTTAGTCGTCACTGTGGAGGAAGCGAGACGAGCAGTAGAGGACCTGACCTGTTTGGGGGGAACAACGCTCTTCCAGCAGTTTCTCTCTGGCGAACGCGAGTCGCTGGCTTTTTTGTATGCTAATGGAAACATACACGCGCGTTTTGCTCAGTGGGCCAAACGAACCAATCCTCCTTTGGGAGGCACAAATGTGTTACGAGCGAGCATAGCTATTCCATCAGATATCGGGGAGCAAGCAGAGCGCTTGGTGCGTGAAATAGAGTTGGAGGGTTACAGTGAAGTCGAGTTTCGCCGTGATGCTGCAGGACGACCCTACCTGATGGAAATTAACCCTCGTCTTACCGCATCGCTTGAACTTGCTGTGCGTGCGGGCATTGATTTCCCCTATCTGCTCTATCAATGGGCTTGCGGAGAGCCTATCGACGTTGTACAGAAGTATCAGACAGGGATTTGGATGCGCCACTTAGGGGGTGATGTCGCAACAACACTGGCCTCACTACGGCAATATGGCAGACCTGGCGTATCCACACCAACTAAGGCTCTCTTTGATTTCTGCACCTCTTTCTTTGTTCCAATGCGATACGACTATATGGATTGGAAAGATCCCCTTCCAGCATTTACAGCAGCAATTGATTTTCCTCGGTCCTTATTACACCAAAAAAGGAAGAAGGGAACAAACATGCATGTCTAGGCGTATAGAACTATTTCTTGCGGCATGCCTCTACTATAGCGGCCTGATAGCAGTTGCACGTTGGTGGACGCAAAGATCAAGACAACATCTCGTCATTCTCTGTTACCATAATGCAGACGGTAGGAACTTGCGACAGCACCTGCGCTACTTGCGCCGTCACTATCGTATTCTTCACCTTGAAGAGGCATTAGAAGGCTTCTATGCACCGTCTACACGTAAAAAACAGAAGAGAGGACGAACTCCACTCGTGTTGACCTTTGACGATGGATACCAGGACAACTACACATACGCTTTTGCGCTAGCACGAGAGTTACGGGTTCCCTTTACTATTTTTTTAGTTCCGGGGTATATCGAGAGTGGACACTGTTTCTGGTGGCAAGAAGATAAGCGTCTTTTATCCTATGCACAAGTAGATGAGGTAACAGTCGAAGGACATACCTATTGCTTGGACAAAGTAGATGAGAGCAAAGCGCTGGCACAAGTTATCGATACCCGTGTACGCTACGCGACATCAGTCGTGGAACGTGAGAAGTTCCTCGCAGGTATGCGTAAGGTTCTGATAGAGACGGCACCAGTGTTTGCCGAAGAAAAAACAACACTGCCTCTTACATGGGCACAGGTGCAGACAATGAAGGAAAGTGGCTGGGTTTCGTTTGGAGCACATACTATGCATCATCCTATTCTAGCATGTCTAACCGCTGCTACAGAGGTACAGTATGAGGTGAGTCAATGTCGCACGGTGTTGGAAAGACACTTGAACTACCCAGTACGTACCTTCGCCTACCCCATTGGTCAACTCGAAGATATCGGAGACCATGGACTTCATGCTGTACAGAAAGCGAATTATTCCTGGGCATTAACGACCATCGGTGGTTTCAATACCTTACAAACTAACCCGTATCTCCTTCGGCGCATTGTAGTAGATGTGGATCAACATTGGCTGCAGGTAGCAGCGAAGGCTTCGGGTATTTGGGGTGCCCTCTCGCACCTGTACTGGAAATATGGAAGCTATCACGCCAGCATTTTTGCCAGCGCCTCTGTATCCTTTGGAAATTTCGCTAACCGTTTCTTTTTCAAGTTCTCGCGCAATATCCAGGTGATATCAGCGTCATTCCAGGAAGCACACTCACGCATCAATGCGAAACCTTGCTCAGGAAGCGCAACTGTTACCACACTCACGGTATAACCCAATGTGCGACGAAGTGTGCGTACGTCCTCCGTTTTACGATCTAGCTTGGGTGCATTGCGTAGACGGTCTAGCACAATCCGTTGTAACTTCAACGCCGTCTCCACCAAATCTTGATCATAGAGCAATGGTGGTTCCGCAATAGCTGCAACTGCTGCTCTTTGCTGAAGATAGTTACCATGTGTAGCGAGTTTCAAGAGTCGAAGGAGCGTATCGTGAGGCACTACCATGAGGAGATGTTGAAATGCAATAGCGACTCCCTCGCGTACACGCCACTGTGTACTACATGCGTAGTGTTCGAGCATTTCAAAACTCTCCTCACGCCAGGGAGCATAGGCTGCAGCACATGTTCCGAACGCGATAATTCCACACAGCATAACAAATTCTTCTGGTGTATTGCTTGCAATCTTCTTACGATCACCATTGGCAAACTGCGTGATAAGTGTACGCACATTCTCATGATATTTGGGAACAGAAGAGGCAAGGACTGCTCCGACATCGTTTGCTAACTCGAGGTTTGCACGCGGCCCTGGCAAACGACCGTGATCACGTAGATAAAACTCCAGAGGGCGGGAATTACCTGTTAAAGCCCTCTCCACCAGAGATAAGAGAGTGTCATGCACATCAACACATCCTTGCATCAAAAATAACTAAAAGGACTGCGACCACAAATGCAGTAAGAAGTACACTATCTTACTTCAACATCCACCATTTTATCACACTACAAATATCCTATCATACGGACACGTTCTGCTACAGGTCAACAACAAGGCTAGCAATGAAGGCACCCGCAAACGTACTCTTTGGTAACTTTTAAAAGCCCCTCTATAGACGGCTATATCTATAGAGGGGCTTTCTAGCACGCTAGAAGCCTTAACGTGTTAAGATGTCTCGATAATTTCCTGGGAGGGCACAGCCATGATACAGTTTGGCTAGCAGGTCCTCCTGAGTAGAGACGGTGACAGATGCGTGGTCACAGTTCATAGTCAGGGTACGCGCATCCAGTGGCAGGTCCTGACGAATAGGCTTATCGTTGCCGTTGAGATCAAGCACACCGATGGGCCACTTAAAGCCAACGGAAATGAAGTCTTTGCCACTAAAGAAAAAGTATGGGATGTGGTACTGTATCGCCGTTTGTGCATTCGTGACTAAAGAAAGCACATGGACAACAGCAACTTGATAGTTATTATTGGGATCAATGCCACAGCCTCTAAAACAACCAGTAGCCTCAACAACCCACAGATGTGCCCCTAATTGTCCTCTCTCTAACGAAACACCGAAGCGGTCCGCCCAGAAACGAAAGAGGTGGTAGAGACTATTTGTGGCGTCACTAGGATAGCCATTATGCCATGTATCGATCAGGCCAAGCGTCTGTGCACGCCAGTTCCAGTGACCGCCAGGATGCACAACTGTGTTCATAGCAGATTGCATCTGGTCAAGATAGTTCACCTGTTGCCATAATGGAGCGATATCAACACCACCAACATGAGGATCGAGCGAGCCCATAGTGGTAACAGTGTCTGGATTTACTGCATGTACAGCTTTCTGACAAAGATCGAAGAAACGCGCGAATTTCGCGGGTGGAACATATAAGAAGGAGACTGAGGGATCGTTAACCTTCATTTGTTCATTACCGCATTGTACCGCGTCGGCACCACCTTGTGCTGCGTCGTTCAATAGTTGTGTATTGAAGAGATCACTAGGCTTTGGCTGACACACAACTAACAGGACAGAGATGCCGTGGTTGTGGTAGTCTTGGACAACGTGCTTGAGGGTATCTCCGGTGAAATCGCTCCACCCACAAGTTGGATAGCTAATGCGACGCCAGGTAATATTGGCATATGTTGTTCCCGGCCACCCTTCTACACCTAAGATTTTTCCTGGGTTTTGTAGTAAAGGATACTGTACAAGTGAGTTTGTATCATTTGTGGCTGCATGCGCTGATTGTGTCTCTAATACGATCAGCATACTGAACAGAAGCAAAAAAGCGAGGACGTGACGAAAAAGAAAGTTCTTGCGCACAACATGCGCGTTGTTCATGTCCCTCATGAATACCTCGTTGAGTAACTTTATTTTCACTGCTCGAACGGAGTATATCTTCTCGCAATGTATCGACTGCCTCAATCTCTACATTTTGTTGCTTCTAAGCATGCAGGTAGGCACCCTGAAATTCGCACAAAGGCATGTTTGTTGCTTAGATACATACATATGAGAACATCGAGATAGTGTGGCTAGACTGCAAAAAGACGACTATAAAATCCCCTCTTTTACTGTACCATACATGGGACGAATATCTTATGTGAATACTCTACTAAAAAGTAAGAATTTTATGGTCGTTTTGCTACAATCCAGGTTGTCATGTGTAACTTAATGTGTCGAAAATGCTTGTACACCTGTAATATCGCGTCCAACGATGAGGGACTGTATGGTATCTGTTCCCTCATAGGTAAAGACGGCCTCAATATCCGCATGGTGACGCGCAATATTGTACTCCAACAAAATGCCATTACCGCCAAGCATCTCGCGGGCGTCGGCGACAACCTCACGGGCAAGACGTGCATTATTCATCTTCGCCATAGATGCCATAGCCGCCGTCATCTTGCCTTCAGTTTGTAGTTGTGCAAGGCGCAAGCAAAGTAGTTGCATTGTTGTCACGTTTGCTAACATACTTGCGAGCTTGATCTGAATAGTTTGGAAGCTTGCAAGAGGCTTGCCGAATTGAATGCGCTGTTGTGTGTAATCGCGCGCAATCTCATAAGCAGCTACAGCGTGCCCAATTGCTTCCCATGCTACACCTGAACGCGTCGCGGTCAACACGTTCGACGTATCTTTGAAGCTGTATGATTTCGCCAAGCGGTTCTCAGCAGGAACATGGACATCAGTCATTTTGATGTCTGCCTGCCAGACAGCACGCTTGGCAACCTTGCCCGTCATCACCGTTGCCTCAAAGCCCGATGTACCTTTTTCTACCAGGAAACCGCCAACCTTGCCGTCATCATCACGCGCCCAGATAATTACGACATCCGCGAATGATGCATTGCCAATCCAACGTTTGGAGCCATTGAGAATGTATTCGTTACCAACACGCCGCGCTGTAGTTTCCAATGCTACTGCATCAGAACCGTGATTCGGCTCAGTCAAACCAAAGGCACCAATTTTTTCCATACGTGCCATTGCAGGAAGCCAACGCTGCTTCTGCTCCTCAGAGCCAAGCATTGCGATAGAGGACATTGCCAGACCTGAATGGACGCCGAAGAAGGTACAGACACTTGCATCCCCACGTGCCAGTTCTAGTGCAATCAGGCCCGATGCCGTATCGCTCATACCTGGGCAGCCATAGCCCTTAATAGCGCCACCAGCAATATTCAGCGCTGCAAGCTTTGGGATTAGTTCAAATGGAAACTCTGCACGCTCCCAGTAGTCGTTAATAATCGGGATGACCTCTTGATCACAGAAGTCGCGTACCTTGTCACGAGTTCTACGCTCCTCATCAGTGAGAAGCTCATCCATCAGATAAAAATCTACACCTTGCGACGACTTGATCTCAGTTGCCATTTTCTCATCCTTCCACCGCCTATAGCGCTGACTAGTTGCAATGAACATGTATGCCTACTGTCTTCGTAGGCTATGCCAACATTTCTATCTGTACTATTTTAACGCCACAAATACACATGATGCAAGATAAGATGAAGACCTGTTGCGACGATTAAACATAGTCTAATCGTCGCGGCAGGTCTTTAGCTACTTTATTGTTGGAAATGTTCGACGATTGACTCGTTACGCACCTTTGCCTCGTCGGGATTAAGGCCAGCAGAGCGACGTGCACGACGTTGACGCAGTAAGTCCCAGCACTGATCGAGATTTACTTCAAGTTCCTTCATTCGCGCACGCTCGTCACCGTTAAGGCCGCCTTCTTCCTCACCGCGTTGCGTTAAATGATGCTCTTCATTTACCAAGTTCTCTATACGTTGCAACAACTCTGTATCGTCCATAACTTATCTCCTTGTTACAAATGTTCTCTATATGTAGACTCACAAAGATACATTCCTTATTTTATCACGTGCGAAGAGGAGGAAATATAGCTGTTCGTACTAATATAATGAATAAATTAAAGGGAAGTGAACCGTTCTTCCATAGAGAACGTAGAGTGCTATGGAGGTATTTATGAATACCTCGCGTAGTAATGTTGGAAGAAAGCATGTATGACGAACACACAAGAAACACTATTCTCACATACAGCGATGTTACCTAAAACTATTTTGGTGGTGGATGGCAGTGTATTTATTAGAAATATACTCGAAAAGATGATGCATATAGAAACACACTATCAACTTATTTTCGTAAGCACTTGTACCGAAGCCCTAGAAATTGTGAGCATTATTAAACCCCATCTTTTCCTTTTGGATTATCAATTGCCAGGCATGAATGGACTTGAACTCTATGACAAGCTACATGCAAGAAAAGCGCTGAAAAACATTCCCGCAATCATTATGAGTAGTGAACTGCCTGGCGCAGAGATTGAGAAACGCAACATTCTGGGCGTAGAGAAACCGTTTCACCCGAACATACTCTTCCACATGATCGAAGGTGTGATGCAGAGTACACAAATTGAACCCACAAGCAATCGCAGTTTCAGCACCACAGGAATTCTTTCACTTGCCTTTTAATATACCTGAAAGCATATTGTTAGATTGTCATAGAAGAGATATCATTGCTCTATAACAATGTCTTGCGGGTGCCCTAGCCTAAATTTTCTATCTTCAATTACGTATTAAAGAAAAGAGATACTATCTATGACAGCGGAATATGAGAGGCTCAAGCAGTCTCAGGAGCGCAGCGTTTATTGGAAACGTTGGGGTCCCTACGTTAGTGAGCGTGCATGGGGAACAGTGCGCGAAGATTATAGCCCCGATGGAGCTGCCTGGAATTATTTACCACACGATCAGGCACGTTCAAAAGCATATCGCTGGGGCGAGGATGGTTTGGCAGGTGTGTGTGATCGACATCAGCAAATTTGTCTAGCAATCGCGCTCTGGAACGGTCAAGATCCTATTTTGAAAGAGCGACTGTTTGGATTGAGTGGGCCGCAGGGCAATCATGGCGAGGATATAAAGGAATACTATTATTATTTGGACAACACGCCCACTCATACCTATATGAAATATCTTTATAAATATCCGCAAACAGCATATCCATATGAAAACCTCGTAGAGGAGAATGCAAAGCGTGGACGCACAGACCCAGAATACGAACTGATTGATACAGGAGTCTTTGACGACAACCGTTATTTCGATGTGTTTGTTGAATACGCGAAAGCTAACTCTGAAGATATACTCATGCGTATCGCCGTTACTAATCGTGGTCCTGAAGTAGCGCAACTTGATCTTTTGCCAACATTGTGGTTTCGCAATACCTGGTCATGGCAGGAAAATACACCTCGTCCTTTCCTCGGTAGTTATCAGCATACGTCCTCTCCTACGCTTGCCACCGTGAAAGTTGTAAATGACTATTACGGCACGCGCTGGCTCTATGCCGATGGTGCTCCAACACTCCTCTTCACCGAGAACGATACAAATACAGAACGCCTCTATAACACCCCAAACGCTAGTCCTTATGTGAAAGACAGCTTCAATGACTATATTGTGCATGGAAAACAGGATGCCGTTAATCCAGCACGAACAGGTACCAAGGTTGCTGCACATTACCATTTCACGCTCGCTGCTGGTGAGACGAGAACGATACAAGTACGCTTTAGCGATAGTGGACTCGACAGCATAGTTCCCTTTGATAAAACTTGCGCTGACATTTTCGAGCTGCGTCTCAAAGAGGCTAACGATTTTTACGCAGAGGTGCTTGCTCCTAATCAGTCAGAGGATGCTCTTCGCGTGCAGCGTCAGGCGTTCGCGGGTATGCTGTGGAGCAAACAGTACTACTATTATGATATTAAGACATGGCTACATGGAGACTCAGCCGAGCCACCGCCATCGCCTCAACGTTTACATGGGCGCAACCATGACTGGACGCAGCTCTTTAATGAAGACGTACTCTCTATGCCAGACAAGTGGGAGTACCCCTGGTATGCAGCGTGGGATTTAGCATTTCATTGTGTCGCGTTCGCACTGATCGACCCCGATTTTGCTAAAGAGCAACTCATCCTACTACTACGTGAATGGTATATGCATCCTAATGGGCAAATTCCCGCCTATGAATGGGCATTTGGCGATGTAAATCCGCCTGTCCATGCATGGGCATCATATCAAGTCTACAAACTTGAGAAAGATAGAACAGGTACAGGAGATCGTGCATTTTTGGAGCGTATCTTTCAGAAACTTCTGCTCAACTTTACGTGGTGGGTCAACCGCAAGGACTATGAAGGGCAGAACGTCTTCCAGGGTGGTTTTTTAGGCTTAGATAACATAGGTGTGTTTGATCGCAATCTTTCACTGCCTGATGGAAGCTTTCTCGAGCAATCAGATGGAACAAGTTGGATGGGTATGTACTGCTTAAACATGTTAACTATCGCCTTGGAACTTGCACAAGATAACCTTGATTACGGTGACATCGCGAGTAAATTTTTTGAACACTTCGTCTACATTGCACATGCGATGAACGATATGGGAGCCGATGGTCTCGAATTGTGGGACGAGCAGGACGGTTTTTACTATGATGTACTGCATCGTGGAGATGGTACACATATTCCATTACAAGTACGCTCGATGGTAGGATTAATTCCGCTCTTTGCCATCTCTATCCTGGACTCAGAACTTATTGACCGCTTGCCCAGTTTTAAGCGACGCATGGAATGGTTTATCAACAACTGGGAACAGACAGGCAATCATATCGAGACAACTGAGGAAACGGGACAGGGCGAGAATCTCCTACTAGCAATTGTGAATCGTCAGAGGCTATCACGTATCATGTCAACCATGCTCAATGAGTCAGAGTTCCTCTCGGAGTATGGCTTACGATCACTTTCACGCTATCACAAGGACCATCCTTACACAGTAGAGTTAAATGGTATGACGTACAGCGTGGATTATGAGCCAGCAGAATCAACAACAGAACTATTTGGTGGAAACTCAAACTGGCGTGGTCCCATCTGGTTTCCATTGAACTACCTCATTATTCACGCTCTGCAAACATTCTATAGCTTTTATGGAGATAGTTTCACTGTAGAATTTCCTACTAGTTCTGGTAAGCACATGACACTAGAACAGGTCTCTATAGAACTTTCACAGCGTCTAACACACATCTTCCTACAAAATGAGCAAGGATGCCGAGCGGTACACGGTGGCGTAGAGAAGTTTCAACAGGACCCCTATTGGCGTGATCTCATCTTGTTCTATGAATACTTTCATGGCGACAACGGTGCAGGTATAGGTGCCAATCACCAAACAGGTTGGACAGGACTAGTTGCACGTCTCCTGCAAGAGAGCAACAAGTATTGATAACGCGTGCTTTCTCGTAATCCAATAATTACGAGTTGCAAAAATTGCCTAAAAAAACGCTTGACATAGCTTCGCAAAAGAGGTATATTATCCGAGCCGCTAAAACAAGACAATCACACGGTCATGTATCGATGAATGTGTGCTCCTGTCTTTCAGGCAATCGCCATGCTAATGTGGCTCCTCAAGGGAACACTTCTTCCAAGAGCACAGAGACGGTTCAGTCTGGCCTTTTTGAGTCAGCTTGTTTCGTTCTTGCGTCTGTTGCGTTTCTTGAAAAGCAAGGAAGCTGTGACTTTTGAGGGTCTCGCAAAATTCGGAAGAAAAACTCTTGACATAGCACTAGTAACATGCGATACTACATTTATCGCAGGTGATGAGCAAAAAACTTCTCTCACTTGCACAATTAAGCACCTTGACAATTGAAGAGTGGAAAGCAGAACAGAACACAACAGGTAAGTGAAAAAGCATATACGAGAACAAATGTAGATGCGTTCACACAGTTTCTGTCAATATTACTTGCATAGATCAACCATGATCTTATGTAAGCACAATGAGTTTCCGCGAACAGCCAAATGCAACAGTAACAACGACAGCAGTTTGGCCTGGATCGCAACTCACAGCCATGCAGATGACGAGATCTCGGTCTCGTTGCTCTAGAACATGAATGGCGAG
>JAABUQ010005195.1_pt1 | contig 21136 bp, 18 predicted proteins | sample 5560001 | NCBI WGS metagenome assembly JAABUQ01 (sample SAMN10711888, study PRJNA513371) | rock metagenome | isolation source: Antarctica rocks | place: Antarctica: Victoria Land, Finger Mt nord | collected 2015-12-18
AGAGAACCGTCACAGCAACGTGGAAACGCATCGGGTTTCTGCTCGATAGCTTCTCTTCAACAGAGTGCAGAAACTATCTCACCAACTCAGGTTATGTCGCAACGTGATACAAACACGCTCTAGAGCGCGATCACCCCAGGTTGATCGCGCTCTAGCTAATTTTGACGAGCAAGTTCATGGCTTTAGCTCGAACAAGCGGTTCAAGCTAAAGTCATCTTGCTCTAGCCAAACGGGTCCTCGGGATAGCCGACCGCGACCAGGCAGAGGCCATCTGGCGGTGCGGTCGGGCCGGCCCTGGCGCGGTCGCGTGCGGCAAGCGCCTCGGTGACGCCGGCTGCCTGCCAGCTTCCTTCGCCGACCAGCTTCAGGGTGCCGGCCAGGTTGCGCACCTGGTGGTGCAGGAACGAGCGTGCCTCGGCCGCGATGGTGACGACCTCGCCGTCCCGCGTCACCTCCAGCCGGTCCAGCGTCCGCCATGGGCTGTTGGCCTGGCAGGAGGCGGCGCGGAACGAGGTGAAGTCGTGTCGCCCGATCAGCGGCCGTGCCGCCTCGTGCATCGCTTCCGCGTCCAGCGGGCGCCTGACGTGCCAGACCTGGCCTGCGGCCAGCGCCGGCCGCGCCGCACGGTTGAGGATGCGGTAGCGGTAGCAGCGCCGAATCGCCGAGAAGCGCGCGTTCCAGTCCGCAGCCACCCGCGCCGCCTGCGTCACCACCACCAGGTTGGGCTTCATGTGGAAGTTCAAGGCGTCGCGCAATCCGGCGACCGAAAGGCGCCGCGACATCGCGTCCGGCAGGTCCAAATGGGCGACCTGTCCTGCCGCATGCACCCCGGCATCGGTGCGTCCGGCGACGACGCTCTGCACCGTGCGGCCTCCGGTCAGCCGGGATGCGGCCTGCTCCAGCACCGACTGCACCGACAGGCCGTTCGTCTGGCGCTGCCAGCCGACGAACGCGGTGCCGTCATATTCGATCCTGACCGCCCAGCGCTGCGTGGCAGGCGGTGGCTCAGCCAAGACGGTGGCCTGCCGGGACCGGATGCCCGCGCAGGAAGGCATCGGCCGTCAGCACCGCACGCCCGGGCAGTTGCAGCCTGGCGATGCGCAGCGCCCCGTCGCCGGTGGCGATCGCGAGGCGCGCGTCGAGCACCGTACCGGGAGCCGCCGCATGCGCGGCGGGCTCCAGCACCGCCGCGATGATCTTGAGCGCCAGGCCGTCGAGCGCGGTGAAGGCGCCGGGCCAGGGATGCAGGGCGCGCACGCGCCGGTCCAGCTCGGCGGCGGGCTCGGACCAGTCCAGCCGGCCATCCTGCCGCGAGAGCTTGGGCGCGTAGGTCACCCCCGCTTCGGGCTGCGGACGCGCCGCCGGCGCCTGTTCCAGCGCCCGCAGGATCAGGCTCGCACCGAGTGGGGCGAGCGCGTCGTGCAGCGTCTGGCCGGTGCTGTCGGCGTCGATCAACACCGTGCCGTCGAGCAGCATCGGCCCGGTATCGAGGCCTTCCTCCATCTGCATGATGGTGACGCCGGAGCGGCGGTCGCCGGCCAGGATCGCGGCCTGGATGGGTGCAGCACCCCGCCAGCGCGGCAGCAGGCTGGCATGGACGTTCAGGCAGCCGCGGCGGGGTGCCGTCAGCATCGCCGCCGGCAGGATCAGGCCATAGGCGGCGACCACCGCGACGTCGAGGTCGAGTGCCGCGAACGCCGCGTGTGCCTCCGTGTCGCGCCGCAGTCGCGCCGGCGTGCGCACCGGCAGGCCGAGCCGCTCCGCCAGTGCATGCACCGGGGAAAGCCGCAACGCCTGGCCGCGGCCCGCCGGGCGGGGTGGCTGGGTATAGACGGCGGCGATCTCGTGCCCGGCCTCGTGCAACGCGCGCAACGCCGGGACCGCGAAGTCCGGCGTGCCCATGAAGGCTAGGCGCAGGCGCGTCATAACCCATCTTTTGCGGTCTGCGCCTTGATCTTCTGGTCCTTGGCTAGCCGGCGCATCAGCATGTTGCGTTTCAGGGCGGAGAGGTGGTCGACGAACAGCACGCCGTCCAGGTGGTCGATCTCGTGCTGCAGGCAGGTGGCGAGCAGCCCGTCCGCGTCGAGTTCGTGGCGCCTGCCGTCGAGGTCCTGATAGCGGACGCGCACGCCCTGCGGGCGGATGACGTCGGCATACTGGCCGGGCAGGGACAGGCAACCTTCCTCGCGCGATATCAGCGTGTCGCTGGCGGCTATGATCTCCGGGTTGACCAGGATGAGCGGTGCCGCGACTTCCCCCTCCATCAGGTCGACGATGGCGAGGCGGAACCCGAGACCGACCTGCGGCGCCGCCAGCCCGATGCCCGGAGCACGGTACATCGCCGCGAACATGCGCGGCAGCACCAGGCGCAGGCTCGCCGCATCCTCCGGACGCACCGCACGGGTCTTCTGGCGCAGCATGGCGTGCGGGGCAATCAGGATGGCGAGCGGATCCGCATCCGCGCCGGGCTGCAAGGTGTCGTTCATGATGGCGATGTAGCGGCGGCGGCTGCATCCGCCAAGATGCCGCCCGGGGACCACGCGTCCGGGCAGGCTGGAACCGGCTATGCGTCCGCAGCAGGCTCGACGCCCTCGTAGAGGCCGGCGACGGCCAGCTCGATATCGATCTCCGGAAGCGACAGGACATCGTTCTCGGTGAGGGCGACCGCCTCCCAGGTTTCGCCCCGATCCCGGGAGTATACGGTCATCGCCACGCTGTCCTGCTCGACGATGACGGTGCGGCGGATGGTCTCGACCGCCTGGTACTCGCGCAGCTTATCGATCCGGTCCAGCCTGCCGGAGCTGGGGCTGACCACCTCGAACACGATGACCGGGCCGTTGACGGTGCGCGCCTTGCCGTCCGTCCTGGAGCAGGTGACCAGGACGTCCGGGTAGCGCACCGCATCGCCGACCGTATTCACGCCGGCGTCGGACCCGAGCGTCGTGCAGCCCGTGCCGCGCAGGAGGTTATGCAGAGACGTCAGGATGTTCCTGGCGATCAAGCTGTGGTTGAAGGTTCCGCCATTCATCGCGACGGGCTGGAAGCCGTCGAACTCGTACCTTTCCCGCCGGACCTCGGCCCAGTCGAAGAACTCTTCCCGCGTCATGGATGGCTCGCGTAGCGCCACGTTCATGTAGGCCAGCATAGCACCGGCGGGGCTGGATCTGTCCCTCATAATCCGGCGTGCGGCAAGTACGACAGCCGGGCGCAGAGGCGCCGTTATGTTATAGCATAAAGCGTCACATCGGAGGCTTGTGCGCCGCCGCACGTGGGCCATATCCTGGTCGTCGGGATGCCGTTCTGGGTCCCGGATCGTCTCGCTCCCTGGAGGAGGCTCAATGTCAGGCCGGCTCTTCGCGTCCCCCTTGTTCCTGGGCTTCGACCATCTCGAGCAGATGCTCGAGCGCGCTTCCAAGACATCCGCCGACGGGTATCCACCCTACAATATCGAGCAGGTCAGCACGACCGGTCTGCGCATCACCCTCGCGGTGGCTGGGTTCGAGATGGACGACCTGCAGATCACCCAGGAAGACAACCAGCTGGTCATACGCGGTCGTCAGGACGACGACACCCAGGGACGCGTATTCCTACATCGCGGCATCGCCGCACGACAGTTCCAGCGCGCCTTCGTGCTGGCGGAGGGCATCGACATCGGCGGTGCCTGGCTGGATCGCGGCCTGCTGCACATCGACTTGGTGCGGCCGCAGCCCGAGGTCCGCGTCAAGCGGATCGAGATCTCGCAAGGCGGTCCTCAAGCCGGTTCGCAGGACACCGGCCGCCCGGTAGCGCACGGCAAGTCCGCCGCGGGTGCGGACCTTGCCCGCGGGTCGTCACGGCTGCCGCGCGTGGTGCGCTCGGTCGCTATCGAAGATTGAAAACTGAACCGGGAAGGCCGGCGTTGCCGTCATGGAACGACCGTGCCCTGCTGAAGGAACAAGATCATGAGTTCGACTGACCAGGATGCCGGGCAGACTCTTCCGACACTGATCGACATCCGCCACCTTTCGACGCAGCAACTCCAGGCTCTCGGCGTGGCGCAGATGGCCTACGTCAAGCCGGTGATGGTCGATGGCGCGGCAGCATTCGCCATCCACGCCGCCGACGGTACGCCGATGGCGCTTGCCGGAGACCGCGAGGTAGCCTTCGCCGCGATCCGCCAGCACGAGATGATGCCGACGCTAGTACACTGATACCGACCGCCTGCCGATCGTCCTGGGAGCGATCGGCATGAGGGCTGCCTCGGGTATGTGGCCATCCGGTCATGCTCCGGTGGGATCGATCCAGCCGATATGGCCGTCCGTGCGTCGATACACGACGTTGATCTCCTCGCTCGCGCTGTTGCGGAACATCAGCACCGTATGGTCCGCGAGGTCGAGCTGCATCACCGCCTCGCCCATCGTGAGATGCGCGATATCGGTGGCCTGCTCGGCGATGATCGTGGCGTAGGCGCCCGACGCCACCTGGTGGGATGTCGTCTGCACGCCTCCGGCCTCCGCGGCCGCGTGCGCCGGCTCCTCATCCTGGCGCAGGGTATACTGCCTGCCGATCTCCGGGTGGCGGCGCTGTGCCAGGTCGCGCGAATGGTCGTTGACCCGGCGGCGGTAGCGACGCAGGCGCTTGGCGATATGCTCGGCGGCGTCGTCGAAGGCGCCATGGGCGTCGGCAGCCTCGCCCTCGCCGCGAAGCAGCAGTCCGCGCGCGGCGCGCACGTTGATATCGCAAGTAAAGAAGCTGCGCGCCCGGCTGAAGGTGACGTTGGCTTCCAGCGCGTCGTCAAAATATTTCTCTACAATAACGTTCAGGTGCGTGGTCACGCGTGTGCGCAGCGCATCCGAAAGATCGATCTGCTTGCCGGCGACATTGATGTGCATGCGTGTCTCCCTTGAAATTACAGGAGGAGCCAACGGTCGCGAGGGACGGTGGACACGCGCTTTAGCTTCGGCCGGATCGGTGCCCAGACATCAGACGGAGATCGCCTTCTCCCGCTCGCGTTGCACCGAGCTCGGAATGCGCAACGCCTCGCGGTATTTGGCCACGGTTCTGCGCGCGATGTCTACGCCTTCACGTCGAAGTGCTGCCACGATGGCGTCGTCCGACAGGGTCGCGATCACGCTCTCGGCGGCGATCATGCCGCGTATACGGTGCCGTACGGCCTCCGCGCTGTGGCTTTCGCCGGTAATGCCGGCGATCGCGGTGGTAAAGAAATATTTCAGCTCGAACAGGCCGCGTGGCGTGGAGATGTATTTGTTGGCGGTCACCCGGCTGACGGTGCTCTCGTGCATCTCCACCGTCTCGGCGATGTCGCGCAGGATCAGCGGCCGCAGGTGCCCGACGCCGTGCGCCAGGAAGCCCTGCTGGCGGCGCATGATCTCGCCCGACACCTTCAGGATGGTCTGAGCACGCTGGTGCAGCGACTTCACCAGCCAGTTGGCGCTGGCCAGCTTCTCGGCCAGGAATACCCGCTCCTCCCGGCCGGCGCGCAGCGAGATGCGGGCGTGGAACGCCTCGCTGATCAGCAGGCGCGGCAGGGTCTCCGGGTTGAGCTCCAGGATCCAGTCGCCGTCGAGCCCGGGACGCATCAGCACGTCGGGCAGGATCGGCTGCGGCAGCGCGGTGTCGTAGCCGGTCGCGGGCTTGGGATCGAGGGCGCGTACCTCGGCGATCATCTCGGCGAGGTCCTCGGCATCGACCTCGCAGATCGCCTGCAGCCGCTTGAGCTCGCGCCGGGCCAGCAGGTCCAGGTTGTCCAGCAGCGCCTGCATCGCCGGGTCCAGCCGGTCGCGTTCGGCGAGCTGGGCCGCCAGGCATCCGCGCAGGTCGGTCGCGAACAGCCCGACCGGATCGAAGCGCGTCATCCGCGCCCGCACCGCCGCTACCCGCTCGACTGAGGTGCCGAGGGCCGCCGCCAGCACCGCATCCTCGGTGGCGACGCGTCCGGCAGGACAGAGCAGCGCGATCAGGTGGGCGCCGATCAACCGGTCGGCGTGGTCGGCGAAGCTGAGGCGCAGCTGCTCGCCGAGATGATCGCGAAGCGAACGCGGCTGCTCGGCGAGGTTCTCGATGAACGGCCCGCCGGCGTCACCGGACCCGTTCGACTTGCGGCCGCCATACTCCAGGCCGCCGCGATCCGCGTCGCGGGCCTCCGACGCGCGCTCTTCCCGCGCGCCGTCATAGCCGCTGCCGTCGAACTGCTCGGCATAGTCGGTGTCCAGCGGACCGGCGCCCTGTTCGGGCAGGGTGGCGGCACCGACCATCACGTCCGCGCCGGCCGGTTCGCGCGCATCGGCCAGCGGCCTCTGGTCCAGCGCCGGCCGCTCCAGCGGGCTGTCGGCACGCTCGTCGCGCTCGAGCAACGGGTTGCGCTCGAGTTCCTCCTCGATGAAGGCGGCGACTTCGAGGTTGGTGAATTGCAGAAGCTTGATGGCCTGACGCAGCTGGGGCGTCATGACCAGGGATTGCGTGTGCCTGAGCTCCAGTCTCGGTCCGAGTGCCATGGGACCAGAGGCTACAACGAAAATCTTTCGCCGAGATACACGCGTCTCACGTCCTCGTGTGCCACCACCTCGTCGGGCGCGCCCTGCATCAGCACCTGTCCGCCATGCATGATGTAAGCGCGGTCGATGATCTCCAGCGTCTCGCGCACGTTATGGTCGGTGATCAGCACGCCGATGCCGCGATGCTTCAGGTGCGAGACCAGGTCGCGTATCTCGCCCACCGCGATCGGGTCGATGCCGGCGAGCGGCTCGTCGAGCAGGATGTAGCTGGGCTGGCTGGCCAGGGCGCGCGCGATTTCCAGGCGGCGCCGCTCGCCGCCGGAGAGCGCCAGCGACGGCGAGCGGCGCAGCCGAGCGATGCCGAACTCGCGCAGCAACTCGTCGAGCATCATCTCGCGCCGGCCGAGGTCGGGTTCCACCACCTCCAGCGCCGCCATGACGTTCTGCTCGACGTTGAGGCCGCGGAAGATGCTGGCCTCCTGCGGCAGGTAGCCGATGCCTAGGCGGGCGCGGCGATACATCGGCAGCTGCGTGATGTCGGCGCCATCCAGGCTGATGGTACCGGCGTCCGGCTGCACCAGCCCCACGATCATGTAGAAGGTGGTGGTCTTGCCGGCGCCGTTCGGCCCGAGCAGCCCTACCGCCTCGCCGCGCTGCACGGTGATCGAGACGTCCCGCACCACTGCACGCTTCCTGTAGCTCTTGCCGACGGCGTGCGCGGTGAGGCCCTGCGCCTGGTCCAGGGCCACCTCGGGCGCCGTGTCGAGCTGCTGCCTGCGCGTGGGCATCTCGTTCATGGCCGATGCTGCCCGGCGGCGTCAGACCGCGTAATTCCGGGCGCACCGGCACCGTCGTTCGGCACGATCAGCCCCTGCACGCGGGTGCCGGGATCCTCGGTCATGGTCGCGAGGCCGGTATGCATGTTGACGATCGCCGCCGCACCGTTGAGCTGGTTCTGTCCACGCGTGATGTGGACATCGCCGACGATGCGCGCAATGCCGGAGTCCGGCACGTAGACGCCGCGGTTGCCGGTCACCGTCTCGGTGCGCGTGCGCACCACCACGTGGCCGAAGGCGTTGACCTTCTGCAGCTTGCCGGAGCTCTGGATCGGGTCGGCGCCGGTCGCCGGCCGGGCGGCGGCCTGGATGGCGGGCTTGGCCGCATCGGGCGGCGCGCTGTAGCCGACCAGCACGTCGGCGCGGATGCGCCTGCCGTCGTTGGTGGTCACGGTGGCATCGCCGCGTCCGACCGACATCCGGCTCTGCGACCAGTACTCCATGGAGTCGCGCGCGGTCAGCACGTCCGTGGGCGTGGTCAGCCGCAGGGCGCGACCGGTGAGCACCAGCACCGCCTGGTCGATGTCATAGACGCCGTGGTCGCCGAATGCCTGGTCGGTGGCGGTGAAGATGCGTACGTGCCCGAACGCCTCCAGCCGGTAGATCTCGTTGGAGGTGCCATCCTCGGTCGCGGATTGCGAGCCTGCCACGGGCTTCGGCGCCGGCCCGGGAGCCCCGGTCTTCTTGCGGTAGAAGGCGAGCAGGCGGTCGGCGACGATGGTGACGCCGCCGCGCACCGCCTGCGCGCTGCGGTAGGCGGTGACCGTCTGCGCCTTCTGGTCCCAGTCGAAGCCGCCGGCCGCGGTGACGGTGACCTGGCCACCATGTGAGAGGTCGATCGCCTGTGCGTGCGCCTGCGTCGAGGCGAGCAGGCAGGCAAGGCCCCAGAAGAGGCAGCCAGAGACGTAGCCAGCAAGGCGGCCGGCACCGCTCATCGCCCGGCACCCCGCGTGCTACGGTCATCGTTGAGTATCATCCGGGCCGGACCTCGGAACTGCACCACGCCGTCGCGCTGCGACATAAGGTCGCCCTGCGCGTCGAGCACCCCGAACGGACCTTCCGCATGCACCCAGTCGTCGGAGAGCACGATGCCGCGCCGGATGTCCATCACCGCGGTAGGCCCATCCATGAGCGTGCCGTCGTCGCGATACAGGGTGACGTGGTCGAACAGGTCGAGGATCTGCGCGTGCGGCATGTAGACCCCGGAGCGGGCGTGGATCAGCACCCAGGTGCCGTTCTGGGTGAGGCTGTCGGCCACCGGCCGCACCAGGTCGATGCGGTCTGGACCGGATTGTCGGGCCTCGTCGGCGGTGATCATGTAGGGCCGTCCGTGCGCGTCCAGGCCGCGGTAACGCGCGCCGAGCATGCGGCCGGAATCGAGGTTGACGCCGGCGGCTTGGTGATAGGCGACGCGGCCGGCGTTGAGCGAGCGGTTGAGCTCCGGCCAGGCCGCGATCGAGCCGAGCAGCAGCAGGGCCGCGATCGGCAGCAGCCACTTGGTCCAGAGCAGGAGCATGCGCCGGCGCGCCTGCTGGTGTTCGTCGGGCGGCCGCTGCGTGCGCGCCTGGGTAGGCAGGCTCATGCGGCGCCGGGCGGTCACGGCACTCGGTTCGGACAGCAGCGTCAGCCGGTCCCGCCTGTCACGTGCGACTCTCCCCGGAGCGGAACGGGGCGACGGCACGGTGTCGGCGGGCAGGCGGGCCTCCCGCGCATCGTCGACGGGCGGAGCGCCAGACTCCGGTACGCCAAGCCCCGGCACGCCAAGCCTTGGCACGGAAGCGGCTGCCGGACCGGGCGCCTCGAAGTTCGGTCTGCGCTGCTCCATGCTCAGGCGATCCCGGCACGGAGCAGGTCGTGCACGTGCAGGATGCCGACCGGACGCTGCGACGCATCGACCACGAACAGGCTGGTGATCGGGCGCGGATCGGCATTCATGATGCGAAGCGCCTCGGCGGCCAGCATGTCCGGCCCGATGGTGCGCGGGGCAGCGTTCATCACCTCGCCGGTGCGCAGGGTACGCAGGTCGCGGTCGAGCGCCCGGCGCAGGTCGCCGTCGGTGATGATCCCGCTCAGCCTGCCGTCCGCGCCGGTGATCCCAAGGCAGCCGAACGCCTTGCTGGTCATCAGCATGACCGCCTGCAGCATCGGCAGGTCGGGCCCCGCCAACGGCACGAGCTCTCCCGTGTGCATCAGCTCGCCGGTGCGTCGCAGGCGCGTGCCGAGCTGCCCGCCGGGATGGAACAGGCCGAAATCGGTGGCGGTGAAGCCGCGCCGGCGCAGCAGCCCGACCGCGAGCGCGTCGCCGAGCGCCATCTGCATGGTGGTGCTGGTGGTGGGAGCGAGACCCATCGGACAGGCCTCCGCCGCCGGCGGCAGTGCCAGCACGATGTCGGCGGCCCTGGCCAGGGTGGAGGCCGGGCTGGCGGTGATCGCGATCAGGGTCAGGCCGAAGCGCCGCGAGTGGGCGATCACGTCGGCGAGTTCCGCGGTCTCGCCGGAGTTGGACAGCGCCAGCACCGCATCGCCAGGCTGGATCATGCCGAGGTCGCCGTGCGACGCCTCCGCCGGATGCACGAACAGCGACGGCGTGCCGGTCGAGGCGAGGGTCGCCTGGATCTTGCGCCCGACATGGCCCGACTTGCCGATGCCGCACACCACGACGCGGCCGGGCAGGCTCTCGATGGCATCCAGCGCCCGTATCAGGCAGCTGCCGAGCGGCTCTCCGGGCGCCACCGCACGGGCCAGCGCGGACAGGCCCTCGGCCTCGGCGCGCAGCACGTCCGCCGCAGTCCTCAGGTCGTCCGGAACGCTCATGCTCAGCAGGTTCGTCATACCGTCCAGTAGTCTGCGCTCCATCCGTATCGCGCACCATTCGCCGGCATTTGTATCATCGGCCTGCCCCATACGGTCAAATAACGACCCGGCCGCGTAGCGATTTCGCGATCTCCCGTCGCGGAGCGACCCTACATCTAGAGCAAGATGCCTTTAGCTTGAACCACTTGTTCAAGCTAAAGGCATGAACTTGCTCGTCAAAATTATCTAGAGCGTGATCAACTGGGGTGATCACGCTCTAGTGCGCGAAGATGTCCGGGTCCTCGTAGCCGAGCAGGTCGAGGCGGGCGCGCGCGGGCAGGAAGGCGTAGGCGGCGAGCGCCAGATCGAGCCGGCCCTCGCGGACCAGCAGCCCCTCAAGACGCTCCCACAGGGCATGTAGGTAGAGCACGTCGGAGGCGGCGTAGGTGAGCTGCTCCGGCGACAGGTCGGCCGCCCCCCAGTCCGAGCTCTGCTGCTGCTTGTTCAGCTCGACGCCGAGGAGCTCGCGGCAGAGCTCACGCAGGCCGTGCCGATCGGTGAAGGTGCGCACCAGCTTGGCCGCGATCTTGGTGCAGCGCACCGGGGCCACGGTGATGCCGAGCGCGTGCTGCAGGATGCCGACGTCGAAACGTGCGAAATGCATCAGCTTGACCAGCGCCGGGTCCGCCAACAGCCGCTTGAGGTTGGGGCAGTCCTCGCCTCGGCCGCCCAGCGCCGCCGGGATGATCTGCACCAGGTGCACCACGCCGTCGCCTGCGCAGAGCTGAACCAGGCAGAGCCGGTCGCGATGCGGGTTGAGGCCCATCGTCTCGGTGTCGACGGCAACCGAGCCCTGGAAGCGGACGTCATCGGGAAGATCGTGCCGGTGCAGATGGAGGGCGGCGTTCTGAATGGACTGCGTGACGCTCATCGACCGGATCTGCCGCCTCTATGATGCCGCCCGATTTTGGTGCCCAGGAGAAGACTCGAACTTCCACGACCTTTCGGCCACAGGTACCTGAAACCTGCGCGTCTACCAATTCCGCCACCTGGGCTGAGGGCCGCGGCGAGCGCCGCGGGTGGTGGGAGCGCGATCTACCGGGACGTCGCCGTCGCGTCAACTGGGCCAGAGCATGATCGGCTCGATCATGCTCCGATTGACCGAGGAACCAGAGCATGATCGGCTCGATCATGCTCCAATTGACCGAGGAAAGAGCAGCTTTATCAGTCAAGTGGGATCGCAGAGCGATTCCACTTGGACCGATGCTGCTCTAGCCCCGAAACATTGCGGGCGGGCGCATACATTGAGCGCCCGGCGTCGTTCCGGTACCTTGGTATCGACGACTGGAGTGGGGAGCGGATGGCAGAGGGCAGCATAGCGACGGTGTTCGGCGGTTCGGGCTTCCTTGGCCGCTACGTGGTCAAGCGGCTCGCGGCGGAGGGCCACGTGGTGCGCATCGCGGTGCGCCGGCCGGCGCTGGCCAACGAGATGCGGCCGATGGGACGGGTCGGGCAGGTGGTGCCGCTGTTCGCCTCGCTCTCCGACGAGGCCAGCGTCGCGAGCGCCGTCGCCGGTGCCGAAATCGTCGTCAACCTGGTCGGCATCCTGGCCGAGGGGAGGCAGGGCGACTTCATGCGCGTGCATGCCGAGGGCGCCGCGCGCATCGCCCGCCTGTCGCAGGCGGCCGGCGCCCGTGCGCTCGTGCAGGTCTCGGCGATCGGCGCCAGCCCCGACAGCCCGAGCGCCTACGGCATCAGCAAGCATGCCGGCGAGCAGGTGGTGCGCGAGGCGTTTCCCTCCGCCATCGTGCTGCGGCCCTCCATCGTGTTCGGCCCGGAGGACAAGTTCTTCAACCGTTTCGCGGCCATGAGCCGGCTGGTGCCGGTGATGCCGGTGTTCTGCGGCGATACCCGCTTCCAGCCGGTCTACGTGGGTGACGTCGCCGATGCGGTGATCGCCGTGCTCGGCGATGCGGCCCATACCGGACGCACCTTCGAGCTGGGCGGGCCGCGCGTATGGAGCTTCCGGGAACTGCTCGCCTGGATCCTCACCGAGCTGCGCCGCAAGCGCCCGCTGATCGAGGTGCCGATGGGACTGGCCCGGTTGCAGGCGCGCCTGCTGGAACACGTCCCGGGCAAGCCGCTGACGCGGGACCAGCTCGCCATGCTGGCGCTGGACAACGTCGTCTCGGACGGTGCCCTCGGCTTCGACAGCCTCGGCATCCTGCCGACGCCGGTCGAGATGGTGGTGCCGGCCTACCTCGAACGATACCGCGCAGGCGGCGGCAGGCGGGACGTGCCGCAATAGATCCGGACCGGCCCTAATTTCCTGGGTGCCTGACGCCCTTGTGGGTAAGCTAGCGCTTTTATACGCCGAACACGGCAGCGATGCTGTCTTTCAATCGCCTTGATGGAGCCATAATCTCATCCGGCATGCCGAATCCCGCTCGGGGGCACGATCATGCCCGAAGGACATCGCGATGGCCGATCGCATGCTGCAGTTCACCCATCTCCAGCAACACCAGCCGGACAAGCGCAGCGTCGATGAACGGCGCGAGGACTTCAACGAGATCTACCAGTCGTTCGACCTCGGCGAGGCGGAGAAGCAGGCCAGCCGTTGCTCGCAGTGCGGCGTGCCGTTCTGTTCGGTACACTGCCCGCTCTCCCAGAACATCCCGGATTGGCTGAAGCTCAGCGCCGAGGGCCGCCTCGAGGAGGCCTACGAGGTCAGCTCGGCCACCAACAACTTCCCCGAGATCTGCGGGCGGATCTGTCCGCAGGACCGACTCTGCGAGGGCAACTGCGTCATCGAGAAGGGCTTCGAGAGCGTCACCATCGGCGCGGTCGAGCGCTTCATCACCGACAACGCCTTCGCCATGGGCTGGGTCAAGGCGGTGCGTCCCCGGCGCGAGCGGACGCAGTCGATCGGCATCATCGGCGCCGGGCCGGGCGGCATGGCCGCCGCCGAGCAGCTTCGCAAGCAGGGCTACCAGGTCCACGTCTACGACCGCTACGACCGCGTCGGTGGGCTCATGATCTACGGCATCCCCGGCTTCAAGCTGGAAAAGGAGATCGTGCTGCGCCGTCATGCGCTGCTCGAGGAGGCCGGCATAAGCTTCCATCTCGGCCGCGGCGTCAGCGACGTCGACGACGACGACAGCATCGCCTTCTCCACCCTGCGCGAGCGCCACGACGCGCTGCTGATCGCTACCGGGGTCTACAAGTCGCGCGATATCGGCGGGCCCGGCGTCGGGCTGCCCGGCATCGTCAAGGCGATCGACTACCTCACCGCCTCGAACCGGCGCTCGCTGGGCGACCAGGTGGCGGATTTCGACAGCGGCCTGCTGAATGCCGCCGGCAAGGACATCGTGGTGATCGGCGGCGGCGACACCGCGATGGACTGCGTGCGCACCGCGGTGCGTCAGGGTGCCGCCTCGGTGAAGTGCCTGTACCGGCGCGACAGGGCCAACATGCCGGGCTCGCTGCGCGAGGTGAAGAACGCCGAGGACGAGGGTGTCGAGTTCGTCTGGCTGGCCGCCCCCGAAGCCTTCCTCGGCGACAATACGGTGCATGGCGTGCGCGCGGTGCGCATGAAGCTCGGCCTGCCGGATGCTTCCGGGCGGCAGGCGGTGGAGCCGGTCCAGGATAGCGGCTTCACCCTGCCGGCCGACTTGGTGATCAAGGCGCTCGGCTTCGACCCCGAGCCGCTGCCGACGCTGTGGGGCGAGGCGGCCCTCGAAGTCTCGCGCTGGGGCACGCTGAAGGTCGGGCGCAGCAGCTTCATGACCAGCCTGCCGGGGGTGTTCGGCGCCGGCGACATCGTGCGCGGCGCGAGCCTGGTGGTGTGGGCGATACGCGACGGGCGCGACGCGGCGGTCAGCATCCATCGCTGGCTGGCGGAGCACGAGCAGGTCATCCACCAGATCGCAGCGGAGTGACGCAGATGGACCACGATCCCGCCGAGACCGGCCCGGAGTTCCTCGCCGCCTGGCAGCGCAACGCCCAGGCCCTGTCGGCCAGCTACGATGCGGGCCAGGAGCACGATGCCTGCGGCGTCGGCCTGATCGCAGCACTCGACGGCAAGAAGCGGCGCGACGTGGTCGAGGCCGGCATCGCCGCCCTGAAGGCGGTCTGGCATCGCGGCGCGGTCGATGCCGACGGCAAGACCGGCGACGGCGCCGGCATCCACGTCGAGATCCCGCAGGACTTCTTCGCCGACGCGATCGGGCGCACCGGCAGCCAGGCCGGCGGCCAGCTGATCGGCGTCGGCATGGTGTTCCTGCCCAAGACCGACCTGTCCGCGCAGGAACGTTGCCGCACCATCGTCGAGAGCGAGATCCTGGCCCTCGGCTACGGCATCCATGGCTGGCGCCAGGTGCCGATCGACACCGCCTGCATCGGCGAGAAGGCCAACGCGACGCGGCCCGAGATCGAGCAGATCATGATACGCAACCTGCGCGACGTGCCGGAGGCGGAGTTCGAGCGCGACCTGTACGTGATCCGACGCCGCATCGAGAAGCAGGCGATCGCCGACCAGGTCGGCGAGCTGTACATCTGTTCGCTGTCGTGCCGATCGGTGATCTACAAGGGCATGTTCCTGGCCGAGAACCTGACCGACTTCTATCCCGACCTGCTCGATGCACGCTTCGTCAGCCGATTCGCGATCTACCACCAGCGCTACTCGACCAACACCTTCCCGACCTGGCGGCTGGCGCAGCCGTTCCGCAAGCTCGCGCATAACGGCGAGATCAACACCATCTCCGGCAACACCAACTGGATGAAGAGCCATGAGACGCGTCTCGCGGACAGGGCACTCGACCTGCACATCGACGACATCAAGCCGGTGATACAGGCCGGCGGCTCCGACACCGCCTCGCTGGACAACGTGTTCGAGCTGCTCACCTTCGCCGGTCGTGACGCGCCGATGGCCAAGTCGCTGATGATCCCGGCCGCCATCGTGCACAGTGCCGCGATGACCCAGGCGCATCGCGACATGTTCCTGTACTGCAACGCGGTGATGGAGCCTTGGGACGGGCCCGCCGCGATCTGCGCCACCGACGGCCGCTGGGTGATCGCGGGCCTCGACCGCAGCGGCCTGCGCCCGTTGCGCTACACCATCACCGCTAGCGACATGCTGATCGTCGGCTCCGAGACCGGCATGGTGAAGGTGGCCGAGGGTGACATCGTCAGCCGCGGCCGGCTCGGCCCGGGCCAGACCATCGCACTCGACCTGCAGGAGAACCGCTTCTACGACGACGACGCGCTGCTCGACCTGCTCTCCGCGCGGCAGGACTTCACCGGCTGGTCCAAGCGCATCCACCGCATCGACGAGGTCGTACGCGCCGACGCGGTCGAGCCGGTGCTGTATGCCGGCGAGGCGCTGCGCCGGCGCCAGCTCGCGGTCGGTACCACGCTCGAGGAGCTGGAGATGATCCTGCATCCGATGGGCTCGGAGGGCGCCGAGGCGGTCGGCAGCATGGGCGACGACACTCCGCTCGCGGTGCTGTCGGAGAGCTATCGCGGCCTCGCGCACTATTTCCGCCAGGCCTTCAGCCAGGTTACCAACCCGCCGATCGACAGCCTGCGCGAGACGCGCGTGATGAGCCTGACCACCCGGCTCGGCAACCTCGGTAACGTCCTGGAACAGGACGAGAGCCAGTGCGACATGCTGCAGCTCGAAACGCCGATGCTGACCAGCGGCGAGCACGCGGCGCTGCGCGAGTTCCTCGGCGCTAACGCCTGCGTGATCGATTGCAGCTTCCCCGCCGAGGCGGGCGAGATCGGCCTGCGCGCAGCGATCGAGCGGATCCGGCGCGAGGCGGAGGAGCACGTGCGCGCTGGCTGCACGCACGTGTTCCTGACCGACGAGCACCAGAGTGCGGAGCGCGCCTATATCCCGATGATCCTGGCCACCGGCGCGGTGCATACCCATCTGGTCCGGCATTCGCTGCGCACCTTCACCAGCCTGAACGTGCGCACCGCCGAGTGCCTCGACGTGCACGCGATGGCGGTGATGATCGGCGTGGGCGCGACCACGGTGAACCCGTACCTGGCTCAGGAGAGCATCGCCGACCGGCACCGCCGCGGCCTGTTCGGCGACATCCCGCTCCGCGCCGCGGTGGAACGCTACCGCAAGGCTATCGACAAGGGCCTGCTGAAGATCATGTCCAAGATGGGCATCTCGGTGGTGGCCTCCTATCGCGGCGGCTACAACTTCGAGGCGATCGGGCTGTCGCGCGCGCTGGTGGCGGAGTTCTTCCCCGGCATGCCGTCGCGCATCTCCGGCATCGGCCTGTCCGGCCTGGCGAAGAACGTGCTGACCCTGCACGAGGCGGCCTGGAACGAGGACGCGGTCCGGCTGCCGGTCGGCGGGCTCTACAAGATGCGCGTGCGCGGCGAGGTGCATGCCTTCGACGGCAGCCTGATCCACACGCTGCAGACCGCCTGCGCCACCGACAGCTTCACCATCTACAAGCGCTACGCCGACGGGGTGCGCCGGCAGAAGCCGGTCGCCCTGCGCGACCTGCTCGATTTCCGCGCGGGCCGCACGCCGATCCCGGTGGAGGACGTCGAGAGCATCACCGAGATACGCAAGCGGCTGCTCGCACCCGGCATCTCGCTCGGCGCACTCAGCCCGGAGGCGCACGAGACGCTGTCGATCGCGATGAACCGGATCGGCGCGAAGTCCGACAGCGGCGAGGGCGGCGAGGACCCGGAGCGCTCCAAGCCGCGCGCCAACGGCGACAACGCCTCGTCGGCGATCAAGCAGATCGCGTCGGGGCGCTTCGGGGTGACCGCGCAGTACCTCAACGACTGCCGCGAGATCGAGATCAAGATGGCCCAGGGCGCCAAGCCCGGGGAGGGCGGCCAGCTGCCCGGCTTCAAGGTCACCGAGCTGATCGGCAAGCTGCGCCACGCGACCCCCGGCGTGACCCTGATCTCGCCGCCGCCGCACCACGACATCTACTCGATCGAGGACCTCGCCCAGCTCATCTACGACCTCAAGCAGATCAACCCGGAGGCGACCGTCACCGTGAAGCTGGTGGCGCGCTCGGGTATCGGCACCATCGCCGCCGGCGTGGCCAAGGCGCGCGCCGACGCAATCCTGATCTCGGGCCATTCCGGCGGCACCGGCGCCAGCCCGCAGACCTCGGTGAAGTATGCCGGCCTGCCCTGGGAGATGGGCCTCGCCGAGGCGCACCAGGTGCTGATGCTCAACCGGCTGCGCCACCGCGTGAAGCTGCGCACCGACGGCGGGCTCAAGACCGGCCGGGACGTGGTGATCGCGGCCATGCTCGGCGCCGAGGAGTTCGGCATTGGCACCGCGAGCCTGGTGGCGATGGGCTGCATCATGGTGCGGCAGTGCCACTCCAACACCTGCCCGGTCGGCATCTGCAGCCAGGACGAGGCGCTGCGGGCGAAGTTCGAGGGCACCCCGGAGAAGGTGATCAACCTCTTCTCCTTCATCGCCGAGGACGTGCGCAACATCCTGGCCTCGCTCGGCTTCTCCAACATGAACCAGATCATCGGCCGCACCGACCTGCTGCACCAGGTCAGCCGCGGGGCGGACTACCTCGACGACCTCGACCTCAACCCGCTGCTGGCGCAGGCTGATCCGGGGCCGCACGCGCGCTACTGCACCCGCGAGGGACGCAACGAGGTGCCGGAGACGCTTGACGCGCAGATGATCGCCGACAGCAAGCCGCTGTTCGAGCACGGCGAGAAGATGCAGCTGCACTACAACGTGCAGAACACGCACCGCGCCATCGGGACCAAGATATCCAGCAAGATCGTGCGCCGCTTCGGCATGGCGACGCTCAACCCCGGCCACCTGACGGTGCGTCTGCGCGGCTCCGCCGGCCAGTCGCTCGGCGCCTTCGCGGTGCAGGGGCTGAAGCTGGAGGTGATCGGTGATGCCAACGACTATGTCGGCAAGGGGCTGTCGGGCGCGACCATCGTGCTGCGCCAGGCACCCTCGTCGCAGCTGGTCAGCAACGAGAACGCCATCATCGGCAACACCGTGCTGTACGGCGCCACCGCCGGCGCGCTGTACGCCGCGGGGCAGGCGGGCGAACGCTTCGCGGTGCGCAACTCGGGCGCGGTCGCCGTGGTCGAGGGCTGCGGCTCGAACGGCTGCGAGTACATGACCGGCGGCACCGTGGTCATACTGGGTGCGGTCGGCGACAATTTCGGTGCCGGCTTCACCGGCGGCACCGCCTTCGTCTACGACAAGCGCGGCGACTTCGAGCTGCGCGTGAACTCCGACACGCTCGGCTGGAGCCGTGTCGTGGACGCCAACGTGGAGGCCGAGCTGCGCGCCCTGGTGGAGACCCACGCGCGCGAGACCAGCAGCCGCTTCGCCGCTCTGCTTTTGCACGAGTGGAGCGAGATCGTGCAGCACTTCTGGCACGTGGTCCCGAAGGAGTACGCCAGGATCCTCAACCAGGTAGCGCCGCAGAAGCTGGCGCTGCGGGCCTGAACGCAAGGCGGCGGGCGGCGGCGGCCCTGCCGCCTCGACAGGGTGCGGCGCTGCTTGTAGGTGACGGGGCCGCTTCCTCTCGATCGGAGCCCCGCATGCCCGCTTCCCTGTCCCGTCGCCTCGTGCTCGGTGGCGCTACCTCCCTTCTGTGGCGGGGCGGGGATGCCGGCGCGGACAGCCCGGCACTCGCCGTCGGAAGCTGGGGCGGCGCCTACGCGTCGGCGCTGCATGAAGTGGTCGACGGACCGATGGCCAGCGCCGGAGTGATCGTGACGCAGGTCGTGTCCGACGAGCAGGCCCGCGTGGCACGCCTCGCGGCTCCCGGAGCGCGGGCGCCCCTCGACGTGGCGCTGCTCTCCGACGTCGATGCCTACCGGCTCTCCCTGGGACAGATCTTCGCCCCGGTGACCACGGCGGGTGTCGCATCGCTGCCGCACGTGCTCGCCGGGCTGCGCGCGCCCTATGGCGTGCCGCAGGCGCAGACCGCGCTCTGCGTGGTCTATGATCCGGCCAAGCAAGCCAGGGCGCCGTCCGGCTTCGCTGCCCTGTTCGAGGCGGCGCGGACTGGCCAGGCCGGTTTCTCGAGCGAGCTCGCGATCCACAACCTGGCCGCCGCCGCGATCGCCCAGCACGGCGTGCGTGCCAGCCTGGAAGCGGCGAAGTCGACCTTCATGGCGCTGAAGAAGGCGGGCACGCTGCGCATCTATCCCGACAACGAGGCGCTGGGGCGGGCGCTCGCGTCGGGCGAGATCGCGATGGCGCCGATGTGGCGCTCGCGCGCGCACGTATGGGGACAAGCCGGACGCGACGTCCGCACCAGCACGCCGGTCGAAGGCGCGATCCCGTTCGTCATCATGGCGTGCGTGCCGCAATCCAGCCGGCAAGCCAGGCCCGCGATGCTCTACCTCGACCGCCTGCTGCATCCCGATACCCAGCTCGAGATGGCGCGTCGGCTGGGGCTGCTGCCGACCGTCGATGCTGTCCGGATCGACGAGAAGCTGTTCGCGCAGATCGGCTTCAGGGCCGCCCAGCGTGCCCGCTTCCGTCCCTTGTCACTCACCGCGGTGGCGCAGAACGGCGTGGCGCTGCGGCAGTTCTGGGACCGGCAGCTGGCCTGATCCCGCGCCTCGGGGCGCGTCCGTTTGTGGAACGCAACGTAATAAATGTGAGACACAACGGCTTTCGATGACGCCCTAGAACGATCCTGCAGGAACACGACCTACGGGAGAGACCAGCAATGTCCGATGCCGCGATCAGCCGGCGAACTCCCTTCGAGCAGGATGCCAAGGGCGCCAGGCCGAGCTTCGCCGGTGCCGGGCTGTTCGCCCTGCTGCTCGTCTGCGGCCTCGGCTACGCAGTCTACGGACTGGTCTCCGACATGCACGCCACCAACACGCCGCCGCTCGCCATCGGCACGCTGATGCTGCTCGGCCTGGCCCTGCTGATCGCGCTCGGCTTCGAGTTCGTCAACGGCTTCCACGACACCGCCAACGCGGTCGCCACCGTCATCTACACCCACAGCCTGCAGCCCGCGGTGGCGGTGGTCTGGTCGGGCACCTGGAACTTCCTCGGCGTGCTGACTTCCAGCGGTGCCGTCGCCTACACCATCATCACCATGCTGCCGATCGACCTGATCCTGCATGCTGGCAACACCGGCGGCTACTCGATGATCTTCGCGCTGCTGCTGGCCGCGATCATCTGGAACCTGGCGACCTGGGCCTTCGGCATCCCCAACTCCTCCTCGCACGCGCTGATCGGCTCGATCATCGGCGTCGGCATCGCCAACCAGTTCCTCGCACCGGCCGGCGAGGCGAGCGCCGGCGTACAGTAGAGCCCGGTGTTCGGCGTGTTCAAGGCGCTGCTGTTCAGCCCGCTGGTCGGCTTCCTGGGCGCCGGCGGGCTGCTGCTGCTGGTCAAGCTGCTGGTCCGTCGCAAGGACCTCTACCAGGCGCCGGTGGGTCGCAAGCCGCCGCCGCTCTGGATACGCGCGCTGCTGATCCTGACCTGCACCGGGGTGTCGTTCTCGCACGGCGGCAATGACGGCCAGAAGGGCATGGGCCTGATCATGCTGATCCTGATCGGCGCCGCGCCGACCGCCTTCGCGCTGAACCGCGCGATCCCCGACAGCGCCACCCCGGGCTTCATCGCGGCGACCCATAGAGCGCAGTCGATCTTCGCCGCCCATACCGGAGGTGCCTCCGCGATGGACCCGGCGCACGCCCGCAGCGTGGTCGACCACGCGCTCAAGACCCGCGTCACCGACACGCCGGAGGTGTACGCCGCACTGGCGGCGCTGTCGTCGGACATCGCGACCCAGGTGCAGGGCTACGGCGCCATCAGCCACGTGCCGGCGGAGGCGACGCCCAACATACGCAACGACATGTACCTGACGGCCGAGGCGGTGCGAGGCCTGGCCAAGTCGCCGGGTGCTATCGCCGCCGGCGACCTCGGCGCGTTGAAGGCCTATGGAAAGGACCTGAACGACGGCACCCGCTACATCCCGACCTGGGTGAAGGTCTCGGTCGCGGTGGCGC
>JAABUQ010005196.1_pt1 | contig 21135 bp, 21 predicted proteins | sample 5560001 | NCBI WGS metagenome assembly JAABUQ01 (sample SAMN10711888, study PRJNA513371) | rock metagenome | isolation source: Antarctica rocks | place: Antarctica: Victoria Land, Finger Mt nord | collected 2015-12-18
GATCCCCGCACGCTGGAGGTGACCCTCGACGGAGAACCGCTGAGGTGCGAGCCCGTCGACGCCGTACCCCTCAATCGGCTGTACACGCTGGGATAAGAGCAATGCTCCGGCTACTCGATCCTCTAAGAGCCTGTGTGTAAAGGTCACGCGGCGGGGTCTAGGCGCTTGAGCATGACTTGAATCATGGTGATGCGGATCATGGCCTCGCTGCTGGGCGGCTGCTCCTCATAATCCTTGCTCAAGCGCCGATACCGCCCGAACCAGCCGAAGGTGCGCTCCACGATCCACCTCTTGGGCAGCACCACGAAGCCCTTCTGGTCGTCGTTGCGCTTGACAATCTCCAGGGTCCAGCCCGTCACCGAGGCGACCCAGCCCACCAGCTTCCCCCGGTAGCCGCCGTCGGCCCACAGCAGCGCCAAGCGCGGGAAGCGTCCCATCAACGCGGCGATCACCAGCCGGGCCCCGGTGCGATCCTGGATGTTGGCCGCATGCACCACCACCGCCAGCAGCAGTCCCAGCGTGTCCACCGCGATGTGGCGCTTGCGTCCTTTTATCTTCTTGCCCGCGTCATAGCCGCGGACCCCCCTTTTTCCGTCGTCTTGACGGTCTGGCTGTCCATGATCGCGGCGCTGGGGCTCTCCTCGCGCCCCTCCTTCCTGCGCACCTGCGCCCGGAGCGCGTCGTGGATGCGGTCCCAGATGCCGGTGAGCCGCCAGGTGCGATACTACGTATGCACCGTGCTCCACTTCGGCAGGTCGTGCGGCAAGGACCGCCACTGGCAGCCCGTCTTGTTGAGGTAGAAGATGGCGTTGACGATCTCACGGATGTTCACGGTGCGCGGACGCCCCCCCGCTTTCGGGGGCGGGATCAGCGGCGCGATGCGCGCCCATTGCGCCGCGCTCAGGTCGGACGGGTATCGTTGTCTGGTCATACCCTCCAGTCTACCGCCCCTGGAACTACTTTACACACAGGCTCTAAGTAGGTGTTGCGAAGTTCGTGCAACCCGGAGAGGCTGCACGAGGTACGCACCCAAGCGTGACGGCTGTGCAAGAACTTACCAGTGTCTACTTAGCTTGGATTATTCATGACCGGTGCGGTGACGATGCACGTGCCCCCTGGGAGCGCCGTCTCTCGCTGCGCTGCCAGCCGGCTTCGGTCGCCTGACGCCCTCCTCCTCGTGGCGACGGCGTCTGCTGCATGGGTCTGCCGGCTGGAAGCCGGCGCTCCTAGGGGCGTCGTCTCGTGACTAATGCAGGCTAGCGATAGATCGGCAGGAGAGCGGCTTCAACGTACGTCTTGATGCGCTTCAGGTCGCCCACCGGATCGGACGCGGTGTCCAGTTCGAACACGGCCCAGCCCGTGTACTGGAGATCCCGCAGCAAGCGCATCCATGCCGGCCAGTCGACCACGCCGGCGCCGACGCTGGCAAACCACTGGATTTGACGGGCGAAGATGGTCGGGTCAATCGGCACATCCGCCGGGGCGGGGCCAACGGCATCCTTCCAGTGCGTGAGCAGCAGCCGGTCGCGGTGGCGCTTCACGATCTCGATGGGGTTCGAGCCCGCGACGCTGAACTGAGCCGTGTCGGGACACAGGAAGACGTAGGTCGGATCGGTCAGCATCATAAAGAGATCGGCGTCGCGGCTGTTGCGGAACACGGTGAACGCTTCCGGGTGTATGGCGAGCTTCACGCCATACTTGAGGGTGGCGTAGCCCATGCGGTTGAGCGCATCCGCAATCGTTTCCGCCAGCTTCAGGTCGACAAATAGCGGCGGATCGGCAGCGCGGCTCCGGCGCAACGGCAGGGCCGTGACCATGATCTCCGCCCCGCAGCCGTGCAAGAACTCCGCGTAGGACGTGGCCATCTCCACGAGTTGATCGTGATCGGCCCGTACGGCGAAGTCGGCCTCGCGGTCGGTCCCCGGTATCTGCGTCGAGAGGAAGCCGCTGCAGACCTCCAACCCGCGGTCCCCGAGCGCGGAGGCAAACGCGCGCGTCGACCCGTACGCGGCCTGGGCGCTATGCCAGTCACCCGGAGCAAAGGTCATTTCGATACCATCTAGCCCCGCGTCCGCCGTGCAGTCAAGGATGCGCTCCCAGAACCGCGGGGGGTCCCACCCACCGCTAGCGATCGCGGCGCCGATGTCGTCCAGCCCTCCCTCGCCGCCCCAAAAGGCGGGGGAATAGTAGGTGACGAGATCGGTGGCGAACTTGATGTGTCGGCTCTCTGCCATCGTGTACACCTCCTGTTTGCTGTGACTCAGGGCGCGGCCGTCACGTGTCGTCTGGTTGCGCGCCACGTTTGTGAGCGCCGCCTGACCATAAATGGTCATGGCAAGGAACGGATCCTGAAGGGTCTCTTCTCGCTCGTCACCCGGCGCGCAGGCTCACACGCCGACCTTTTAAGGTCCGTGCCCTGCTGTGTAAATTGCCAATTTTCATGGGTGGGGGCGTCCCGCAGGGACATGACGACCTGCCATGACCTTTCAAGGTCAGGCTAGCGGCGCTCACCATTACAATCGTGGGTCGCACCCCTGTCGCCTTCTCGACGCGCGTCATCCCATGCACGCGCCCGACGGAAGACCTCCGGGCACATCATCCATGTTGCTGTCAGTGTACCGTGTTGACAGTCGCGACATCCTCTCGTTTTCTAGCGTATCCTGGCCCGACCGACCGTCTTACAAACCGAAATCTGTTCGGCTTTCGTATGATTGGGAGGATGGCCGCCAGAGCGCCTCCATGCAGGTGTTCCTCTATGTCGTCCAACTCGCGGGACTTTAGCGGCATAATGACCCCCTCTTGACGCCAAGTGAGCCAATAATTGGTGTGCACCTGTTATTGATGTGGATAGTATGTACGGAATTCCAGGCTTCAATTCGGGCGAATTGCTTATGGCCGCGGACGGTCGAACTCTGTTAGCCTCATAGCGTACGGTGATGTGATGGAGGTACCACGTGGCGGAATGTCCTGAGTGCGCGGCCAACGTCTCGGTGCAGGGCGCAGTGCAAGGCGAAATCTTGCCCTGCCCTGACTGCGGCGCCGATCTGGAGGTCACGGCATTGTCTCCGACCCCGGCGCTCGCACTGGCCCCACATGAAGAAGAAGACTGGGGCGAGTAGCAGGTCGGCGCGGGCAACGGCAAGCAACAGCAAGCGAGACGAGTAAGAGTCAATTACACAGTCAATCGCACACAACTCATACTGACGAGACCTCGAGGGGAAGAGTAGGCGCGACACACAATCTGGCGACAGAGAGCCGCGATGCTGAGATGCGGCGCCGGACGACGCGCTGAAGAAGGACCCCGAGTCGCCGCCCCAACGGGAGCACAACTCCCCAGTAGGCGCGGCCGGCAGGCCCCCGTTACCATGGGCCACGGTATATGGACGCACAGTCACTGATCTCACCATGAGACGCACGACGGTGTCCCGTACCTGCCGAGGCCGACGCCGCGAGGCGTTCGGCGAACTGGGTGGTACCACGAGCTAACCCCTCGTCCCTTTGGTGGACGAGGGGCTTTTTGTTGTGGAGAAACGAACCCTCACTCCCCGCTCCCCTCTCCCTGACACCGGAGAGGGAGTGGGGGTGAGGGTAGGGAGGGCCAGCGAGATGCATGAACGTGTTGAGCGCGTCGAGATCGTCGAGTCGACCTTGCGCGAGGGCGAGCAGTTCGCCGGCGTGAACTTTACGCCGGAGCACAAACGGCGCATCGCGCTGGCCCTCGACGGCCTGGGCGTGCCCTATATCGAGGTGACCTCCCCGGCGGCCTCGCCGCGCGCCTTCGCCGACGCCCAAATGATCCTGGGGTTGGGCCTGCGAACCCGCGTGCTGGCGCACGTGCGCTGCGTTCCCGGCGACATCCAGCAGGCGCTTGACGCCGGCGTGCAGGGCATCAACCTGTACTTCGGCACCTCGCCGTTGCTGCGGGCGCACGGACACCGCCGCGACGTCGACGCCATCATCGCCGGCGCCACTGAGTGCATCGCCATGGTCCGCGCGGCAGGCCAACCCGTCCGCTTCGGCTGCGAGGACGCCTTTCGCACGCCCGAGGCCGACCTGCTGCGCGTCTGCACCGCGCTCGACCTGGCCGGGGTGGAGCGCCTGAGCCTGGCCGACACCGTAGGCGTGGCCACGCCGCGTCGCGTCGACGAGTTGGTCGGCCTGGTGCGTCGCAACGTGCGGCCGCACGTGGAGATCGAGTTCCATGGGCACGACGACAGCGGCTGCGCCGTGGCCAACGCTATGGTCGCCGTCGAGGCGGGGGCGCGCCTGGTCGATACCAGCGTGCTGGGCCTGGGCGAGCGCAACGGTATCACGGGGTTGGGCGCATTGCTGGCCCGGCTCTACGCCACGGACCCCGCCTACGTGGCCGGCTACGACCTGCGCATGGTCCCCGCGCTCGACCGCATGGTCGCGGAGATCGCGGGGGTGCCGGTCCCGTTCAACACCGTGGTCTCCGGCGCGCACGCCTTTGCCCACGCCGCCGGCGCGCACACGGCCGCCGTGCTGCGCGACCCGCGCAGCTACGAGGTGCTCGATCCCGCCGTGTTCGGCCTGACGCGCACCCTGCACATCGGCCACCACCTGACCGGCCGCCACGCCGTGGCCGGCCGCGCCGCCGCCCTGGGCCTGGACCTCGACGCTCCGGCCCTGGAAAGGGCCACCGCCGCCATCAAGCAGGCTGCTGCTGCCCGGCCCCTGGACGACGCCGAACTGGATACGATTCTGTTTGGCCTGGCAACCAATCGACAGACCGCTGCAATGATGGAGCCTGCGACTGCGGTCGCATGGCAAACCACGGACACTGCGGTGTCGGGAGGACCTACGACTGCCCGGCTGGACCGGGACCGGCCGCGGCCGGTCCCGGTCCAGCACGCATGTGTCGCATGGCAAACCACGCCGACCGCGGTCGGTTGAACGTCATGACGTGACGAGCGAGTGAATACAGTCAACTGATAAGTGAGAAGGCGATAATGACACAACTAGACAGAGAAGATACCTCACTCCCCTCTCCCGCGGCAGGGAGAGGGGTGAGGGGTGAGGGTGTCCCCCAGACACTGGCGGAGAAGATCCTGTCCCGCGCGGCGGGCGAGCGGGCCATGGCCGGCGACCTGGTAGTGGTGGACGTGGCCATGGCCATGAGCCACGACTCGCTGGCGCAAAGCGTCTTCCGCGCTATGACCGAGATGGGCATGCCCAACGTGCACGACCCCGACCGCGTGGCGTTCTTCGTGGACCACGTGGCGCCCGCCTCGTCGGTGCAGGTGGCCGAGGCGCAGGCCATGCTGCGCCGCTACGCCCGCAAGCAGGGCGTGTCCAACTTCTTCGACGCCGGGAGCGGCATCTGCCACCAGGTTATGATCGAGCAGCATCTGGTCACGCCCGGCACGGTCGCCGTCGGCGCGGACTCCCACTCCACGCTCTACGGCTGCGTGGGCGCCTTCGGCACCGGCATGGGCTCGACCGACGTGGCCGTGGCCATGTCCACCGGCCGCACCTGGCTGCGCGTACCCGCCACCATCCGCGTCGACGTGGTGGGCGAACTGCCGCCGGGCGTGAGCGCCAAGGACGCCACCTTGCAATTGGCGGGACAACTTGGCGCGGCGGGGGCGCGCTACATGGCCGTGGAATATAGCCTGCCCGCCACGCTCGACCGGCCCGCGCGCATGACGCTGTGCGGCATGACCACCGAGATTGGAGCCAAAGCGGGCATCGTGATCCCGGACGCCGTAACGGCCGCCTACGCGCCCGTTCCCGATTGGCTCTACCCCGACCCCGACGCCGTCTACGCGCAACGGGTGACGCTTGACCTGAGCAGCCTGGAGCCCCTGGTGGCCGAGCCCGGCCACGTCGACCGCGTCACGCCGGTATCGGCGGTAGGCGACATCCCGGTCGACGTGGTGTTTATCGGCACCTGCACCAACGGCCGCCTGGACGACCTGCACGCGGCGGCCGAGGTGCTGCGCGGACGCCACATCCACCCGCGCACGCGCATGATGGTTGTCCCAGCCTCACACGAGACGCTATCCGCAGCGGCGGCCGACGGCACGCTTGGGGTGCTGCTCGCGGCGGGCGCCACACTGGGCACACCCGGCTGCGGTCCCTGCATGGGCCGCCACATGGGCGCCCTTGCCGCCGGCGAGGTCTGCCTCTCCACCGGCAACCGCAACTTCGCCGGCCGCATGGGCTCGGCGCAGGCCAGCATCTACCTGGGCTCGCCCGCCGTCGCCGCCGCCACTGCGGTCGCGGGACGCCTGGCCGCACCGGACGAAGTGACTAGTGGCTAGTGGTTAGTGACTAGTTCTAGTCACTAACCACTAGCCACTAGTCACTCAACACGACGAAGGAGTGCAATCATGGCAAGAATCTGGGCATTTGGCGACGATCTGGACACGGATCAGATCGTGCCGGGGCGCTACGCCCCCTATATGACGGGCGAGCACCCGGCGCGCTATGCGTTCGTGGAGCGACGACCCGAGTTCGCAGCAGCGGTGCGGGAGGGCGATGTCCTGACGGCGGGGCTTAACTTCGGCTGCGGCTCCTCGCGCGAGTACGCTACCGAGGCGCTGGTTGGCTGCCAACTGGCGGCCATCGTGGCGCGCTCGTTCGCGCGCATCTTCTACCGCAACGCCATCAACCTGGGGCTGCCTCTCTTCGAGGCGCCCTTCGCGGGTGACCTGCCCGACGGCGCGGAGGCAGAGTTCGACCGCGAGACGAGCCGGCTGGTGGTAGATGGCCGCACCTATCAGTTGCAGCCGCTGCCTCCCTTCCAGCGCGAGATCATCGACGCGGGCGGCCTCGTCCCCTATATCCGCGCGCACGGCCGCTTCCCCGGCACGCGCGCTTTACAGGACCTCGACACGTCCGAGTCAGGGGCCATGGCCGGACACATGCGAGAGGCGGCGCGATGAGCGCCGCTATCTGCGCCATCCCCGGCGACGGGATCGGGCGCGAGGTTGTGGCCGCCGCCGTCTCGGTGCTGCAAGCGGCGGTTCCCGGCTTGAGAGTGGAGTGGGCCGAGGCCGGCTTCGACACCTGGCAGCGCACGGGAGACGCCATCCCCGCGGAGACCTTGCGCCTGGTCGAGGAGACGGCGGCGACGCTATTCGGCGCGGTCTCCTCGCCGCTGCAGCCCACGCCCGGCTACCGCAGCGCCATCCTGGAGTTGCGCCGGCGCTTCGACCTCTACGCCTGCGTCCGCCCGGTGCGCAGCCTCATACGCGACCGTGAGCAGGCCGGCTTCACCAAACCGGATGTCGATCTGATCGTGGTCCGTGAGAACACCGAAGGACTTTACGGCGGCGGCGAGGAGTCGGATGGCGAGCGCGCCGTGGCCCGGCGCGTCATCACGCGCGCGGCCTCGCGGCGCATCGGCCTCCTGGCCTTCGACCTGGCGCGGAGGCTGGGCCGGCGCCGCGTCACCGTGGTCCATAAGGCCACGGTACTGCCCCAGACGTGCGGCTTGTTCCGCGACGCGGTACTGGCCGTGGCCCGCGACTACCCCGAGATCGAGACGGACGAGATGCTGGTCGACAACGCCGCGATGCAGCTCGCTGGGCGCCCCGAGCGCTTCGACGTGGTCGTGACCACCAACCTGTACGGCGACATTCTCTCGGACGTGGCGGCGATCCACGGCGGCGGACTGGGCCTGGCGCCCTCGGCCAACATCGGCGATGTGGCCGGCGTGTTCGAGCCGGTGCACGGCTCGGCGCCCGATATTGCCGGCCGCGGCATCGCCAACCCGCTGGCCGCGATCCTGGCCGGCGCCATGCTTCTGGACTATATTGGGCAGCGCGCGGCGGCCGTCGCCGTCCGCGACGCCGTCGCCGCGACCGCCAACGGTCCCATCCGCACACCCGACCTTGGCGGCACGGCTACGACGCGGGAGGTGACGAATGCGGTCATCAACGAACTGGGGCGTGGGCGTGAGGCTACAACCGAGGAGCCTGCGACTGCGGTCACATGGCAAACCACGCTAACCCCGCCTGCGACTGCGGTCGCATGGCAAACCACGCCGACTGCGGTCGGTTGAGGCGCGTAGGGCAGGGGCACGTTTGGGGTATGTAGGGGCGTATTGCATACGCCCAAATCGAGGCGGACACGAGGGCGTAGTCACTACATCCTACCCCCGTCCTGACACCGCGGTGTCCGTCGTTTGCCATGCGACCGCAGTCGCAGGCCCCCGTCCCCGCGCTGCCATAGGCCGCGGTCGCAGGCCCTTTTCTTATTTATGTAAAGGAGGTATTGGATGATAACCGCTCTGCACTCGCGGCCACGCGTCGGCATCCTGCTCTCGCGCGTGCGCGTGGAGGAGAAACTGCTGCTGGCCGCCCTGGAGCGGCACGATGTCGCGGTCGACGTGATCGACGACCGCGAGGTGGTGTTCGACCTGGCGCGGCCGCGCCGCGACTGGGACGTGGTGCTGGCGCGCTCCGTTTCGCACTCGCGCACGCTATACGCCACGCGCGTCCTCAACGGCTGGGGCGTGCCCACGATCAATCGCCACGAGGTCATCGCCGCCTGCGGAGACAAGTTAGTGACCACCATGGCCCTGCTGGAACACGGCGTGTCCACGCCGCGCACGCGCCTGGCCTTCACCGCCGAGTCGGCCTTGCAGGCCGTCGAGCGGACGGGCTACCCCGCCGTGCTCAAGCCGGTGGTCGGCTCGTGGGGCCGCCTGTTGGCGCGGCTCAACGACCGCGACGCGGCGGAGGCCGTGCTGGAGCACAAGGAGACGCTGGGCTCTCCGCAGCACGCCGTCTTCTACGTGCAGGAGCACGTGCGCAAGCCTGCGCGCGATATCCGCGCCTTTGTGATCGGCGGCCAGACCGTCTGCGCCATTTATCGCTACTCGGCCCACTGGATCACCAACACCGCGCGCGGCGGCCGCGCCGAGAACTGTCCCGTGACGCCGGAGATTAACGCCCTCTGCCTGGCGGCGGCGCGGGCGGTCGGCGGCGGAGTGCTGGCGGTCGACCTGCTGGAGTCGGACGACGGGCTGCTGGTCGGCGAAGTCAACGACACGATGGAGTTCCGCAACAGCATCGACACCACGGGCGTCGACATCCCGGCGCTGGTGATCGAGCACGCCCTGGCCGTGGCGCGCGTGGGGCAACCCTCACCCCCGGCCCATGCGGACTGGTCTCTCGGCTCCGCGGAGCCGACAGCCCAACCGGCTCTCCCTGCCGCGGGAGAGGGGGGCAGTAGCGAGGATGCGCGGAGCGCGGAGAGAGCAGGAGTGGGTGTATGAGCGCGGCCTCGCGGCTACAGGTCTCGGTTGTCGGCGCGTCCGGCTATACGGGCGGGGAGTTGCTGCGCCTACTGCTGGACCACCCGGACGTGGAGGTAGCGCAGGCCACCAGCGAGAGCCGGCGCGGCGACTATATCCACGCTGCGCACCCTAACTTGCGCGGGCGCGCCGCCCTGCGCTTCAGCGCCATCGACGACCTCGCGCCGTGCGACCTGCTGCTGCTGTGCCTGCCGCACGGCGGCGCGATGCGCCAGCTCGGCCTGCTGGAGTTGGCGCCGCGCGTGATCGACCTTAGCGCCGACTTCCGCCTGCGCACGCCTGAGACCTATGAGCAGTGGTACGGCGCGGCGCACGCCGCGCCCGAGCTGCTAGGCGAGTTCGTCTATGGCCTGCCCGAGTTGCACCGCGAGCAGTTGCGCACGGCCACGCGCGTGAGCGGGGTGGGCTGCCTGGCCACGGCCGCCACGCTGGCGCTCTATCCACTGATCCGCGCGGGCTTGGTGCGCCCCGACCCCATCGTCGTCGAGGCCAAGGTGGGCTCCTCGGCGGCAGGAAATAGTCCGGGGCCGGCCGACCACCATCCCGAGCGCTCCGGCGTGCTGCGCTCGTTCATGCCGGTGGGCCACCGCCATACCGCCGAAGTGGAACAGGAACTGACACGCGACGGTGTGCGGCCAACCGCGCATCTCTCGGCCACGGCGGTCGAAGCGGTACGCGGGGTACTGGCCACGGCGCACACCTTCCTTATAGAGAAAGCCGAGGAGCGCGACATCTGGCGCGCCTACCGCACCGCCTACGAGGACGAGCCTTTCGTGCGCGTGGTCAAGGAGCGCACTGGACTGCACCGCGCGCCCGAGCCCAAGATCCTGTCCGGCTCCAACTACTGCGACGTGGGCTTCGCGCTCGACGCCGCGCGCGGGCGGGTGGTCGCCCTTGGCGCCATCGACAACCTGATGAAAGGCGCCGCCGGGTCCGCCGTGCAGTGCCTCAACCTGATGCACGGCTTCCCCGAGACCCGCGGCCTGGAGTTTCCGGGATTGCATCCAATTTAAGGAGTTGATTTGATGATCGTCGTCAAGATCGGCGGCGGAGCCGGCCTGAGCCTGGAGGCGTGCTGCGACGACGTGGCGCGACTTCGCGCGGCCGGGGAGCAGGTTGTGGTTGTACACGGGGGCTCGGACGCGGCGACGCGGCTAGGCGAAAACCTGGGTTACGCGCCGCGCTTTATCACCGCGCCATCGGGGGTGCAAAGCCGCTACACCGATGCGCGCACGCTGGAAATCTTTACCATGGCCCTCGCTGGATTGAACGCGGACGTGGTGGCGCGGCTGCAGGCGCGCGGCGTCGATGCGGTGGGCCTATCCGGCGCCGACGGCCGCGTGCTGGAGGGACGCCGCAAGGAGACCGTCGTCGCGGTCGAGGACGGACGGCGCATCGTCATCCGCGACGATCGCTCCGGCACGGTCGAGAGGGTCAACGCCTCTTTGCTGCGGGCGCTGCTAGCCGCGGGCTATATCCCGGTCGTTTCACCGCCCGCGCTGAGCCCCGACGGTCCCATCAACGTCGACGCCGACCGTGCTGCCGCGCTGATCGCCGTCGCTCTGGACGCCGACGCCTTGCTGCTGCTGACCAACGTGCCGGGTCTGCTACGCGACCGCCATGACCCCACGTCACTGGTTAGCCGGGTGGACGGCGACGGCATCGATGCGGCGCTGAGCCTGGCCGCGGGGCGCATGCGCGTCAAGCTGCTGGCCGCGCGCGCCGCGCTTGACGGCGGGGTCGAGCGCGTGGTCATCGGCGACGGCCGGCAAGACCATCCTATGACAAGAGCCTTGGCGGGCGAGGGGACGACACTATCGGTCACCAGCCGTCAGTTGGCAGCGGTTGGCGCTTAGTCGCAGGCACGTTACGAGAAGGAGTAGTAAATGGTCACGCAAACAGCACCGGCGGCTGTGACAGGCGTCACGGCGGAGATATCGATCGTGCGCGGAGCCGGCGCGGAAGTGTGGGACGAGGCCGGCCACCGCTACATCGACTGCGTGGCCGGGCACGGCAGCGCCAACCTGGGCCATTGCCATCCTGCCGTGGTGGCGGCGATCCGCGCGCAGGCTGGCACACTCATCACTTGCCCGCCGTCTCTGGGCAGCCCGGTGCGCGACAAGTTGCTACAGCGGCTGGCAGAGGTCACGCCACCCGGACTGGACCGCTTCTTCCTGTGCACTAGCGGGACCGAAGCGGTCGAGGCGGCCATCAAGGCGGCGCGGCTGGCCACGGGCCGAACCGGCATCATTGCCGCCCGGCGCGGCTTCCACGGACGCACCATGGGCGCGCTATCCGCCACCTGGGAACCGACCTACCGCGCGCCCTTCGAGCCGCTGGTGGCGGGAGTGCGTTTCGTGCCGTACGACGATGTCGCCGCGCTTGACGCGGCAATCGACGACACCGTCGGTCTGGTCTTACTGGAACCGGTCCAGGGCGAGGGAGGCGTCCACCCGGCGTCACCGGGCTATCTGCAAGCCGCGGCCGAGTTGTGCCGGACGCGCGGCGCCCTGCTGGCGTTGGACGAGGTACAGACCGGCTTTGGCCGCACAGGGACGATGTTCGCCTGCGAGGGGGACGGCGTGGTCCCCGACCTGCTGTGCATGGCCAAGTCCATCGCCGGCGGCCTGCCGATGGGCGCGCTGGCCTTCGGGCCGCGCGCCCCAGGCTTCCCTCCCGGCGCGCACGGCACGACCTTCGGCGGCAACCCGCTGGCCTGCGCCGCGGCCTGTGCTGCCATCGATGCGCTGGTCGAGGAGCGGCTGCCCGAGCGCGCCGCCGAGAGTGGAGCCTATCTGATGGAAAGGTTGCGCGCGATGGAGTCGCCACGGGTGCGCGTGGTGCGCGGCCGCGGCCTGCTGATCGGGCTGGAGTTGCGCGGGCGAGCGCGTCCCGTCGTGGCGGCGCTACGCGAGTGCGGCGTGCTGGCCCTGACCGCCGGGCTGGGCGTGCTGCGCCTGCTCCCGCCGCTGGTCATCACTCGCGACCAGTGCGACGAAGTCCTCGCCGCCGTGCATGAGGTTCTCCCCACAGTTGCATCCTCGTGACAGAGGACTGCTCCTCACCTAGCGCCTATCGACAAGGAAGGGTGAGGCGACTGTGTCAACGACCTGGATAAGTGAGGCCGGTTGAAGGTTGTCGGATTAATGCAAGTGCCCGGTTAAGGTTCTCCGTCGCCTCGGATGTCCACTCCCGTACCTGCACATGGCTGTTGAGGAGTACAGTGGCGTCGTCGCCCCGACTAAGGCGTGCCAGGCAGAAGGCAGCGACGATTTGAGGTGATGGTGTCTTGTAGCCATAGGAAAAGCGATTACGCTCCATCTCCGCATACGCCGTCTGCAACACCCCGTCAACCGTCGCGGTAGCGGAGAACCAGCTTGTGATTCGTGGCTCTACCCATGTCCAAAACGCGGGGAGTTGACGGATGACTATCGATTCGCCGTATGAGCCGCAGAGCATCAAGGTCCTATACTCCTCCTCTTCGGTCTGGGCGCGCAGATGGGCTGACTCCCATAGGTCGAACCATGCCGACTTGACCGTACGATGCCATCTCAGTCTCCCTTCCCATTGATGCGGCACAAAGGAGAGCGAGACTCCCCAGTGTAAGAGGTACAAATTTCCCTTACCAGGAGCTAGCCTCACTATGTGGGTGATATCGGAGTTGATCGCGCGTACCCACAGACTAGGCTTCAGGCGCGTAAAACCGGCCATCCAGGCCGGCCATGACTCGTCAAAGAGCTCATACATCCGTCCCGCAGGCAAATGGTCAAACGGGATCTGGAGGTATGCTTCCCACCAGTGTTCCACGGGGTCTTGTTCTGTCCTACTCATATCGCTCCTCATCAATCATCGACCAGTCCGACGATGAGTAGCGCCAATTGCTACGCACCGATGTCCGCTGCTGATAGGACCGAACTACACCGATGTTCCAGTACCTTGCGCCGCCTCGCAGCCCCGACCAATGTTGCTGTGGTCAGTTCTTGTCCGTTTATATAGTCGGTGTCGTGGTACAAATCCACTCGCTACGGCCGTCAAAGCGTTCCAACTGGTGGGGGCGGGCATCGTCTGCTCCTACCGTTATACAAACGCGCCGTTGTCGAGAGCGACGAGAGCAGCCTCGATACGGTCGATACGGCCAGCGCGCAGCACCTCAGTTGGTTTAAGGCCACCGAGGTAAGGACTATCGTTATGCATCCAGGCATGAATGGTTTGCACACTGTTGAACGTCTGGTACAGGTGGTCCTTGACCTCACTCAACTGGTCCAGGCGCCGACGCGAGTCCTTCTGAGGGAAGGATTCACCGGTGCGCCAACGATCTATCGCCCGCACGTCGACGGTCAGAGCGCCCGCGAGAACCTCCTTCGACACATTAAGCGACTGCATCAAGCCATCAATAAGAGCCTTCAAATCCTGCGTGACCATCACGCCCTCCCGAAACGTTGCCCATTAACCAACATGCCTACCCGCACGGACGAGTGTTTCCTCCAAGATAGCACCGGGCACATAGCTTGTCAACAAAAATTTGGTAGCTAAGGTGGATTGCATCCTATCAATGATTAGTATAGAATGTAAGCGAGTTACACGTAAGGATTCTACAACGTTCGGTGATGGAGGTGCGGGATGACGGGCGAGGTAGCTATTGACGAGGAGGCGCGGCGGGTGCTGACGCAGCGGGCATCGGCGTCGTTCGATAAGTTCACGCCGCGGGCGCGCAAGGTCTTGCTGCTGGCCCGCGACGAGGCGGTCGGCTTCAACCACAACTACATCGGCACGGAGCATCTGCTGCTCGGGCTGATTCGCGAGGGCACCGGGATTGCCGCGGTGGTGTTACGCGATCTGGGCATCGCGCTGGAGCCGGTGCAACGAGGCATCGAAGCCGCCATCGGCCGCGGTCCTGAGCCGCCGAGGGACGAGCCGCTGCTGACCCCGCGCGCCGAGACCACGCTGGCGCTTGCCGCGAGCGAGGCCTGGAAGCTGCGCCACGACTACATCGGCACGGAGCATCTGCTGCTCGGCATCATCCACGAGGGCGAGGGGCTGGCCGCCGCCGCCATCGAGAGCCAGGGCGTCCCGCTGGAGCAGGTCCGCGCGCGGGTGATCCAGGCGGTCAGCCAGATAGCCCTCGCGCGGTCCCCGCAAGCCCGCGCGGTGAAGGAGCGCGGCACGGACGCGAGCGCGACCAAGGGCAACGTGGTGACCTGCCGCATCGACGACCGCGATCTGGAGGCCCTCGACGCCCTGGTCGAGGCGGGCATCCGCGGCACGCGCAGCGACGCCGCCTCCTGGCTGATCCACGCCGGGATCGAGGCGCACCAGCCGCTGCTGCAGCGCGTCCGCGCCACGGTCGCGGAGATCCGCCAGTTGCGCAACGACGCTCAGGCCATGGCCCAGCAACTGGCCGCCTCCACCTCGTTGCCCGCCGAGGACACCGGCGCGGACAGCCCGGCGGCCAAGGAGTGAGCTTTGGAGAGGTGGGCCTTGATGATGGGGAACCGCCTCACGCGCGACTATCCGGCGGACAGGCAGTGAGCCCACCCGCGTTGCTGGCCTCGACGGGCGACGACCGCGTGGATACGTTCCTGCGCGACACCGTCCGCATGTTCGAGCAACACTATCCAGGCCGGGTCAAGGCCTGCTACGTCGTGGGCAGCTACGCCTATGGGGCCGCCGCGCCGTCGAGCGACCTCGACCTGACCGTCGTGTTCAGGGACGCCTTTCTGGATGACGCCGAGCGCCGCCGGGCCACGCAGTCCTTCCTCGACCACGCCGCGGACTGGTCCGGCGCCCTCGACATGGATCTACAGGATGAGGTAACACTGCGACATACGAACGGCGATAGCCCCGTTGGCCCTATGCTCAAGCACGGCAGCCTGCTGGTCTATGGGGACGACATCCGCGACGCGCTGCCGGCGCTTCCCGTCGTCAGTTGGGCGCGGCGGGCCATGCACAGCGGGTATTGGTGCATTGCGCGAGGCGACGGCCAGCCGCCCATCGTGACCTATCCGCTGTCCTACCCGGACCCCACAGGCGAGTTCTATGGCTACGACGCTCCCGACCATGCGCCCGACGTGATTGCCCCCGAGTGGGGTCGGGTGCGCCGCTCCAACCGCTCCGACCGACCCGGCACGCGCTCACTGGTCACGGGCACATTGTGGGCGGCGACGGGACTGATCGCGCACCGGGCACAGATCTACGTGCTGCGCAAGCGCGACGTGCCGGCCCTGTACGCACGACATATCGGCGGCGAATGGGCCGACCTGCTGGAAGAACTGTATCGACGCTGCCGAGACGAGTGGGACTACGCGCTCCCATCAGAATCGGCCCAGCGGGCGCAATTGCGCACGTTATGCGCGCGCGTCCTGGGCTTCGAGAATCATGTGCTGGCACAGTACAGAGAGACTTTACCCGACACCTTGCTCGCCGGCGACGACAACGACAGGCTTTACGCCCTGCGCTTCCTACACCTCAAGCCGTTCCACGACGACGACGCCATCGCCGCGCTCGTGGGTCTGCGCACAAACGAGAACGCCGAGGCGCGCCGGGGAGCGGAAGAGATTCTCGAAGCGATTGAAAGGCAAGACCATCAAGGTTGATAAGATTCTTGTGAAAGGGATAACTCCTTGAATGAGGATACGTTGATCGACGAGTGCCTGGCCTTTGTGCGCGACCCGCGTGGGTCGCGCACCGAACACGCTGTGGTAGCAGAGTACCCGACCATGATACCGGTGCTGGAGTTGATGATCCTCGACGGGGTCACGGAGCGCGTGGACGTGGCGGCCTACGTACACCCAGAGTTGAGCGCAGAGCCACTCCAAGACTGACGACCGCCTCCGATTAGAAGTGTGCTACAGTCTAACCACGACGATGGTTCCCACACGGGACCGCTTGGGATTCCCATAACCCATCGCAATCGGTTGTGTTGCGAAGAGAGGAACTGATGGATATGGCCACCGAGCGTATTCAGCGCCCAGACGACCGCGACACACTCACGGTCGCGGAGGAGGCGAGCATCGAACGAGCGCGCGCCGACGTGGAAGCTGGGCGTGTCTATAACAATGTGACGGCCGAGGCGCTCACGGCGTTGGCTGCCTCGACAACGCGGAGGCGCAACGCTTGCTCGACGATCCCAACGCGCTCCGGCACTGGCTCGCCGCGCATGCTTGACATGGCCGCGCTGTCGAACCTCGAATGTACCACGGAGTTCCTGACGACGTTCCAACGCCTGTCGCCAACCGATCTGGGGATTAGCCGCGGCATCACTCAGTGCGGAATCAGCGGGTAAGGTTTGATATGGAACGTATCGCGGACCAAAGCTACCTCCTGGAGCACCAATATAAGGACGCCTCGAATCTGGGTGCGCGCATCAGCCTGCACGAGCAGTTCTCCATCAACACCTACGACTGGCCGCGCTGGGTGCTGGACCGCGTGCGTCCCCACGTCCCGGCGGACGGCCGCGTGCTGGAGCTGGGCTGCGGGCCGGGCATGTTGTGGCGCGAGAACCGGGAGCGCATCCCGCCGGGCTGGGACGTGACGCTCTCCGACTTCTCGGCCGGGATGCTGGCCGAGGCGCGGCGCAACCTGTCCGACGCGGGCCGTCCATTCTCGTTCGCTCAGGTCGACGCGCAACATATCCCCTACCCTGACGACAGCTTTGACGCCGTGATCGCCAACCACATGCTCTACCACGTGCCCGACCGCGCCAGGGCGTTCGGCGAGATTCGCCGCGTCCTGCGGCGCGGCGGACACTTCTTTGCCGCGACCAATGGGCAAGCCCATATGCGGGAGTTGGAAGATTTTGTACCGGCCTACCGCGCGCACCGCGTCGGGCTCGGCTTCGATCTGCAACGCGGCGAGTTGGAACTCGCGCCGTGGTTCACCCATGTCGAGGTGGATCGCTACGAGGACGCGCTGGAGATCACCGAGGCCGCGCCGCTGCTCGATTATCTGTTCTCCATGCGGCTGGCCGTCGACATCGGCAAGACAGACCGTGTCGCAATCGCCCATGAGGTCGAGCGGCGGCTGTCTACCGACGGAGTCATCCGCATCGGCAAAGACGTTGGCCTCTTCATGGCCTGGGGGGCAAAGTGACGGACGGATCAAACAGACCGGACGGACACGACGACACGCCTGCCGGGGCGTCCATGGAGGCTGCCGCTACCGCGGACGAGGTGGCGCTGTTGCGGGGAATGCTGGAGATACCGAGCCTCTCGGGATACGAGAGCCCGCTGGCCGAGTACCTGCGTGCCGAGATGGAGCAGCGCGGCTTGCACGCCCACATCGACGCGGCCGGCAATGCCGTGGGCGAGATACGACCGCAGGCTATAGAGGGCGCGGAGGGAGTGGAGAGGGCGGCAGGAACCGAGGGGTCCGACGAGGCCGGACCCACCGTCGTGCTGCTGGGCCATATGGACACCGCGCCCGGCGAGGTACTGGTGCGCCTGGAGGGCGACCGGCTCTACGGGCGCGGCGCCGTCGACGCCAAGGGTCCGCTAGCCGCCTTTATCTGCGCCGCGGCTCGGGTGCGCGACGTCACACCGCTACGCGTCGTCGTGATCGGCGCGGTCGAGGAGGAGAGCGATACCTCAGCCGGCGCGCGCCACGTCGCGACCCGCTACCAATCGACGGCCTGCGTCATCGGCGAGCCCAGCCGCTGGGACCGCGTGACGCTGGGCTACAAGGGCCGCCTGCTGATCGACTACAGGCTGAGACAGGACGCGGCGCATACCGCCGGCAACGCGCCCAGCGCCGCCGAGCGCGCCGTGACGTTCTGGAATGGCGTGGCGCGCGTGGCCGCCGAGTCGAGCGGCTCGTCGAGCGCCACGCCGCTGAGCGAGTTCGAGCGCGTGTCGCCCGCGTTGCGCCAAATCCACGGTGAGAGCGATGGACTGGTCGACGAGGCGCGCCTGACGGTCTCGCTGCGTCTGCCGCCAGGCTGCAACACCGAGAGGCTGCGCGAGCGCATCGCGGCGCTGGCCGGCGAGGCCGAGCTGACGGTCTCCGGCCTGGAGCAACCCTACCGCGCGGGCAAGAACAACGCGCTGGTGCGCGCCTTCCTGGCCGCGATCCGCGAGCAGGGAGGCAAGCCGGCCTTCGCGCTGAAGACCGGCACCTCGGATATGAACGTGGTCGGCCCTGTCTGGCAGTGCCCCATCCTGGCCTACGGTCCCGGCGACTCCTCGCTCGACCACACCCCCCACGAGCATATCGACCTGACCGAGTATGGCCACGCCATCGCAATTCTGACACGGGTATTGCGCGGCTTCTAGCCCGGATTATTCATGACGGGTGCGGTGACCGTGAACGTCCCCCTGGGAGCGCCGGCTCTCGCTGCGCTGCCAACCGGCCCCGGTCGCCTGACACGCGTTCGCGAACAGCGACCGCGCCTGCCGGGGAGGTCTGCCGGCTGGCAGCGCAGCGAGAGCCGGCGCTCCCAGGAACTTACCAGCATCTACCTAACGGAACGGCCAGCGGCTTTTGCCGTCCTTGCGCTGCACGCTGCTGCCCGTTTCGATCTGCCAGGCGCCGCTCTCGTCGTCGGCGATGGCGCACTCCTCGACGATGAGGTGACTGCGCTTACGCAGCAGGATGCTGGGTGTGCGCGTGCCCTGAACGGTACAATGCCGGAAGATCGTGCCCGGGCTGCCGTCGGCCACGATCTCGGCCTCCTGGTGCCCGGAGATCGTGCAGTCTTCCAGCGTGCCGCGCGCCGCGTCGATCACGACACCGCTACCGCCGCCATCGTGGATGGCGCAGCGTCGCAACGTGGGATTGCTGGCCCTGGTCAGCGCAACGTTGGCCCGGGCGTTGTCGTGGATGTCGCAATCGTCGATCATGCCGAGGCCGCCGTCGAGCACGGCGATGCCGTCATTCCGTCCCTGGTACACGGTACAGGCGAGAATCGCGGGATCGCCGCCCGAGCGAATGATCACGTTGGCCAGGGCGTGCCCGTAGATCTGGCAGCGATCAACCGTGCCGCGCCCGCCCTTCTCGACGTAGACCCCGCTATGCCCACCGTCGCGGATCACGCAACGCTCGATGATCGGCGCCGCGCCGCCTTCGACGGACACCGCGGGGGCGGCGTGGCCGGCGATGTCGCAGCCCTCGATCCGGGCCGAGGCGCCGTTAAGCATGATGCCGAAACCCTGCCCGTCGTGGACGGACGAGTCCTGGACCAGGAGCATGCCGCGACGCATCACGGTTATCTCGGCGTTGGCATGTCCGAACAACTCGCAACCGTAGAGCGACACCTGCGCCTCGTCGGCCACGCTCACTCCGATGTCGCGACCGGAGTGGACGATACATCCGCGCAGCGTGAGCGAGGCGCGGCGGAGGGCGGTCACCTGAGCGTCGCCATGACCCGACACGCGGCACTCCTCGAGCGTGGCCTCGCTCTCATCGCGAACCGCCAGACCCGCCACGGCGCCCCGCGCCACCTCACAACGGCGCAGTATGGCCCGCGCCCGCTCGGCCACCTCGACCCCAACGCCCTCGTTGTCGTGGATCCGACAATCCTCGATGGTTGCGCTACCGCCTGCATAGACGTAGACGCCAAGCCGGCTGCCATCGCTGACGCGCGTGCGCCGCAGCACCGCGTTCCCACCCTCCAGGATGTACACGCCGGCTTCGGCGTTGTCGTAGACATCGCAATCTTCCACCGTGCCGCGCCCGCCATCCTGCACCTGCACGCCGACGCCCCTACCATTGTGGATAGCGCAGCGGCGCACGACTGGGTCCGCGCCGCTCACGATCAGCAGCGCCGCGCCGACATGGCCGGTGACGGCGCAGTCCTCGATTGTCCCCCGCGCCTCATCGAAGACGACGATGCCGACGTGCCCCCCGTCGTGCACCGCACAACCGCGCAGAGTGGGGCTGGTCCCGTCGCCATAGATACCCACACAGGCTCGCGACGTAGAGGTGATGTCGCAATCCTCGATCAGGGAATGACCCTGCGAGACGGTCAGGGCATAGCAATCCTCGTCCTCGAACGTGGCCTGGAGGTGCAGGCTAAGGCCGCGGACGGTGACGTCCTCCGCGGCGATCCACAGGCAGGCGCGATCCGCTGACTCGACCACGGTCTCCTCGCGCGTCCCCACGGCGACAATCTCCACGGCGGACTCGACGTAGAGGCTCTCGGCATAACGCCCCGGATGCACCTCGACGCGCGGCCGGCGCCCGGGCTCCGTTAGCAAGGCCACGGCGTGCAACGCGTCGCCGATCGTGGCATAGTCGCCGCCGGATGGGGCGACGCTGACCGTCTTGCCCCGCGGAGGCTGCTCTGACACGCTCACGCGACGGTCCCGTTTCTGACAGTGGCGACCGTCCTGGTGGTCGTCATGCTCATGCTCGTCGCCTCCTTCCTCTCCATTATCCCTGTTCGTTCGGCCTGGCTCATGAGTTATACAAGCCTTCCACTGGGGGCGCGGGCGGCCCGCCCGCTTCGTACGGCCTCGACAGCGGCGCTAACGATAGCAGGCAGGGCGCCTGCACTCCCCGTCGGTCTCGGCATCAGAGACAGGTGCAGGAGGCTCTGGCTCCGTACCACGCCACGACAAAGAGGGCGGTGAGCGCATACACGCTCACCGCCCTCTTTGTCTCTCGTGACAGATGAAGATAGGATATGGTGTCGATAACCAGGACAGATAGCGCGTGTCGGACAGCAACGTTGCACGAACCGTGCTCGCTGCTGCCGGAGTTCGGGCGTGGGCGAGAGGCAAGATCACACTCACGCCGCTCGGCCGATCGGAACCGCTCAGCTGCACCCGTTACCGGGCGTGCACCCGCGGCCCGTCTACCCGGTGGTCTGCCGGGGGCCTTACCTAGTCTCGCTAGGGGGAGAGGTCCTCTTGGGG
>JAABUQ010005197.1_pt1 | contig 21124 bp, 22 predicted proteins | sample 5560001 | NCBI WGS metagenome assembly JAABUQ01 (sample SAMN10711888, study PRJNA513371) | rock metagenome | isolation source: Antarctica rocks | place: Antarctica: Victoria Land, Finger Mt nord | collected 2015-12-18
TGGCCGGTATCTGTCCCGAGGCGCGGATGAGCTCACCGAAGCGCTCGCGGTACTTCTGCTCCAGGCCGAGCTCCTCGAGCAGGTTGACGTAGGTATAGCCGTTGACATTGATGATCGGCGCGACAAACCCCGGCCACCAGCGTCCCTCGGCCTGCACGTGGCGGTAGACATCGAGCAGGGCGTCATAGAAGCCGGGGCCGACGAACATGTCCTCGTCGACCTTGGCCACCCAGCGCGCCGCGCGGTGCGCCCGGATGGTGAGGTTCTGCGCGAGCGCGAGGTAGTTGGCCCGGGTGCTCAGCAGCGACCAGCCATGGCGCTCGGCGACGTCGAGCAGCGCTGGAGGGCGGACCGCGGGAGCGACGACACACACGTCCACGTCCGCCGGCACGTGCCGCGCGAGGCGGGCCAGCGTGATGTCCCACAGGTGAGGCTTGTAGCCGGCCAGGACCATGAGCAGTCGATCACTGCCACGACTGCGGTCGATGAACATGTGGCGCCCGCGGAAGTTGTTCACGGCCAGCGCGCGTCCGGTCACCGCCTCAACGACACGAGTGGTCTTCTGCGGGGTGATCAGCACCGGGCTACTCCGCCGGCTCGCGCAGACCGTCGCGAACCGCTCGCGCGATGACCCGCAGGCTCGCGGGGGAGAAGTGCGTGCTGCGCAAGAATTGCCACAGGCCCATCGTCATGGACATCGCCAGGGCAACCTTCTCGCGCCGCTCCCACGAATGACCACGGAGCATGAAGAGCTTGTTGCGCACCTCGTAGTAGTACTGACCGACCTTTCGCTCCCGGTGCACGGAGTCCTTACCCGCGGTCTTGTGGTGCACGAGGCTGTCGGGGACCATGAAGCCGGTCCCCTCGCGCAGTATGCGTGCGGTGTACTCGCCGTCGTCCCCCCAGATGAAGTAGTGGCGGTGGGGGAGGCCGTGCTCGTCGATGGCCCGCCGATGCACGAGGATCGAGACGAAGGAGGCGCTGCGCAGCAGCACCAGCCCACGGGCCGCCGCCAAGACGAACGCTTCGTTCCAACGCTCGTCGAGGCGGACCCAGGGGAGGTTCTTCGGGTGCAGGCGCTCATCGGTCCAGACCACCTTGCTGGCCATGAGGACCGGAGCGGGGAGCCCGTCGAGGCGACCGAGCGACTCGAGCAGCAGCTCGAGAGCGGTAGGCGTCGCGATGGTGTCGTCGTCCAAGAGCCACAGCCACTCAGAGCCTCGTTCGTGGGCGACCCGCATGCCCTCGTGAAACCCGCCTGCCCCGCCCCGGTTCTCCGGCAGGACGACCAGCGAGGCCCCCGGGAACTCCTCGCGCACGAGATCGGGTGATCCGTCGGTGCTCGCGTTATCCACCACGATGATCTCGTCCGCCGGCCGGGTCTGGCTGGCGAGTGCCTGCAGGCACTCCCGCAGGAGCGCCTTGCGGTTGTGGGTGACCACGACAGCACAGACCGTGGCTCGGGCTTGGGGTCCGCGGCCCACGGCGGCCACGGCCCCCAGGGCCCCCGCTGGGGCAGGCCGCACGTGCCGCCTACCCGGCTGGTTGTCCGCTTATGGGAAGACGCTGCTTCATCGAACGTAAGATCGGTCGCAGTGCTTGAAGTGGGCGGCTCGGGAGAAACAGAATTGGGAGACCCTCAAGCCAGAAGCGGGGCAACCACCAGTAGTAGCGCGGGAGAGCGAAGATCACGCGCCGGTTGCTCGCCGGCCGATAGGACGGCTGGAGCTTGAAGTGCAGCAGCGCGCCGCCCACGAAGTGTCTGCGATAGACCCTGGCCAGGAGCTGCCTGTAGTGGCGGGACCGCTCGCCGAATAGATCGGCCCAGATAGCGGCCCGGTCGCGCAAGATCCTCAACTCCCAATCAGCAAAGTCGTAATCGGAATCGTCCTCGTTGAAGAACGCGGTTCCGGTTCGCTGCTCCACCAAGGGCTTTGGGTACCAGGCCCACCGTGGGCGACTGCGGATCATCAGTGCGAACAACCACATGTGTGGATAGCTACGTCCGCGCTCGAACACATCCTGGCCCGCTTCCTTGACCGCCTGCTCCCAGCAGGCCCTGTCGACGATCTGCGTGGACAGGAAGTCGTGGAGTTGACCCACGTTCTTGAAGATCTCGTCCAGCGACAGGAACTCCTGTTCTTCGGCAGGTCTAGCTGGCAAGAGAGACGGAGGATCGTGGTGGGGGTGGGTGGACAGGCGGGGGTTGAAGTGAGTGCGGTTGAGGGTCACGCCAGCTACCTGAGGATGCCGCGCGATAAGCGCCCGGACTTCGCCGACGCCGCCGTCATAGACAACGTCGTCTGATCCCACGAACCAGCAGAAGCGGCCGCGGGCAAGCTCGACGACCGTGAGCATGTTCCGGGTAAACCCGAGGTTTTCCTCGTTGCGGTGATACCGGAGGCGATCCTCGCCCATCTGCAGACCGAAGCGCGCGACGAGTGCCGCGGTTCCGTCGTGCGACGCGTTGTCGCTGATGCAGACCTCGACATCATCGCTGGCAGTGACCCCCGGACGGATGCTCTCGAGCGTCCGCTCGAGCGTCGCGGCGCGTCCGTGGTGGGTCGGGATGCAGATCGAAAGCAGCATGCGGGCGCCCTTTGGGACGCGCTCAGGATAGAGCACCTGCTGGAGATCTCTCCAAGCTCAAACCCGCCAGGGGCTAGGCTCGGCGCGTGAACCTCTCGCGTAAGGTCGCGGTCAACACGGTGCTGCTGACCGGGAGCCGCGCGCTGGTTGCGGCCTCCGGATTGGTGGGGGTGCTCGTGTCAACGCGCTACCTCGGGCGGGACGACTTCGGCAAGCTGACCGTAGCGATCGTCTTCGCGTCACTCTTCGGCTTCCTCACCGACTCCGGCCTGTGGTTAGTCGCGGCACGGGAGATCGCTAGGAAGCCCGAGTCCGAGGACCACATCGCATCGAATATCTTCACGATCGGACTGCTGCTGTCCGCCGCAACGGTGACGCTGTCTCTTGGCGTGATGTTCATCGCCTATGGCTCGGACCAGCACCTGATCAGGGAGGCAATCCTGATTTTGTCGATTCAGATGCTGTTTACGGCCCCGGCCGGCACCAGCGGCTCACTGATGACCGCTCATCAGCAGGCCGTTCCGATCGCGGTGGCGGGTGCCGTGTCGAGTGCCGTCTTCATCGTCTGCCTAACCCTGGTCGTCACGCTGGGGTTGGGCTTCGCCGGCGTGGCGGCTACGTTCACGATCGGTGGCGTAGCCAGTGCGCTAACGCCCGCGTTCTTCGTGCTGCGCCACCGCCGCATTCGCCTGAGCTACGACCATGATCTGTGGCATCGGCTCGTGCGTTCGACCTTGCCGCAGTCAGGGGTGCTGGTGATCAATCTCGTGTACTTCCGTATCGACCTGATCCTGCTCTCGCTGCTCAAGGCGCCCAGCGACGCCGCTATATATGGCATCGCCTACAAGGTCGTCGAGGTCCTGATCCTCGTGCCGGTCTTTCTGATGCAGACTCTGTTCCCGGAGATCGCGCGCGCGCCACGCCATTCTCAGCGCTTGGCCGAGCTGGTCGAGGGATCGTTCTCGACGATCATCGTGATGCTCATCCCCGTACTGGTGATCTTCGTCTCGTTCGCGCCCGAGGCGATTTGGATCGCCGGCGGTCCTGCGTTCAGCCAGGCGACCCCGGTTTTGCAACTGGTCACCGTCGCCCTGGCACTCTCATTCATGAACGCTGTCTTCTTCACGGCACTCGTGGCCCTCAACGAACAGCGACGCCTGTTCACGTTGCTGATCGGCGTACTCGCCACGAACGTCATCCTCAACCTTGCCCTGATACCACCGCTGGGTGCGCGCGGGGCCGGTGGCGCGCTCATCGCGAGCGAGGTGGTGCTGCTGATACTCGGACGCCGTCTCTATCGCTCGGCCGGCGAGCTTCCCCGAACCGAGCGACCCGCCCGCCTCGCGACGGCAGCCGCTGCGGCCGCGGCCGCAGCCCTGGGCGTACGCGGCTTTGACCTCCCGGCGCAGGGAGCCGTGCACACCGGGATCCTCTTCGGGTCGCACGTGTCGCCCATCTTGACCTTCGCGATCGGAGCCCCGGTGACGGTGATCGTGTTCCTGCTCGTGCTCCACGCAGTCGACGGAGTCCCGCGAAGCGTCCGCCTAGCACTGGCCAACTTGCGTCAGCGGCCTTCTGAGCCGTCGTCTCCTCCAGAGCCCGTGAGCAGCTGAACCCTGCCGGTACCCTGTCCAAATGCCCCAGGAGCCAGCGAGCATCGAGGACGCGCGCGGTCCACTCTCAGCCCCACGGTGGCCGCTCGTCACGGTGAACGTCCTGTCGTTCAATCGCTGCGTGCAACTCCGCAGGACCCTCCAGACGCTGCTTGCGCTCGATTACCCGCGCGACCGGCTCGAGGTGATCGTCGTTGATAACGCCTCAGCTGACCGCAGCGTGGAAATGGTGCGAACCGATTTTCCGCACGTACGTGTAATCGAGCGCAGGAAAAACGGGGGCATCGCCGGTTGGAACGCGGGTTTCGCGGTGGGCGAGGGCGATTTCTTTCTCGTGCTGGACGATGACTGCTACATCGCCGGCGATGCCCTCAAGCGCGCGGTAGAAGCGGCACGCGCGGCCGGGGCGGACCTGACCTCGTTCTACGTCGAGAGCCTCGAGCCGGGGCACAGCTTCTCTGAGTACTCCAAGACCGGCCTGTTGAGCTTCTGGGGCTGCGCCGCATTGATCAGCAGGCGCGGGATCGAGCGGCTTGGCGGCTATGACGAGAACATCTTCATCTGGGCGCACGAGCTCGAGTTCACGATGCGGCTGCTCGATGCCGGGTTACGCCATCTCTACCTACCGCAGGTCCTCGCAGTTCACCAGAAGGTGCCCACTGGGTTCCGACTGGAGATGCACCAGCGCAACATGCGCAACTTCGCCTATATATCGGCGAAGCTGCTGCAGCCACGCGACTCGCTCCAGGCGCTCGCCAACTTGACGTTGCGAGTGCTCATGGAGTCCGCGCAGCGGCCGGAGGTCCTGGCCTGCCTCCGGGACGTCTGGCAGGGAGCGCGCGCAGGCCTGGTCGCTCGACATCCGATCGGGCCTGAGGTCTCGCGTCTCTACCGGCGTAACTGCGTCGAGTTCGTCAACCATGTGCGCTTCGTGCGCGGCCCAATCGCGCGGTGGCGTGGACGCGGAAATGCTCCGGAGCTCGAACTGCAGCGCCGACGGGACAGCTTTTACCACTCCCGTCCTCAGCTGCATCCGAGCCAGCAGGCAGTGCTCGAGGTGTGAGGCGATCTCTTTACCCCCGGAGGTTGCCGCCTCGCGGGGGTCGCTCTTTCGCTATCTGTAGGCATAATAGGTGAGGCGTCGGACGGGAAAGGGCTTTGGAATGGGAAGTTCGGGCAGCGAGCGACCAGCAGCGATCGGGCACTACTCACTCAGGGAGGTGGCGCGTCTGGCGGGCGTCTCGCCGCGCCGGATTGGGTCATGGGCGCGCTACGGGATCATGCCCCGAGTCTCCCGCAAGCCCAGCGTGTACTCATACGCCGACGCGGGCGAGGCGGTTATCGCTCGCTACTTGATCGATCAAGGCGTGAAGCCAAAGAAGGTCCGCGAGATGGTCGAGGGGCTACGGATCGGTTCGGCGAGTGGCCGCTGGCGAGGGCGCCCCTCGAACACGAGGGTGGTCTGGTCGTCATTCGCGAGGGCGACAAGGTTCTCGTTGATGTCGTCGATCACCCGGGGCACCTTGTGGAAGAGGGGACGTTCCTGTCGTTGACAGACGTGCGGGAGGCCCTTGAGCGCGGAGGATGGGTCGCCCTCAATAGCCCCCGGGCGCACATTCAGGTCAGCCCACACCGCCTGTCCGGGCGTCCGACGATCCGTGATCGACGCATCCCAACAACGATGGTTGCCGAGCTTGCCCTGCGGGATGAGGGTCGCGCGATGTTGCGGACAGAGTTCGGCCTGACTGACGAAGAGATTGACGAAGCGGTCGCCTACGAGAAGGACGTAGAGACGGCGCTTGCCGCCTGACGAGTGGCAAATCGTTCTCGACGAGAACGTCCCGTGGTCAATCGCCGCTGAGCTAACGCGGGTACGTGGCGACATCGAACTATGCGGGGAAGGGACCGTCGGATCCCGCTTCCGATCCCGCTTCCGTGGCCCGCCACCACGCCACCGTCCGTGCCAGACCCTCCTCGATACCAATGCGGGGCTGCCATCCGACTTCTTGGCCAAGACGACTTACATCGGCCAGAATGCGCTCCGGCTCGTCGGGCCGCGCGACCCGCGCCCCAAGCTTGAGGCGCTCGGAATCTCCGGCCAACTCCGCCGCCCGGGTGGCAAGCCAGCTAAGCCGCGTTGGCTGCCCGGATGCGACATTGATCTCTCCCCGGACGTCGCTCGTGAGCAGCGTCACCAGGGCGTCGGCGAGATCCCCGACGTAGAGATAGTCGCGTATCTGCAGGCCGTGAGTGGTCTCCGCTGTCTCACCGGCCAACACCGTGCGCACGACAGACGGCACCAACCGCGCTGGGGACTCTCCCGGACCGAAGGTGAAAAAGATCCGCGCCCAGACCAGAGACAAGCCCTCCCGCCGCGCTATCAGCTGAGCGCCATTGCGCGCCGCATCCTTGGCCTGCCCGTAGCGCGTCAGTGGAGTTATCGGCGTCGCAGCTTCGACACACACGGAGTTGTCCCACCGGTATTCCGCACAGGTGCCCGCGAGCACCGCGCGCCGGTCCGGTCCCGCGAACGCGTCCACCAGGTCCACGGTGGCCCTCTGCCAACGGTCGTTGGCGTCGGACTGCCATGCGCCGTCCTGTCCCACCTCCCAGGCCAGATGGATCAGGCCATCGGGCGCGACGTCTCTGATGAGCTGCGCCGCTACGCCGGGAACGAGGAGATCGCTGCGGTGTGAGTAAACGCAGTCAGCAAACGAGGAAGACGCGCGCCGCCCGACGGCATGAACCTCATAGCCACGCTGGCTCAGTGCCCGAACCACATGGCGTCCGATGAAGCCGGTGGCGCCGGTGACCAAGACGCGCTTCACTCAAGCAGCCTCGGAACCGGGAGTCGCACCAGGAAGCGGCCTCCCCAATCGCGAATGTACGCCAACTGGTCCACGATCTCGTCCTTTAGGTTCCACGGAAGAATAAAGACGACATCGGGTCGGGCCTCAGCGATGGCAGCGGGGGAGCGAATCGGGATGTGCGTACCTGGCAGCAGCAAACCCTGCTTGTGAGGGCTGGCGTCGCACGTGAAGTCCAGGATATCTCGACCTATGCCGCAATAGTTGAGAAACGTGTTGCCCTTCGCAGGAGCACCGTACCCCACGACGCTCTTCCCACGATTCTTGAGCTCGATCAGCGTGTGTAGGATGTTCCGCTTATCCTGTTCCACTCGCAGTCGATACTCCGTATATGAACCAAGTCGCTCCAGACCGGCCGCGCGCTCACGAGCAAGCAGCTCATCGACACGGTCTGTACGCACCTTGGATCCGTCGTCCCGATGACGCGCGAAGATGCGCAGTGATCCACCATGCGTCTCAAGCTCCTGCACGTCGAACAGATCGAGCCCGTGGGCCGCAAAGATACGGCGTGCGGTGCCGAAGGACAGGTAGGAGAAGTGCTCGTGGTAGATCGTGTCCCACTGGGAATGCTCGATGAGCCGCAAAAGATGCGGGAACTCCATAGTGATGACGCCGCCCTCCTTGAGAAGGATCTTCATGCCGGCCACGAAATCATTGATATCGGGTACGTGCGCCAGCACGTTGTTACCGATCAAGAGGTCGGCCTGGTGATCAGGCGCCAGTGTCCTCGCAACCTCGGTCCCGAAGAACTCCACGAGGGTGTTGATTCCTTTTTGCCCTGCCACTCTGGCCACGTTGGCCGCGGGTTCGATGCCCAGCACGGGAATCGAGCGCTCATGAAAGAACTGCAGGAGGTACCCGTCGTTGGAGGCCAGCTCGACCACGCGGCTCCCGGTGTCGAGGCGCCACCGGTCGACCATCTCCGCGGCATAGCGCTCAGCGTGAGTCACCCACGTCGTTGAGTAGGAAGAGAAATACGCGTAGTCGCTGAAGATGCTCTCGGGCGTCTCGAACTCCTCGAGCTGAACCAAGAAGCACTGTCCGCAAACCAGAGCGTGCAGTGGATAGAACGGCTCCATCCGCGCGGCATCCTCCACGCTCAGATACCTGTTCGCCAACGGCGACATCCCGAGATCAGCGAAGGTGACCGCGAGCGGCGCTGAGCAAAATCTACAAGTAGGGGTCATGACGGCGACCTCTGAAGGCGAGGCGATGATAGCCGCTCGGCTCCCGGCTGAGCGGCTGGCGGCGTTGATCGCCCCCCCCGCCGTGCCAAGCTACCGACGCACGGAATCAGTGAGTGGGAAGCGCGCAGGACCACCACGCTGCGTAGCTCAAACGGGAAAAGAGCCTCTTGAGGGTGGTCCGGCACCCAGCTGGATGGTCAGACCGTAGGGCTCCTCCGTGGAAAGTGCGGGCTCACCCACTGACCTTTCGACGGTGACGCTACCGTGCGGGGCCATGCTCGAGTCAGCGGCGCGATGATCTCGGTCGTCATCCCCGTCAAGAACGGCGGCGAGGACTTGGTCCGCTGTCTCACCGCCATCGGCGACCAGGTCATCGGCGAGTCGGTCGAGATGGTCGTGGTCGACTCGGGCTCGACCGACGCCAGTGCCGAGAGAGCACGCTCGCTGGGCGCGCGCGTGCACGTGATTGCGCCGCAGGACTTCAATCACGGGGCCACCCGCAACCTGGGAGCCCGACTGGCCAGCGGCGACATGCTCGTGTTCATCAGCCAGGACGCGTTTCCTTTGGGGCCAGACTGGCTCGAACGGCTGACCTCCCCACTCCGTGAGGACGACCGCCTGGCGGGCACCTACGGTCGCCAGATTGCCCACGTGGACGCGTCTCCTTCAGAGCGCTTCTTCCTGGACTTCCTCTACGGACCCACCAGCCGTGATCAGCGGGCGGCCGGGATCGCGGAGCTGTCGATGGAGACCACGCTGTTCTCCAACGTCAACGCAGCCATCCGGCGCGACGTCTTCGCGCGCTTTGCCTTTGTGGACGACATCATCATGAGCGAGGATCAGGAATGGGCCCGGCGCGTGCTCCTGGCCGGATATGGCCTGCGCTACGTGGCCGAGGCCGCGGTGGCGCACTCCCACCCCTACACCCTCTCCCAGGCCTTCCGGCGCTTCTTTGACTCCGGAGTCTCAGCCGAGCGCGCCTACCTCTCCGGCGCGCGCCCCTCGGCGGCGGTGCTGCGTCGCCAGGCGCTGCGCTACGCGAGGGAGGAGATGACGTGGCTGTGGCGCACCGGTCATCGTGGAGCGATGCCCCACGCGGTGCTCTACGAGCTGGCCAAGTTCGTGGGGCTCCAGCTCGGAGCCCGCCACCGTCTGCTGCCGCTGGTCGTAAAGCGGCGCCTGAGTGCGCTGCCCGTCTACTGGGCGCGCCTCGTCTAACCTGGGCGCCCGGACCGGTTTCGGTCGCTTCCTCCCAGGGCTGCCTGTCCTCACGCCCGCCTCGCGCCCGTAGCCATGGCCACCGTCTGCGCCTTTGTACTGACCCGCAACCGCAAGGCTCTATTGGTCGAGTGCCTCGAAGCCCTGCTGGCCCAGACGCACCCCATGGACCGGATCATCGTCTTGGACAACGCCTCTGAGGACGGTACCAAAGCGCTGCTGCGCCAACGCGGACTGCTCGATCGACGCGAGCTGGAATTTCACCGCAGCGAGCGCAACCTCGGCGGGGCCGGCGGATATGCGGAAGGGGTCCGCCGAGGATCGCAGTCCGGCCAGGACTGGCTGTGGCTCATGGACGACGACGCCGAGCCCCACCCGGATGCCCTGGAACGGATGCTCACCTCGCCGCCCGGGCTGGACTCGGCCACCACCGTGCTGTGCACCGCGGTGCGCCACCCCGACGGGAGCGTCGATCCCCTGCACCGCTGTCGGCTCGGACGCTTCGTGGTGCCCCTATCTGAGGCGGCCTACCGTCCGGGCACCTACGCCGATGTGCAGTGCGCGTCCTTTGTGGGCTTCATGATCCGCACGGCGGTGGCGCGAGAGATCGGCTTGCCCCGGGCAGAGTTCTTTCTCGGCTATGACGATGCCGAGTACTCCCTGCGGGCCCGCGGCCGCGGGCGCATCCGCCTGGTACCCGAGAGCACGATCGTGCACAAGATCGTGGTGGGGGGCGGGGAGTCGACCCGGCGCAGCCGGCTGTGGAACCGCGTGCTCGGACACCAGTACACGTCAGCTCCGTGGGAGAGCTTCTGGAAGGACCTGTACCGGGTGCGCAACTTCATGGCCGTCAAGCATTCCCTCGGCCCAGTCGGAGCTCCGGCCTTCGCCGGGCTCACCGCGGTCTACGTGATCAAGGCCTTGCTCTACGACGCCCGACCGCTGCGCCGCGTGCCGTGGATCTTGCGCTATGCGCGCAAGGGCCGCGCCGGGGACTTCGCCGGCCCCTCCCCCGAGGACTGGGTGCGCATGGCGCACAGCGAGGGCCGATGACGATTCGCCCCATCGCTGATCGGGCGATCGCCGGACACAGAGGTAGGAAACCTAGGCAGAAGCCTATGGGCTTCGCTAGGCCGGCGCCGGCGCGCGCTGGAAGGCCTCGATCTGTCCCAGGGTCACTGACCGAATGTCCTCGCCGTCGCGTAGCGCCGTGTACCAATCGACCACGGCATCAAGGCCGTCGCCCAAGTCCCAGCGGGGCCGCCAGCCCAGCTGGCTGCGGGCGCGAGAGGAGTCAAGCTTGAGGTAGCCAGCCTCATGCGGATGTGGTCCAGGGTCGATCACCCACTCCAACGGCTGGGCCCAGCGCTCGGCGATGCGCTCGATGATCCAGCGCACCGGACGCGCGTCCTCATCGGTGGGACCGAAGTTGAACGCACGCGCGTGCTCAGACGAACGACACAGCGCCTGCGCGAGGAGGAGGTAGCCGCTCAGCGGGTTGAGCACGTGCTGCCACGGGCGGATGGCTTGCGGATTGCGAACGGCGATCGGCGTGGCAGCCATGACGCCGCGCATGATGTCGGGCACCAGGCGATCGATCCCCCAATCGCCTCCTCCAATGACGTTACCCGCGCGCGCGGTGGCCAAGCGGGTACCGTCAGCGGCGGCAAAGAAGGAGCTGCGAAAGGCATCGGTGACCAGCTCGGCGCAGCCCTTGGAGCTCGAGTAAGGGTCGTGCCCGCCCATGGGATCAGACTCGCGGTAGCCCCACTCCCACTCCCGATTCGCATAGCACTTGTCTGAGGTGACGACCACCACGGCGCGCACCCCGCCGGTTCGGCGTACCGCCTCGAGGAGGTTGACCGTGCCCATGACGTTGACGTCGAAGGTCTCGCGGGGGCGCTCGAAAGAGGGACGCACGAGCGACTGGGCGGCCAGGTGAAAGACGACCTCGGGGCGGGCGGCAGCCACGGCGTGGCGCAGGGCCTGGTGATCGCGCACGTCCACACGCAGGTCCTCGACGTCCTGGGCGACTTGTGCGGCATCGAACAACGACGGGCTCGTGGGCACGGTGGCTGACAGCCCAGTGACGGTGGCCCCCATCCGGACCAGCCACAGCGCCAGCCAGGAGCCCTTGAAGCCCGTGTGCCCCGTGATGAGCACGCGCCGCCCGCGCCAGGGCGCCGGCTCGACGGCGTCCGGCGACCAGCCCGCGTCGACCGAGCCGCTCAGCTCCACGTCTTCCACGGCGCACTGCCACCCTCCCACAGCTGCTCGAGCGTGTGGCGGTCGCGCAGCGTGTCCATCGGCTGCCAGAAGCCGTCGTGCCGATAACAGGACAGCTGATCGGCCTGGGCCAGGCCGCGCACCGGCTCGTCTTCCCAGACCGTCGCGTCCCCGTTCACATAGCCTCCAGCGCCCGCTGAGAGGACGAAGAAGCCGCCGTTGGTCCAGCCACCATCACCGGGCGGCTTCTCCTGGAAGTTCAGCACGCGATCACCGGCGACATCGAGTGCACCGAAGCGACCGGGGGGCTGTACCGCGGTGACCGTGGCCAGCGTGCCCTGCGAGCGGTGAAAGTCGACCAGCGCAGTCACGTCCACGTCGGCCAGCCCGTCTCCGTAGGTGAAGCAGAAGTCCTCGTCGCCGAGATAACCGAGCACACGCTTCAGCCGCCCTCCGGTCATGGTCTGATCGCCGGTCTCGACCAGGGTCACATTCCACGGCTCGGTCTCCGAGCGGTGAATCTGCATTCCGCCGCCCCTCAGGTCGAAGGAGACGTCGCAGTTGTGCAGGTGGTAGTTGGCAAAGTACTCCTTGATCATGTATCCGCGGTAGCCCAGGCAGATCACGAAGTCGTTGATGCCGTGCGCCGAGTAGATCTTCATCACGTGCCAGAGGATGGGCTTGCCACCGATCTCGACCATCGGCTTGGGCCGCACCGCGGTCTCCTCGCTCAGTCGCGAGCCGAGGCCGCCGGCCAAGATCACCGCCTTCACGGCGCAAGAGCTTAGGCCACGCGACAAATCGTGCCCGCGCGCAGCGCCGTCGCTACCGTGCCAGGTCGTGAGCGAGGATGCCCACAGCGGGACCGTGGAGCTTGACGTGATGGTCACCGCGCAGGTGCCCATGCCGAGCGCGTACGTGTTCCGCGCCGAGGGCGCCAACCGACTGTCCCGCCTGGTCGCGGGCCTGCGGCCCGGAGGCGAGGTGGTGCGCGCGCCCTGCCTGGTCTACGCCGTGCACCATCCGTCGGCGGGCACGATCCTGAAGACACCGGCATGCACCCTCGCGCCAGGAAGCGCCTGCGCGAGGACTTCGGAGGGCCGATGAGCCTGGTGTTTGCCAACCTGCGCCCCGCGCACGCGCCCTTTGACGAGCAGCTGCGCGCGCTGGCCATCGAGCCGCAGAGCGTGCAGCGGGTGATCATGACCCACCTGCACGTCGACCATACGAGCGGCATGCGGCTGCTCCCCGAGGCCGAGTTCACGTGCTCGCACGAGGAGTGGGCGGCTGCGCGCCGGCGATTGGCCGTGCGCAACGGGTACGTGGCTCACCACCTTCCGCCCGAGTCGCCCATGCGCCTGGTGGACCTCGACAGGGACGGCGAGCCGTACGGGCCCTTCCCGAGGACACTCGATCTGCTCGGTGACGGCAGCATCCGCCTCATCGCCACGCCAGGCCATACGGTCGGTCACCTGTCCGTCCTGTTGCGCCTGACCCATGGTCGCCAGGTGCTGGTCCTCGGGGATGCCGCCTACACGATCGACGAGGAGATCCTGCCCATGCTCACCGCCGACGACGACGCGTCGCTGCGCTCGATGCGCGAGATCAGGGCATTCGCCGAGAATGAGCCGGAGGCGATCGTGGTGCCCACGCACGACCCCAGCGCGTGGCACGAGCTTCGCCACGTGAGTGTCTCGGCGCAGCGAGCGGTCGCGGACGCGGGCTGATTCATGAGGAGGCCTTGCCTCGTCGTGGTGGCTCGCCAGGCCCGCGCCTGGGAGCCGCTGCCCCTGCTAACGCCTCAGCAATTGCGCGATACCGCGACCGTCCGGAATGACGTGCGTTAGCTCGGACGCCTCGGACGCGGCTCCGAACGCGCTATCGGTCGATACCAACGCCGTTGCCTCGTGTGCACCCGCGGTCGCCGCCAGTACCGCGTCGAAGGCACCGAGACGTTCGTGGTGCTCGAAGAGCGTGAGACCGGCTCGCAGATCCTCGGGGCTGACGGTGATGAGGGGCGCCAAGAGCTCGGCGTAGTCGTTGCTGAGGCGCGCGGCATCGGACCGTCCCCGACGGCGTGACCGAACATGAGCGAACTCCTGGATGACCTCGACCGTCGTGGTTGCCTCGAGCTGCCCATCGGCGATTGCCTCAACGAGTCGCCGGCACGGGTCGCGCAGCGGGTGCTCGGCGCCGACCGCGTAAACGAGCACGGTGGTGTCGAGAACGATCACACGTGTCGGGCCCGCAGTGCCTCGAGCTCCGCCCGCAGCCCAGCGGGGTCGGGGACCGGCATGTCGGGCGCGTCGAGCAGTCGGCGCCCCGCGGCGCGGCGCCCACCGTGGGATGCCGGCAGGCCGCGGTCGATCGCCTCGCGCACGATCCTGGCGACGGACACGCCGCGCTCCTGCGCAGCGGCGACGATGCGCGCATGACGCCCTTCGTCCAGGAGTATCTGCAAGCGATGCTCCAAGGGCATACTTATACATTAGCATGTGTATGTTTTGCCACCGCGCAAATGCGCGACGTCATCCTCAACGCCTCACCCTCTCCCCGAACTCGGCTCCCCCGCCGGGCGAGCCAGTCAGCCCGGCGACCGCGGGGCCAGCAGTCTCGCTGTGAGCCCATCAGTACTCGGTGACGCCCACCACGTTGGAGGTCCCCGCGACGTAGGGGAAGGCCGCCTCGTACTTGGACACCACCCGGAACTGATAGCGGGCGGGGCCGGCCAGACGGAATCGGTAGGCCGAGCGGAAGCGACCAGCGCCATCCGTGCGCACCACGCGGAACTGGATCCACGCGCCACCGGGCTGACGAGCTTCGAGGATGAGCTGCTTGCCGCCTCGCGGCACCGGCTTGCCGCGGAGCTCTCCGCTGAAGAAGATGCGGCTGCGCTGGCTGGCGGCACGCGGAGCAATGGCCAGATGCAGGCCGGCACGCACGGCGATCTGTAGAGAATGCTGGGCCGCGGCCCGGGTGTCGTTGAGATGGCTGCGGTACAGGATGCGCAGCGTCCGTGAGCTGCCGGGTGCCAGTCGGTAGACGAAGCGCCCGTCGTTACCCGTGCGCACGCTGCCCTCATGGATGGGTCGTGCGCCCGGGTAGCTGGGCCGGGTGACGATGTCGACCGCGGCGCCGGAGATCGGATGCCCGCCCGATGCGGTCAGGCGGCCGACGATGCGATGACGCTGTCCATACGCGCTCGTCGCCCGGGTGCCGCGGCCGCGGGCCCACCGGGCGCGCAACTGGGCTTGGTCAGATGGGTCGCTGCCGTTACCCGGGCCGCGTCCGCCCGCTCCTGCGCGGACGCCATTGGCGAACCGCACGATGCGGTCGATCACCTTCGCTTCGTTGCCGGCGGCATCGCTGACCGACACCGTGAGCTCATGCTGGCCGTCAGGCACCTGGGCGCTGTTGAACAGCTGGTGCACGTCGGCGGCGAGCAGGCATGGCTGGCCGTAGAGAAAGGCGGGCAGACCGTCCCCTGCCCCGCCCACCTCTTGGCATCGACCGCCGTTGTCGCCCACTGCGGCCTGACTGACGACGTGGCCGTCAACGCGGTAGATGACCGCGTACAGGCCTGCGCCCCCGTCGGTGGCATGAAATCCGATGTCCTCCAGGCCGGTGAGCGACGACACGCTGAGCAATGAGCCTGCGGCGCCGGTCGAGCTCGGCGGCGCGTCATCCTCGAGGGTGATGTCGGCGGCGGTGACATGAACCTCAGCCGTGTAGCGCGGACTGCCCGTGCCACCGTTACTGGGGCAGGTGTAGCCGGGGGCACCGGCGCAGGCGGACGACGCATACAGATGCAACGAACCGGCCGCATTGGCAGCGGGGACGACGACGCGGTTCTGAGGCGCCAGCGGATCGGCGGAGTTGCCCACCGAGGTGCACGACGGCCCGACGCATTGATCGAACACATCGCCGGCGTCGTAGGCGTCGTGCGGCCCGGCCAGCGAGTAGAGGCCGGTGGCGTTGGACCTGTTCTCCGACTCACCTCCGTGGCGCCACATCGTCGCGGCGGCCACGCTGGTGTTGGGCGGGGTCGAGTAGGACCACTTCGCGATCGCCTGGTTCGTGGGCTGAGGGACGGCCGCATCGATCTCAGCGTCAAGCGCGCCCCCGTTGGGACAGCTGTTGACGGCGTACACGTAGGACCCTACGAAGCTGGAGGACCAGCCGTCCGTGGGCGCCGACTGCCCCGACGGGGTCCGGCAGGAATAGACGTGGTACCGGCCGGCCCGAGCGTTCGGTACGAAGATCAGCCAGACCAGCGCCAGCAGCAGCGTCGCGGTAGCGAGAACCCTCTGTGTGCGCCGCGTACGGCGATGCGACCTGACGAAACTCATGGCCTTCAGATCCCTTCGGTTTGAGCCCTCATCCGACGTCGGTCGGATCTCCCGTAGGTGTGTCGATCGCAAAGCCCCAGCCCCTCCCCCGCGATCTTCTCACCCTTCCCCGCTCTGGCGCCGCAGGTAGAGCGCGTTGCGCGGAGCGAAGGCACTCCAATCGTTGTTGAAGTAGGCGAGCACCTCGCGATCTCGCCGCCACGCGCGCAGGCGCTCGGCCCAGGCATCCAGCTCGCTCTTTGAGTAGTTGCCGCCCCGGCCGCGCGTGCCGTGATGGAAGCGTACGTAGGCGAAAGCGGCGGTTGACACGTCGGCTTGGAAGGGCCGCTGGGGCGTGTCACCCAGCACCAGGGCGACGCCGCGTGAGCGCAGCAGCTCATACACGGGCTCGGCGAACCAGCTGGGATGGCGAAATTCGAAGGCGTGGCGTCCCGCCGGGAGGCGTTTCAGCGCGCCGGCCAGGCGCTCGTCGTCGCGGCGGAAGTTGGCCGGCAGCTGCCAGAGCACGGGTCCCAGGCGCCCGGCGGCGACCAGCGGCTCGATGCGCTCGTAGAGCCGCGCCACACCCTCGTCCATGTCGAGCAGCCGCCGCACGTGGGTCAGGTACCGCGATGCCTTGACCGCGAAGATGAAGTCGGGCGGCGTGCGCTCCACCCAGGCCCTGACGGCCTCCACGCGCGGAAGGCGATAGAAGGTGGTGTTGACCTCCACGGTGTGGAAGGTCGCGGCGTAGAGCTCAAGCCAACTACGTGCAGGGGCGCCCTGGGGATAGAACGTCCCCCGCCAGTCGCGGTAGTTCCAGCCCGAGCAACCCACGCGTAGCGCTGAGGGAAGCATCGGTCAGCCCCCGACGAACGTCCACGCGCGGCTCATCGGCCTTGGGTTACCCGGCTGTGCTGCCGCCTAGGTACCTCGTGATGCGACTGCGCCGCCTGCTCATGCTGCTCGGCTGCGCGCTGGTGTGCGCCGGGCTGCTGTCCGTCTCCGCCAGCGCCCGGCCCATGCGTCGGCCGGGGTGGCTGACCAGCGTGCTCCTGACCCAGTACTGGCCGGCTCCGGAGGCGTGGTTTCACGGCGCCCTGGTGCAGGCCCCGGGCCTTGCGGGACTGCACCGCATCGACTGGCTGTACTCGGCGCACGGGCTTTCCATGGAAGGGGACGGCATCGGCATGGACGGGCGCATGTACCACATCGACGCTCTGGGACGGGGCGGCTGGGTGAGCTCGTCGGGCCGCTCCACCAGCGTCGGCGGCGGCGGCTCTCCCTACTGGCGCGCGGGCGGATACTGGCGCAACGCTCGTGGGGCGGTCACCTATCCGCTGGACACCGGCAGCTGGTCGGCCGGAGCCGGCCGGCGCTACGTGCCCCTGCCCGGCGTGAGCTTTGCGCCCGGCGCCCCGCTGCCGCTGACCTTCTGGGAGAGCGTCGCCATCGATCCGCGCCTGATCCCCGAGGGCAGCCGCATCTACATCCCCGCGTATCGCAACAGCCCAGCGCACGGCTGGTTCCTGGCCCAGGACACGGGCGGAGCCATCCGCGGCCATCACATCGACGTCTATCGCAGCCCGCCGCAGAGCCCGCTTGACCCCGGCCAGACCGTCGGCGGACAGCCCGTCTACGTGCTCCCGCCAGGCCAAAGCCTTCCGGCCGTGGCCGCCAGCGAGCGGATGCCTCCACCCCCCGGGACGCCGGTCGCCGTCCACGCCATCCGTCGGTCCAAGCACCACCCCCAGCCCGCGCCCAAGCCCAAGCCGTCTGCCCCTGCTGCGGCGCCCATGGTGCCGCCCAGCGTCACCGGCGCCACGTACATGCCCGCGCTGCCCGGCGACGGCCTGGGCGGCGGCGCGGCCGCCCCCTGACCCGGCGAGCGCCCCGCCCCCTGACCCGGCGAGCGCCTCCTGCGTGTGCGACCACCACCGGCCTCAGACGCCGGCGTGCAGCGCACAGGTCGACCAGCTGAAGGCGGGCAGACCGCGCAGGCGCAGGGCGTGGTCGGCCCACGCGGGATTGACGTGGCGACCGATCACCACGAGGGCCACGCGGTGGGCGCCCGCCGCCTTCAGGGCGCGAGCCGCCGCCTGCGCGCTCGCGCCCGTCGTCCAGGTGTCGTCCACCAGGAGGACGTCGACGCCCTCCAGCGTCGCAGTCGCGCGATAGCGTGCCGGCGTGTAGCGGTGACGCGCACCATCGGCGCCGACCGCTCGCAGCACGCGCGCAAAGCGCCCGGCGGTCGTGGGGCAGCGACGTCCGACGATCTCGCGCAGGCGCGCGCGAGATTCGTCGGCGCGGGGCTGGCCTGAGGGCACGGTGGTGGCCAGGCCAAAGCCGGAGCTGCCGGTCGCGTGGCTCAGGCAACCCTCATGCTCGGCCAGGAAGCGTGCGAGCACCGCCGCCAACGCCAGCGTGCAGTGGTCGCGGACAAGCTCGCTGCGATCATCCTTGTAGGCACGCAACTCGCGATGCAGAGAACCACCGCCGCAGCTCAGCGACAGGGGCAACACCGCGTCCAACTCGCCGGGCAGGCGACGGCAGCTCGGGCAGAGCCCGCCGCGGCCAGCGGACGCGAAGGATCGACACACCCGACAAATCCCGACCCGCGGTGGAGCACAGAGCACGCGCTGATAGGGCCGGCTCAGGCGCAGAACACGACTCCAGGTCAGCGGAGCCGTCCGGTTGCCCTGAAGGAGTGCTGGCGTGGACACGCGCGCTCCCCTCCGTCGCGGGCCGGGCGAGCGGGACGAACCAGGTACGCGCAGCACCCGCCCCGGGCGGGGCACGACGGGGTACGACGGGGCACGAGCGCGCCTAGCGCCCTTGGCACCGCCGGCCGCATCGCCCTCTAGGCTCGTGCTCGTGCTCGCGCTCGCCATCGCCGGGGCGACCCTCGGCGCCTTGCTGCAGGCCACCACCGGCATCGGCTACGCGCTCGTGGCCGGGCCTGCGCTGCTGCTGATCACCACGGCCCCCCGCGCGATCGCCACCCTGCTGCTCACCGGCGTGCTGGTCAACGTGCTCATGCTTGCGCGGGTACCCCGCCCGGCCGGTGACCTGCGCAGGAGCATCGCCCCCCTGCTGGCCTGGTCACTGCCGGGACTGATCGCAGGCGTACTGCTGCTGGAGGTGATCGCCAAGCAGGCGGTGCAGGTGGTGGTCGGCGTGGCCGTGCTCGGTGCCGTTGGCGTGACCATGAGACCCGCGCCCCGCCGGGGGCCTGCGAGTGCGGGACGCACGCCCACGGGGAACGTCGCGGCGGTCGGGTTGGCCTGCGGGGCGCTCACCACGGCGACCAGCGTCAACGGGCCACTGCTGCTGCTGCTGTGGTTGAACGCTCGACAGGCGACGGCGGCTCAGGTACGAGACGCGTTGGCCACCTGCTTCTTGGCCCTCAACCTTCTGGGAGCCTGCGCGCTGGCGCTGCTGGGAAACAGCGGACAGGTAGTCGACGTGGCCCTGCTGGCCGAGCTCACCCCGGGGATCCTCGCCGGCACCCTGGTCGGCCGCCGCGTCTTCGCCGGCCTCGACGAGAAGCGCTTTCGCGCCGGCGGACTGGTGGTGGCCACGGTGGCGGGCCTGACCAGCATCGTGGCCGGACTGGCCACGTGAACTTCTGCAGCCCACCCGTCTTGCCCTTGGGGGCTTCCATGCATCGCGGTTCCCGCGCGCACTCCCGCCCCACACCCCGGTGAGCGAACGATGAACGAGATCGCCACACGCGCCGCCCGGCTCGTGGTCTCCTGCCCCGACCAACCGGGCATCGTGGCCGCGGTCTCCGCCTTCCTGTTCGAACAGGGCGCGAACATAACCTCCTCCGATCAGTACTCCACCGACCCGACCGGCGGACGCTTCTTCCTGCGCATGCAGTTCCATCTGGCCGAGCTCGAGCAACGCCGCGAAGCGCTCGAGGCCGACTTCCGGGTGCGCGTCGCACAGCGCTTTGCCATGGACTGGCGCATCCGGGGCGAGGCCGAGCGTCCGCGGCTGGCGATCCTCGTGTCGCGCCATGACCACTGCCTGCTCGACCTGCTGTGGCGCTGGCGCCGCGGCGAGCTTGGCGCGCAGATGACGTGCGTGATCTCAAACCACGGCGACCTGGCCGGGGACGTGGCGACGTTCGGAGTGCCCTACCACCACGTGCCCGTCGCGCGCGATGGCAAGGCCGACGCCGAGGAGCAGATGCTCGGCCTGCTCGCCGGCGCGGTGGACGTCGTCGTGCTCGCGCGCTACATGCAGATCCTGAGCGGCGACTTTCTCAACCGCCTGGGGGTGCCGGTGATCAACATCCACCACTCCTTCCTGCCCGCCTTCCCGGGCGCGGGGCCCTATGAGAAGGCGCGTGAGCGCGGGGTCAAGGTCATCGGCGCCACCGCCCACTACGTGACCGAGGAGCTCGACGCGGGACCGATAATCGCGCAGGACGTGGCCCGTGTGTCACACCGCGACAGCGCCGTGGACCTCGAGCGCATCGGCCGCGACATCGAGCGGGTCGTGCTGGCCCGCGCGGTGGCCAGCCACATCGACGATCGCGTACTGGTCAGCCAGAGCCGCACCGTCGTCTTCTAAAGGCCCTGTCTGGAGGTTCGCACACCCCAGGTGGCACCTAGCCGCGCCAGCGCCGCAGGGCGATCAGCGACCAGACCGCCTCGACCGCGCCGAAGGGCCAGGTGCCGGCCAGGAAGCCGTACACGCTGGACAGGGCGCAACCGCCGGCGAACAGCAGCACGAAAACGCGACCACGGTGCTCCAGCGCGTACATGGCCACCATGAAGGTCACCGCCGCTGCGCCGAAGACGGTGAGCATGAGAGGAGACTTCAGCCGCCGGCCGGCGCCGACGCTGACCAAGGCCGCGGCTAGTAGGCCGCGGTGCGCCGGCGACGCATCGCGCGGCGCACCGCGCGGAAGAGCAGCGCCAGGACGACGACGATCAGGATCAGCACGAGGATTCCACCGAGGCCGCCCCGGAAGAGGAAATGCAGGATGGCCGCAAAGGCCAGCACACGCGCTATGCGGCTGAAGATGCCGCGCCGGCGCACGCCGCCAAGCGAACGCCGAGCGCGGTGACGCGCGCGCAGACGGT
>JAABUQ010005198.1_pt1 | contig 21123 bp, 23 predicted proteins | sample 5560001 | NCBI WGS metagenome assembly JAABUQ01 (sample SAMN10711888, study PRJNA513371) | rock metagenome | isolation source: Antarctica rocks | place: Antarctica: Victoria Land, Finger Mt nord | collected 2015-12-18
CCGTCGCGTCCCGCTCGACGCGAGCCACCACGGCCGCCGCGGCAGCATCCAGGACCGAGATCGGCTGGACCAGCAGCCACGCGAGCTGCCGCGCGCTCGGTAACGACGGTTCCGCGACCGGCTGCTCCGGCGTCGGCATGGTCCCGCCTTGGGACTTGCGACCCGACCGAGTCAGCTTTGTACGCCGCTTGGCGACGAAGCGGTGCACCTGCCGGCTCGTGCCGGGATAGCCGCGCTCCCGGATCTCGCGCCAGAGTGCCATGGCGTTCTCGCAGCCTTCGCCGATCCGACCCAGGAGGTAGTCCACGTGCGGGTCGAGCAGACTCGGACCCGGGCCATGGGGCAGCCGAGCCGGGTAGGTGTCGGCGGCCGCGTATTTGCGCACGGTGGCGCGGGCCAGGCCCATGGCGCGGGCGATGCCGAGCAGCGTTTCCCCGCTGACGTGCCGCCGCCGCACCTCGTAGACGGTTTTCCATCTCCCCGGCTCTCCACGCCCGCATCGCGCTCCGACGCGCTGCGCGGGAAGGCGCGACCTCGCCGGGGAGGAAGAGGTGGCCGATCCGGTGACGGGCGGCAGGCGCCGGAGCCGCGCATGAGCGCTGTGCAGCCAGCGTTCGACGGCCTGGCGCATGTTGGCGAGCAGGTGCCAGCGGTCTGCGACCTGCAAGGCCCGGGGAGCGCCGAGGCTGACGCCGCGGGCGTATTCGGTCGAGCGGTCCCGGGCCACGACCTTGATGCCCGGCCGCTGCACGAGCCAACTGGCCAGCGTCTCCGCGGTGCGATCCGGGAGAAGGTCGACGACCCGATGACGGTCCAGGTCCACCACGATGGTGCCGTAGCTGCAGCCCTTCCTGATGGCCCAGTCGTCGACGCCGACGTGGACAGGTGTCGGCTCGTCCGGCATCGGCATGGCCCTGACAAGCCGCAGCACGGTGGCGCGGCTCGCCGGCATGCGCAGGTGTTTCAGGAGCCGCGCCCCGCCCGCGCCGCCGCAGACGATGCCGACCCGCCCCTGCGTTTCGGCCAGTCGGCGCGTGCGCCGGGCGCGGGACTCGAGGAGATCGGACATCGGCTCGGCGAAGGTGCGCCGGGGCAGCACGGGTTGGAGCAGTAGAAGCGTCGAACCTCGATGCTCAGCGTCGTTTGCGAGGTGGAGATCGGCAGATCGGCAGGGTAGCGGTTATAGCGGCTGTGGAGGGATCGGCTCGCCTGGCCGCACGCGGGACACCGACTGACCTCCGCGTTCGATAGAACCTCGATCGTGAGATGGTTCGAGCGCTGCTCGATGACGGTGTCGATGCGGCACTCGGGAATGGCAAAGGGGATGGGCATGCCTCCCACGATGGGAAGCTCAGCCTGAGCCGTCACCGACCCGAGTCAATCGGCCGCCATCCACGCAAAGTGAGCAAGAGCCACCGAACCGGGTCAATCCCAAACTACCGCCAGAACGTCGATGACGCTCACCTTGGATCGCCGCGCCGGTGGAACCTTCAGGCCGTCGGTCATCCGAACCTCGGTCTCAAGATCGAAAGCCACGTTCGACAGGCCGGCGAACGCGGCCTCGTCGTGCAGCCTTCAGGCAAGGGCCGAACTGGGCAAGGACCTTCCACTTGAGCGCATGGTCGGCGGCTAGGGTAAGCGGCCGTCGTGGCTGCGCGTAGCGCGAGGGCGATCTCGACCGTCGGACATCGCCTCGACGACGGCTGTGTCGTCGGTGCCGGCCGGCGGCTCATCATAGAGAGTGGAACGCGCGACGTTCATCAGGCGGCATCCTTCTGCGGCGGACAGGCCGCAGGGCCGACTATGGCGGATATGGGCGCGTTTCTCTACGGGGGTGCCGCAACACAGAGCTCCTTTGAACTCCAGCTCGAGGGCTTGTTTGCCAACGAGCCGTTCAAGTGCCGCAATACGGGCCTCATAGGCCTCCAACAGGTCGGCCGCGACAACCTCCTCGTTGCGTATTCCGATGAAGCCGGCCGGGTATTCCGATTTCAAGCCGGCCACCGTTCCGATCTGAAGCCGGCCACGGCGACGGTGCTCCCGCAGGTCAAGGATGAAGGTCGTATCGTAGGCGGTTCAGGTCAAGCCGGCTGGTCGGCGGGCCGCTGTTTTCGCAGGCTGTCGCCCGACAGTTCGATCCGGTAGGCGTTCTGGATGAGGCGGTCGAGCACGGCAACGGCCAGGGTCGGAATGCCGATCAACTCATACCAGCGGTCGACGGGCACCTGGCTGGTGATCAGCACCGATGCGGCGTCGTAGCGGTCCTCGACGATCTCGAGCAGGTCGCGGGCCTGTTCGGCCGGCAGCGGCTCGGGTCCCCAGTCGTCGAGGACCAGCAGCTTGGTGCGAGCGAGCTGCTTGAGGAGCCTGGCATAGCGGCCGTCGCCGCGCGCCAGGCCGAGCGCCGCGAAGAGCCGCGGCACCCGGAAGTAGAGCACCGACAGGTCCTCCCGGCAGGCCTTCTGCCCGAGCGCACAGGCCAGCCAGCTCTTGCCGACGCCGCAAGGCCCCGTGATCACCAGGTTGCGCCGGGTGCGGATCCAGTCGCAGCCGGAGAGCTTGAGGAACAGGGCGCGGTCGAGGCCGCGATGGGCACGGTAGTCGACATCCTCGACGCTGGCGGGATGGCGCAGATGGGCGGCGCGGGCGCGGGTCTCGAACCGCTTCTGCTCGCGCAGTGTCTTCTCGTGTTCGAGGATGATGCCGAGCCACTCGGCATGCGTCAGCGAGCCCGCCTCGGGGTTCGCTTCCATCGCCTTGTAGCCTTGCGCCATGCCGTGGAGGCCGAGGCCGTGCAGGAGATCGAGGGTGGGATGAGTGAGCATCGTTCGATCTCCTGTCAGTGAAAGTAGCCTGCGCCGCGCAGGTTCGGGTGGTCGATCACGGGGGCGGTCTCGGCGGGCCGGGCGGCACGGTCGAGGTTGTTGGCGATGATCGAGGCGATGCTCTTGTAGGAGAGCGCCCCGATAGCGATTGCTCGGGCCGATACGGCCTCGGCCCTGGCCGGGGCGAGGCCGCGGTACAGGCGCAGCACACCCAGGCAGGTGCGGAAGCCCTGCTCGGGGTGGGGGCGCCCATGCAGGATGGCGATGACGAGAGCCTCGGTTTCCGGGCCGATCTCCCGGCCCCAGCGTTCGAAGCGAGCCGGCGTCCATTCGGCATAGCGACGGTGGGCGCTCGGCATGTGCTCGGGATCGGTGCCGTGCCTGGTGCCGCCGTGGCGCCGATCATGGGCGGCGACGCGCTGGCCGCGATGGAACACCTCGACGGTGCGGGCGGTGAGGCGCACGTCGACCTGCTCGCGGATCAGGGCGTGGGGTACCGAGTACAGAAAGCCCGCGGCCTCGACATGATAATCGAGGTTGACCCGCGCCAGCCGCCACTCGGCGAAAACGTATTCGGCCGCTGGCAGGGACGGCAGGGCCGCCCGCTCCACGGCCTCGAACAGGGCCTGGCGCGTGGTGCCGAGCCGGCGCATGAGGTGAGCGTTGATGCGCTCGATGATGGCGGCGATGGCGGTGTTGCACTCGGCCAGGGAGAAGAACGTCTGTCCGCGCAGGCGCCCCAGGATGTAGCTCTGGGCGAAGCGGACGCCGTTCTCCACCTTGGCCTTGTCGCGCGGCTTCCTCGGCCGGGCCGGCAGCACCCCGACGCCGTAGTGATGGGCCATCATGCCATAGGAGCGATTGATCTCCGGATCGTAGAACGACGCCTTGTTGACCCCGCTTTTCAGGTTGTCGGGCACCACGAGGCGTGGCACCCCGCCCAGAAAGCCGAACAGGCGCACGTGGGCACCGATCCAGTCCGGTAGCGCTTGGCTCCACGTCGCCTCGGCGTAGGTGAGGCTGGAGGCGCCCAGCACCGCCACGAAGATCTCGGCCTCCCTCACCACGCCGGTGAGGGGATCGACGATCGGCACGCGCTTGCCGGAGTAGTCGACGAACACCTTGTCGCCGGCGGCGTGGTGCTGACGCATCACCGGGGTGAGACGCCGCTCGAACTCCCTGTAGAGGTCGCAAAACCGTGAGTAGCCGTACTCTTCGGGTTGGGTCGCCCGATACTCCTCCCAGAGCACCACGAGGTTGACTCCGGGCCGGCGCATCTCGCGAGCCATCGAAGGCCAGTCTGGCTCAGCACGCCGGCGAACGCCCTGCTTTCCGCCGACATGGCTGAACAGGCGCTGTTCGAGGATGGCATCGGTGATCTCTTCGCCGAGTGGCCAGACCAGGCCCGCCGCAGCGGCCCGGCCGAGGTTGTCCTGGACTGTGGGTCGCGCGATACCAAGTGTTCGGCCGATCTCGCGCGCGCTCACCCCGTCACGAGCGAGCCTGAGCATGTGTCGGATCTGTCGCATCGTCAGCTCTCTCCTGGCCGGCATCCCGTTCTCCTCGCGTGTGACGAGGCAGGGTGCCGCGGTTGCTGACCTGCGGGGGTGCTATTGCCGGATCAGGGAGGCCGGCTTCATCTCGGAATGGTGGCCGACATCAAATCGGAACGGTGGCCGCCTTCATCTCGGAATCAGTGGCCGGCTTCAGTCGGAATCCGCACTCCTGGTCGAGAGCGCCAGCCTGAAACTTGTCAACTCAGATCCGGACTAGGTTGCGGGACAAGTCGTGACGGGTCGACAGCCCGTGCAGGGTGCACCGCCCAGATACTCCTGGACGACCTGACGTTTGAACTCGGCGCTGTGGGTTCGGTGCTTCACCATGAGCTTCACCTTTCTGAAGCCCGGCCTGGGGTCAACGGCGAAGCTCGACCCTGTCCGCCCCGAGGGCCCACTTCAGTGTTTAAGCCATCTGCACAAACGTGCATTGCCGCGGCGCCTTGTCAGGCCGCCATCGCATCAGCTTGGTGCCGTGGCGAAAGCGGTCACCGGTGACGTGATCGAAGCGCACTTCGACCACGAGTTCGGGACGTAGCGGTTCCCAGGCACCGCTCCGTTCCGTGCTCCACCGGCTTGGGCCGCCCGGAGCCTTCCCCGTGAAGCCGGGCGCCTCGCGCAGGCCCTCGAGGCGCTGCGTGAGGGCGTCGCGTTCCTCGTTCCTGATGGTCGAGGTGTACCCCACGTGGTTGAGCCGGCCCTCATCATCATAGAGGCCGAGCAGCAGGGAGCCGACTTTCCGGCTGTGGCTTTCGTAACGAAAGCCGCCGACCACGCAATCCGCGGTTCGCAGGCGCTTTACTTTGACCATGGCGCGCTCGCCTGGCCAATAGGGATCATGCAGCCGCTTGGCCACGACGCCGTCGGTTGCACTATGGCCGGCCGCGCCGAGCCATCGCTCAGCCTGCGCGCGCTCGCGACTGCAGGGTGACAGGATCAACCGCCCGGGTATCGCGACGGCTTCGGCGAAGGCCTCGAGCGCGCCTCTTCGGGCGTGCAAGGGCTGTTCGGTCCAACGGCTGCCATCCGGCATCATCAGCATGTCGAAGAGGATCAGTCGAGCCGGCGTTTCGACGGACAGTTTCCGAATGCGACTTTCGGCCGGATGGAGCCGGGCCTGCAGCGCGTCGAAGGAGAGGCGACCGTCGATCTCGATCACAAGTTCGCCGTCCACCACGAAGCGCTCTGCCCCCACTTCTCGCAGGAGTGAAAGCATCTCCGGGAAGTAACGGCCTAGCGGTTTACCCGACTTCGCTCTCAGCTCGACCTTATCGCCGGCCTTGAAGGCGAGGCATCGGAAGCCGTCCCACTTCGGCTCATATTGCCACGGACCGTCGTCCTCAGATAGCGCATCGGCGGAGCGCGCCTCCATCGGCTCCGTATCGAGCGGAATCCCGAAGACCGGGTCCACGCCCACCGCGGCATGCTCTGGCATGGCCGCCCTGGCCTTGCGCCGCAGTTTCGGAGATGCCGCATCCTCTCCGGTCGAGGAGCGCGCAGCCACCGGCCTCACGCCGCCATCTTGGCTTTGCCGAGCCGCGCGATGGCCTCCTCCAGCGGCCGCTCCCCCTCGCGATAGTCGGCCCAGGCCTTAGTCTTCGCCATCAGGGCCGGCACGGTACGAACCGTGAAGCGCTGCGGCTCGAGGTCGGCCTTAACCTGCGTCCAGGTGATCGGCATCGACACGGTCGCACCCGGCCTTGCGCGGGGCGACAGAGGGGACACCGCCGTAGCCATGCGGTCGTTGCGCAGATAATCGAGAAAGATGTGACCCTCGCGCAGCTTCTTCGACATGTTGATGAGGTATCGCTTGGGATCGTCCTTCGACATCCGCGAACAGATCTCGCGGGCGAACGCCTTCGCCAGCGGCCAGGTCGGCGGGTCCTTCTTCGACGCGAGCAGCGGCGTCACGACATGAAGCCCCTTGCCGCCCGTGGTCTTGCAGAAGCTCACGAGCCCGAGGTCGGCGAGCCTGTCGCGCATCTCGCGTGCCGCCTGCACGACAGCAGCGAACGGCACGTCAGGCGCCGGGTCGAGGTCGAACACCAGTCGGCCCGGCACCTCGGGCTGGTGGGGCTGGCAGTTCCAGGGATGCAGTTCCAGGGCAGCCACCTGGGCGACCGCCGCCAGACCCTCAATGCGGTCGATTCGAGGTAGGGTTTGCGATCGCCGAATACGGTGACGAGTTCCAGCAGGTTCGAGGTGCCCGGCATGGCATGGCGCTGAAAGAAACGCTCGCCCGCGACACCGTCGGGGGCCCGAACGATGGAGCACGGGCGGCCCTCGATGTGGGGCATCAGCCAGGGGCCGACCGCCTCGTAATAGCGGGCGAGGTCCTGCTTCGTCACCGGTTCGCCGTCGTTGGCGTCGGGCCACAGTGCCTTGTCGGGCCTGGAGATCACCACGCCCATGACGAGTGCCTTCTCGCCGGCCTTGGATCGGCTCGGCTTCGCGGCCGGACGTACACGCGCGTCGGCGGGCGGAACATCGACGCTTTCGGCCGGTGCTGGATCCTCCGCTTGCACCTCGTCGGCCGGCTTGTCGTCCCGCAGGCCCTTGAAGGCAGCCTGGCGGACCATGCCGGCGGCCGTCCAGCCCGCGAACTCGACTTCGACGACGATCTCCGGCCTGACCCAATCGACGCTCTTGTCCTGCCGCGGGGCGCCGACGCCGGTGAAGGGCGACGCGCCGGCCGCCACCGCCTCGAGGCGCGGGAGTAGCTGACCGACCTTGGCCTCCCCGTAGCCGGCGCCGACACGCCCGATGTAGACGAAGTGGTCGCCGCGATGGACGCCCACCAGCAGCGAGCGGAACTTGCCGTCCGTGGTCGCCCAGCCGCCCACCACCACTTCGTGCCCTGACCGGCACTTGGCTTTGGTCCAGGAATGAGTGCGCCCCGAAACGTAAGCGGCATCGAGCCGCTTGGAGACGATGCCCTCCAAGGAGAGCCGACACGCCGACTTGAGTACCGCGTCGCCGCCCGTCTCGAAATGCTCGACGAAGCGGATCAGACCCCTGCCCCCGCCTCCCTGGGCATTCACCAACGCTTCGAGCCGCTCCTTGCGCTCCGAGAGCGGCAGCCTCCGGAGGTCAACCCCGCCGTCGAACAGAAGGTCGAAGGCATAGAACACGAGGTCGTCCGTCCTCTGTTCCGACAGCGACGCCTGCAGGGAAGCGAAGTCAGGCGCGCCATGACCGTCGAGCGCCACGATCTCACCGTCGACCATCCCATCCGGCCATCCTCTCGCCTCACGCGCGATCGCGCCGAACTTTTCGGTCCAGTCGAGACCCTTGCGGGTCTTCAGCGTGACCCTCCCGCCCTCGACGCGCATCTGAACCCGATAGCCGTCGAACTTGATCTCGTGGACCCAGCCGGCTTCGGCCGGCGGCCGCTCGACGCTGTCGCAGAGTTGCGGCTCGACGAAGTCGGGCATCGAAGCCACCCTACGATCGGGCTTGGCCGGGCCTTTCCCCCCGACGGAAGCCCTGGCCGGCTTCATCTTGTCGGTGGCGCCTTTGCTAGACTGGATCTCGGCCTCAGGCGGAGCCGACTTCGCCCGGGCTTCCGCCACCGATCCGTTGCTGGTGTCCCACACGGCATCCGGCTGCCCCGCGGCCTTGGCTAGCAACATGAAGGGCTTCGGGCCTCGCCCCTTGCCTTCCGCGATCTGCGCCAGCGTCCGCCCGGAGGCGATCGATCGGTCCTCGGCCAGCACCGCATCGGCATCGCCGTCGCGGGCATGCTCGTCCCTGTGCTTGATAAGGAGCCAGTTCGTGCGCTTGCCGCCGTTGCGGTCGTGCTTCATGCGGACGAGCACCCAACTGCCCTGGAGGCGCTGACCGTCGAGGACGAACTTGAAATCGCCGCTCTCAAGCGCCGCTTCTGGCGTCCTCTTGCCTTCCGGCTGCCAATAGCCACGATCCCAGAGCTGCACGGTGCCGCCACCGTATTGGCCCTTGGGGATCGTGCCCTCGAAGTCGCCATAATCGAGCGGATGATCCTCGACCTCGACCGCAAGCCGCTTTTCGTGAGGGTCGAGCGAGGGTCCTCGTGTACAAGCCCAGGACTTGAAGACGCCGCCGAGTTCCAGACGCAGGTCATAGTGCAGCCGCGTCGCGTCATGTTTCTGGATGACGAAGCGCCGTCTGTTCGAATCGGCGATCGCGGTTTCGCCGCTCGGTTCGGCAGTCTTGGTGAAGTTGCGTTTCGCGCGATACGTCGAAAGTTTCTGGTTCTCCGCCACCGGTGATCCCCGCTCCTGCTGCCTTCGACCGCAATGGTCAGAGAGAAACGCGGAACGTCATGCGCGGGTCCGCGCCGCGATCGGACGAAGCTCAATGAGAACCGCCGGCGCGAGCCGCGCGAGGTTTGAGGTTCATGGGCGCATCGAAGCCGACTAGGGTGGGGACGAGGGGCAGACCCTACTGGCGCCCGCGGCCGGCGGAAAGACCGATCAGACCGACGCAAAGCGACGAGACGCCGAACCTGTCGGGCGTGAGCGTTCGACTGCGGCTCCCGTGGCAGATGCGCGACATGACCTTGAAGGGCCTCGCCGACGCGGTGGGCTGTTCCGAAAGCATGCTTTCCAAGTGGGATCGATGGGGTGGACGTGGAAAGTTGGCTCTGGCGCGAACTGGTGCAGCTGGCGATGAATCCCGGGTGACTCCAGAGGCGTAGGCGGTCTGGCCGGGGAGGGCCGGATCGGATGACCCATCGCACTGTGCCGCTCGAGCTTGTTCCGCCAGGATTGATCGTCGACCACCACGAGATCGGGGCCGACGGCATCATCGTCCACGCGCATAGTGTTATCACGACGAGCGCCTGTCCGATTTGTGGATCGGCATCCTCTTCGGTTCATAGCCGCTACGGTCGCACCCTGGGCGACTTGCCCGCCTAGGGTCGGCGGCTCGGGATCTGGTTGGCAGCGCGGCGTTTTCGGTGCCGGAATTCAGCATGCGAGTGCCGGATCTTCACGGAGCGCTTCTCGAGCGGCCTCATCCAGGCCCATGCGCGACGGACCTCGCGCCTCGACGGGCTCGCCCACGCCCTCGCGCTCGGCGGCCGGCCCGCCGAAATGCTCACCGAACGCCTTTCCATGCCGGTGGGCGTCGGCACGCTGCTGCGCCTCCTGCGGCGGCGCGCACCACCGACGCCGCCCGATGTTCGCGTGGTCGGGACCGATGATTTCGCCTGGTTGAGGGGCCAGGGCTGTGGAACGATCATCTGCGACCTGGAGCGACGCCGCACCGTCGGCCTCCTGCCGGACCGGGAGGGCGGTACCGTCGCAAACTGGCTCGCCGCCCATCCCGACGTCGAGATCGTGTGCCGCGATCGGGGCAGCGGTTTTCGCGAAGGAGCTGCCAAGGGCGCGCCTCAAGCGCTGCAGGTCGCCGATCGCTGGTACCTTGCTGAAGAACGCCACCGCCGCCTTCGTGGAGGGCGTCAAGCGGCACATGGGCTATCTTCGTCATGCCATCACCGGCGGCGACATCGATCCCGACACGCTCAGTGCTGCCGAGAAGCTGCAGTTTGCCGGATGGCAGCACCGCGAAGAGGTGAATGGGGGCAGTCCGAACCCTGCACGGCCAGGGCCGCAGCATCAAGAGCATCGTCAGGACGACCGGCGTGTCGCGCCAGACCGTCCGCCGCATGCTGGCCGGCACCCGCGACAACGTGTTCCGGTCCCGCGAAACCATGCTCGACAGCTGGGCGGAGCCATTGAAAACCGACTGCGACGGAGGATGCCGGAACGGCGCCGAGCTGTGGCGACGCCTCCGCCGTACAGGGTACGGCGGCAGACAACGCGTGGTGACGGAGTGGACGACCGCAGGCCGCGCTCCACCCAGGCTGGCTCGGAGGCTCCCGGAGTGATTGCGACGATGCCGCCCGCCCGGACCGTCGCCCGTTTGCTGACGGCGGAACGCGACTGCAAGTCGGCCGAGGCCTCACGCATCAGGGTGGCGGTCGAGACGGCCTCGCCGAAGATCGTCGTGACGCGCAACCTCCTCGATCGATTCCAGATCATGGTCGCGGCCAAGAAGCCTGACAATCTCGCGTCGTGGCTTCGAGACGCGGTCGACAGCGAGCTCGCGTCCTTCACCTCCGACCCTCAGGCCGACGAAGCGGCAGTGCGGGCTGCCATTGTCGAGCCCTGGTCCAACGGGCAGATCGAAGGCCAGATTACCACACTCAAGCTCGTCAAGCGCCAGATGTACGGCCGCGGGAAGATGGACCTTCTGCGCCCCCGAATAGCCCAACCAGCGTGAAAGGCTGCCAGCACCAAGTTCGCGCCAGAGCCCTTTCCCATGCCAAGCTGTGGCGGTCTGACCCGACGGTCGGACGGGTGGTGCATCGTCTCGATAAGAAATCGATTCTCGATCCAATTCTCGGCCTGCGATTCGATCCCGAGACCTTCGGGCGCTCGACTTACGATTGCACTACGAAATAGCCGCCGGGGTTCATACGACGCGGTACGGGCTGATACCGATGCAAAGCTCGTGCGTTAACCAGCAAAGGCTCGACTTTGACGGCCTCACGATGCACGGCTTCGATGTCCGAGAGGGTCTCAACGTTTCAGGAGCATCGTTCCGTGGTGCGAATTGCGGGTGTTCTGCCAACGAGGTTCGCTTCGCGAAGCGGACTTCACAAATGCCCAGTTCAGTGGCTCGGCAGGCGGTTGCGATCTGACGAATGCGCTTTTCGATCACGCGTCCATATCCGCGACATTGGTCGGGGCGGCGTTGACGGGAGCACGGTTCTGAGGTGGACCCCATCCGTAGGACCACCTGAGCCGGTTCGCTAGTTGGACATCGGCCGCTCCGTAGCCTCCCAAATCATGCAGCCAGAGCCTTCGTCTGGTCCTGCTGCTGTGGTGGTGTGGTCAACGCGGCAGCGTTGTCCATCATCTCCACAGCCGTCTCGCTCGCGGCGACGGCCCGCCCCTCGCGCCAGACCCGCATCGGCGTCCGATGTCCGAGCGCCTGGTGAAACCGCAGTTCGTTGTAGAACGTGATCCACGCCGCGATACCGGCTTTCGCCTCGCGGCCGTCGGCATAGGCCTTGAGGTAGATGTCCTCGTATTTCAGCGAACGCCAGAGCCGCTCGATGAACACGTTGTCCATCCAGCGCCCCCGCCCGTCCATCGAAATCCGGATGCCGGACCGCTCGAGCGTGCCGGTGAAGTCCCGCCCGGTGAACTGGCTCCCCTGGTCGGTGTTGAAGATCTCCGGCCGGCCGTGGCGCGCCAACGCGTCCTCGAGCGCCGCGACGCAGAACGACGCGTCCATCGTGTTCGACAGCCGCCACGACAGCACCGCCCGGCTCGACCAGTCCATGACGGCCACGAGGTAGAGGAAGCCGCGACCGATCGGCAGGTAGGTGATGTCGGCACACCAGACGTGGTTCGGCCGCTCGATCTTGAGATCGCGCAGCAGATAGGGGTGGATCTTGTGCCCGGGCGCCGGCTTCGAGGTGCAGGGCTTCGGGCCGAGCGCCGCGATCCCGATCCGCCCCATCAGGCGTTGGACGCGCTTGCGACTGATCGCATGGCCCTCCTGGCACAACTGCAGCGTCATGCGGCGCGAACCGTAGAACGGCCGCTCCGTGAACAACTGGTCGAGCCGTTTCATCACGCCGAGGTCGGCTTCGCCCGTCGGCGCCCTGTCGCGGTAGACGCTGGAGCGAGCGACGCCGACCAACGCGCACTGCCGCCTGATCGACAGCTTCTCGTCGGCCGGATCGAGCATTCCTCGGCGGTCCGGGGTGCTCATCGCCCGGACCTCTTGGCTAAGAGCCCATCCGGGAAGTTTGGATTCACGTTGAAGGGTTTACGGCGAGCCGCCTGAGCATAATGCGGATCATGGCCAGGCGCACGAAGGCTGCCGCTTTGCTGGTGTGTCGCTCATAGTCGCGCATCAGACGCCGGTTGCGACTAATCCAGCCAAGCGTGCGTTCCACGATCCAGCGCTTGGGCAGGACAACGAAACGGTGTAGGTCCGAGCGCTTGACGATCTGCAACGTCCACGCCCCGGTGCGCTTGATCAGATCGGCCATCTTCGGCCCTGCGTAGCCGCCGTCCCCGATGATACGCTCGATGAAGGGAAAGCGTCGGCGGGCTTGGCGCAGCAACGTCTCCGCCCCATCCCGGTCCTGAACGTTGGCAGCATGGACCTCGACACTCAGCAGCAGGCCAAGCGTATCGACGAGGACATGACGCTTGCGCCCGAGGACCTTCTTGCCCGCGTCATAGCCGGACGGATCAAGCGAGGCCCCCCTTTATGGATGGCCCGCCCCTCCCTCTGCTGCAGCTGATAGCCTGCTGCTGCAACCCAGGTGAGGACGGAGCGGACCCATGCAGCTTTCCATCATCGGCATCGATCTCGGCAAGACGTCGTGCAGCCTCGTGGGCCTGGACACGGCGGGTAAGGTCGTCCTGCGTCGGCGCCTGCGGCGCGATTCCATCGTTCAGTTCTGCTCCAAGGTTTCGGTCTGCGTCGTCGCCATGGAGGCGTGCTGCGGTGCGCACCACATCGGCCGCGCTCTGGCCGGCCAGGGTCACGAGATCAGGCTCATGTCGCCCGAGTATGTGCGCCCCTATGTCAAGGCACAGAAGAACGATGATCGTGACGCTGAAGCGATCGCCGAGGCCGCAAGCCGGCCCACGATGCGCTTCGTTACCCTGAAGTCGGAGGAGCAGCTCGACATGCAGACGCTCCACCGTGTCCGCGACAGGCTTGTGGGCGACCGGACATCGCTAATGAATCAAATCCGCAGCCTGTTGCTGGAGCGCGGCCACGTGGTGGCGCAGGGTCGCGCCAGACTGGCCGTCGCCCTTGCCGAGTTGCTCGACGGCAAGGAGCGCATCCTGGCAGCCCGCATTCACGAGCTGATCGTCGACATGCGGCGCCAGTGGCTCGCGCTCGACGAGCGTATCAAAGCCTTCGACGTAGAATTCGCCGCCGCCGCAAAGGCTCAGGCCGGGGCGAAACGGCTCCTGTCCATCCCCGGCATCGGTGCGTTGAACGCGACAGCCTTGGTCGCGGCTGTCGGGGACGCCGGCACTTTCGCCCGAGGACGGGACCTCGCGGCCTGGCTCGGCCTCGTGCCGCGGCAGGTGACGACCGGTGGCCGGCCAAAGCTGCTCGGCATCACGAAGCGCGGGAGCAAGTACCTTCGCAAGATGCTGATCCAGGGTGCCCGAGCAGCCCTGCCGACCCTGAAGGCGGGGGATACACCCGTGGGTGCCTGGTTGCGCGGATTGCTCAGCCGGGCGCATCTCAACACGGCCGTCGTCGCCTTGGCGGCCAAGATGGCCCGCACCGTGTGGGCGCTGCTGCGGCACGGGGACACTTACAAGGCTGCCGCCCTGGCGGCCTGAAACCGGATCGGTCGGCGCGGACGAGCGTCGGCCCTCGATGTCTGTGGGTGGCGACAAGGAGATGGCCTGACTGTCAACCGGTGTCTTAAAACCCTTGGCGCTAAAATGGCACTCGATGCCGGCCCCTTTATGAGGACCAGGACGCGCGGCTCTCCATCTTGGCCAACGGCTCGCCGGAAGGCCGGATACGTTTGTGCAGACAGATCAAGCCGGACACCGAGAAACCGCTTGCCGACGGGGCGGGCCATACGTTTAGGGCGCCTCTGGCGCTCTGCGCATCGATGATCGCCGTGGTCGGACTGGCTTCGCGACCCGCTGCCTCCCGGCTCTGAACGTAGAGCGTCTCGTGAATGCGCCTGATCGTGCCGTCCCAATCCCACAGGTCAAGGTAAGCCCAGACCGTGCTGCGCGGCGGCAGGTCGGAGGGTAGCGCACTCCACTGGCACCCCGTCGACAGCACGTAGAAGATGGCGTTGAGCACCTCGCGTACATCTACCGTGCGCGGTCGGCCACCGCGCTTGGCGGGCGCGATCAAGGGCGATACCAGAGCCCACTCGGCATCGGTCAGATCGGTCGGGTAGCGAAGCCCACGACGTTCAGCAGCACGACGATGGTCTGGCTTCCACATAGCGTCCTCCAAATCGACGCCGACCAGTGAATCACAACCGACTCATCCGACTCAACTTCTTTGCGGATGGGCTCTAAGAAATCCCGCTCGACCGTGAGCTGGCCGATCTTCGCGTAGAGGTCGTCGACCTGTTTCTGGGCCACCTTCTCGGCATCGACGCCAACACCGGCATCGAAAGCACGCCCGGCGTGATCCACCAGATGCTTCTTCCAGGCGTAAATCTGGTTCGGATGGACCTCGTAGCGTTGCGCCAGCTCCGCCACCGTCGCCTGCTCGCGCAGCGCCTCCAGGGCGACTTCGCCTTCAGAGCCGTATCGATCTTCCGTCTCGTCTTCTTCGTCATCGCTCGCTCCGTCTATCAAACGGAGAAGCCGACTTCCAACTTAGCCCGCGGTCCCAAAAACGGGGTCCACTTCACCCATCAAGGGGCAAGCCGTTCCCCAAAGCGAACACCGTACTCCTGGGTCGCGAGCGTCATGACCTGCTGGCGCTCTTCAACGTCGCGGCGCTAATCCTTGCATCGGAAGGTGATGCCGGTTCCGGCTCGGGAACCTTGCTGCATGGTCGCCCGGCCAGATCAAGATGGCAATCGAACGGTCAGGCTTTGGTGGCAAAAGCCCAACCGGGTGACCGGCGAGCCTCGTGGTTCAGGCCGCTTCGGTTACGCCCGCTGACGCCGTGCTTACTTGCGGGCGGCAGCTTCCCCCATGGCCGGGGCTTCCTGGATGGTCGCAGCCCCGCCCATGTCGCCGTTCTTCGTGCGGCCCGCTCCCGGGCCTGCGCCGAGATCGGCACCAGTGGTCGGGTCCGACGAAGGATCTGACATGGTGCGCTCCGCCATCTTGGCCGCGACCTTTTTGTCCTTCGTGTCAAGCTTGACCGTGGCCAAGCCGTCGCCACCGTCGACCGGCATCACCTCTTCGAGATTGTCGATGCGGTCCCATTCGTCGCCGGAGTTCCACGGGCCCGTCGTATCGCCGTCGCCCTGTGAGGTGTTGACGTACATGCTGGCATACTTCTCGATGCCCGGCAGCTTGCCCGACGGGAAGTTGTTCTCGATTGCGTAGAGCGCCTTTTCAAACGACTTCTGGTGAGCGACTTCGCGCGTCATCAGGAAGGCGAGCGCATCCTTGATGCCGGGATCGTCGGTGATGTTGATCAGCCGCTCATAGACGATCTTGGCGCGCGCCTCGGCAGCGATGTTGGAGCGCAGATCCACCGTCGGCTCGCCCCGTGAGTCGATGTATGCGGCGGTCCACGGAACGCCGGCCGAGTCGCACAGTGCGGGTGCGCCGCCGAACAGGATCGATTCCTTGACGGACGTCCCGCTGACGCCGACCATTCGATAGAGTTCGGCCTCGTTCATTTGGCCTTCTGCGAGCTGTGCCTTGAGCCCCTTGTTGAGCATGGTGATGATCGAGCCGACCACTTCGAGGTGGCTCAGTTCCTCGGTCGCAATATCGAACAGCATGTCCTTGCGTCCGGCATCGTCCTCGCCCAGCGCCTGCGTGAAATAGCGCATCGCGGCGGCAAGCTCGCCATCGGCGCCGCCGAACTGCTCCATAATCATGCACGCGAGGCGCGGGTTCGGCTCGGAGACTCGGACGGTGTATTGCAGTCGCTTATTGTGCATGAACATGAGAGAGCTCCTGGGTAAGAGCCTTGCTAACAGGCAGCGCCGCGGCGGGTTCCGACTTCAATCCGGGGCTGCCTCAAGGAACGGCGGATCTCCCGAGTTTCCTCCCGGAAAGCGGCCAGGCCGCCTCCGGTCAATCGTTGTCGAAACGGGAAGGTCCGCTTCGTCGACCGCAACACTCGAAACCGGCCAGACCGCAATCCACCCAACTTTGCCGTCTACGTATCCGAGCCGAACGGCGGCTTCGGAGCAGCCGCGAAAATGGCGGAAGGGGCTGGGATGGGCACCGGGCAGTTATTGATGCAGCAGCGCAGAAATCCGCTCAAAAACTCCTACAGCACACAGGGCGTCCGCTGTGGTGAGTTCGACAATTCGACTTCGGTGCAGTTTCGTTAAGAGCAGGGTTTTGTACGTCGCCCTTCGGGCCGGGCTCGTCGGCTTCGCTCGAACCGGCTGCGCCGTTTCGCCCCTGACGGGCTCGATCCCTGACGCGAGGAAGCCGCGCGCGACCGCCCAGCTTCGGACGGAGCGGGGCGGTCGCGCGCCGGCCGGGCGCAGTGGCAAGACCAGCGGGAATGAGATCGACGGCACCGCGCCGTCCAGTGATGGGGCGGCGGCGAGCAGCGCTAAGTCGTCGCTGTTTCGAGCGCGGGGGCCCGCTCAACATCTTCGGGCGCCGATCCTTGAAGCGCACGGCGAAGGGCAGCTCGAGGGAAGCCTTGCGGCTACTCTTCTCGGCTTTCGCGGGCTACGCGTTGAAGTGGATCGTTGCGCGACCGAGGCTGTCGAGCGCTGTTGAGGCGGTCCGAGCGACACCACCTGGTTCCCGAGGTCTGTCCGGGACGGGCGCTGCCCACGTGCCTCTTGATGGCTTGATCTGGCCCGAGGACGGCTGCGCCTCGATCGCCTCTGCCGCAACGGCGTCCGAGCGGCTTTCTTCCCCTGGGATGGCCACCCCACGGCGCAGGGGCCGCGGGGACCCCGACCCGCCCATTCCTCGCGAGTCAAGAAAGCGGCCCGGCCACCATCCTCCGCTGCGCTGCGGGCCTACGGCTGCGTCGTCGATCGCCTCCGGCCTCTTGATCGCCATCGAGGCCGCGATGGGCGCGGCCAGGTAGGACAGACAGGAAGAACGACCATGGCGACCATCGGCACCTTCACCAAGTCGAACGACAGCTTCACCGGCGCGGTCAAGACCCTCAGCATCAACGCCAAGACGACGATCAAGAAGGCCGAGAAGGCCAGCGACAAGGCTCCCGACTACCGCGTCTTCGCCGGCGCCGTCGAGTTTGGCGCCGCCTGGAAGAAGATCTCCGGCGAGGGCCGTGAATACCTCTCGGTCAAGCTGGACGACCCGAGCTTCCCGGCTCCGATCTACGCCACCTTGGTCGAGGGCGAGGAAGCCGGCAGCCACACCCTCATCTGGTCCCGCCGCAACGGTGACTGACCCGGACCGCGAACGTCCCGCTCCACCCGGAGCGGGGCGTTCGCGCGCTTGACGGAGACGATCAGGAACCGAGGGCCGATAATCTGAACGGACCTACCCTGCCACGAGCCCTGCAAGACCGCGCATCGCAATCACCAATCTTAACGAGGCGCCGAGGCGCGTAAAACCATGCGCGGCGTAGAAGGCCACCGCGCGCTCATCGATGGCGTCGACGACGACCATTGATGACCCTACCGTGTCGGCGCTCGCGTATGCCTTACGTAGAGCGTGCGCCAGGAGAATTGCGCCCAGTCCCTCGCCTTGCCCTGCCCTGCTGACCGCCAAGCGGCCGAGCAGCGTCGCGCTGACGAGCGGATAGCGGGGCACGTGCTTGCGGGCAGCCTCGGGTACGTCGCCCTGTTCGAGCGAGGTCGCGCAGAGAGTGAAGTAACCGAGGATCTCGGTCTCTTGCTTGGCCGCGACCAGCACGAATACGGCGTTGGCCTTGCGGCGCACATCCTGCGATGCCTGCGTCTTCAAATAGCGGTCGAGGCTGTGTGCGCCGCATTCAAACCCTTCGCGGTCGTGATACGTGCCGAGCGACTCGATGCGCAGGTCGGCCAAAGGGTGTTCAGCCAGCTATGCCGCGACGCTCGGCCTCGAAAGCGCGCTGCAGCTGCTCGGGCGGCGCAGGCGGATTAACCAGGACATCGAAGAATGTCGCACGCTCCTCGCGCGACAGTACGAGCACTTCATGCCGCGCGATCGTGCGCTGCGCAGCCTCGGTCAGCGCCGTCAGGCAATAATCGGTCAACTTGCGATGCTCGAGTTGGGCGGCGCGCTCGACGAGTTGCTTGGTCGGTTCGTCGACCCGGAAACCTATACGCTCGGCGCGGACCCGGGTCTGCTTCAGGGGTGTGTTCGTAGGGACCATGCGTGTTCTCCACTGCTCATCTATGTACGTCCGTTGGACGTCAAACGCAAGATCCCTGAGGAGCAGGTGCTATCTCGGGTCTCGAGTCTGCCGCCATGCAGCGAACTTGGAGAAGCACACCTCGCTCCAGCGTCGCACGCCGCCATCGCGCGTCAGCTGGATGACGATGGGTAGGGCCTGCCGGATGTAGCCGATGATCTGGTCCTTCGACAGCCCGGCGCCCGACATCAACACCTTGAGGGCGAGCTGCTCGTAAGCGCCCGAGGCTGAGTCGGCGTGAACCGTGGAAAGCGAGCCCGGGTGGCCGCTGTTGATGGCCTGAAGGAAGGTGAAAGCCTCCTCGCCGCGGATCTCGCCCGGGATGATGCGGTCGGGCCGTAGCCGCAGGCTCGCCTCGAGCAGCGACTGCGCGGTGACTCGGGCAGCGCCTTGCTCGCCCTTGGTAGCGACGAGCGGCACGAAGTTGGCTTGCTGCGGACGCAGTTCGCGCGTGTCCTCGATCGTGAGGATGCGCTCGTCCGACGGGATCGCCTTGAGCAGGGCGTTCAGCGCCGTGGTCTTGCCGGTCGAGGTGCCGCCCGACAGCAGGACCGACACACGCGATTCGATAGCGAGCTCGATGAAGGCGCGCCTCTCGCCCGCCTCGAGCAGACGACAGAGCTCTGCGTCGAGCGGCGTGAAGGCGCCCTCTTCCGCGATCGCGGTCCCCTCGAACACGCCCATGCGCTCGAAGTCGTCGAGGCTGAGATCCTTGACCACCTGCTTGCGGATCGCGAAGGCACCGCCGCCGGGTGCCGCAGGCGGCAGCACGGCCTGGAACCGTTCGCCGCTGGGCAGGGCGGCCGACAGTAGCGGGTGCTCGGCGCTGACGGCCTGGTCGCTGAACGAGGCGACGCGCTCGGCCAGAAATCGCACCGCACCCTCGGTGAGCTCCGAAACTTCATGTCGTTCCATGCCGGGGCTGCCCAGGCGCTCGACCCAGAGCTCGCCGGGGCGGTTCAGCACGATCTCGACCACGTCCGCTGCGTCGAGCCAGGGCGCCAACGGCTGCAACGCCCGCCTGACGTGGACGAGCGAGGCCGAGGGTGCCGTTGTCAGTTGTACGGGTTCGGCCAACCTTCCCCTCCTCGGCCCCCCTACCCTTTTGCGACCCGCTCAGTCTTTGCCGACGAGCGGGCGCCGCGCGCCACCGACCTCGCCGTCGCTCGACGCACGCACCCTGTCCCGCTTGAGCGCTTTCACCATTTCGCCCACCGGATCGGGGTAGAGGCTGGAAAAATCGAGGTCGCGACGCACGAAGATCATAATGCGGGTGCCCTGGTCGACGTTGATGGTGGCGGCGATGTGGAGCGAGTTCTGCAGCGCTTCGCCCGCGATGGTGTTCATGTTCTGCGACACGGTCTGGGAGGCGATCTGCTGCCCGTAGGCGCCCTGCGGGTTCGGCTGCGCCGTGGTGGTGGTCCGGTGGCGGGATCAAAGGTGCTCACCACACCGCCGCAGGGACTGGCACCCTGGCCCATGCCGGCCACGTATTGCGAGCCGCCGCCCACGATGGAGAGCAGGATGGCGGAGCCGAAGCGCTGCATGTAGTGCTCGTCGACCTCGCCCGTGAGCCCGGTCCGGCCGATGTCGTCCGTGCCGGTGGAGCCCAGCATCACCGACACGCCGTCGGAGCGCAGCACCCTGGTCCACACGATGAACACCCGGGTCTGGCCGGTGGCCAACCCCGACTTGTATTCGCCGACGAGGCGAGTGCCCTGCGGGATCAGCACGCGGCGGCCGTCGAACGACCACACGTCTTCGCTGGTGACGGCCCGCACCATGCCGGGCAGGTCGGACTGGATGGCGGTCTCGAGCACGCCGCGGATCATGGTGCCCTGGGCCACCAGCGCGTCGATGCGGCGGTTCTGGGTGGCATGGGACATCTCCACGCCTTCCGCCGCTTTGGCACGAAGGAACCGCGAGTTGGCGTCGGTGTCCTGATAGACCTGCTGGGCGCCCTCGCTGCCGGCGGCGGATGCCGTGCCGACGCGGCCGTTGTCGGCCACCACCATGGGCGACTTCAGGCGCGCCGCTTTGCCGACAGCTCGCCCATGCCGTTCATCGCCGGCATCCGGGCCGCGCGCGAGGCGATCGTGGCGCGGAAGGACGAGGATCGCGAGATGTTCCTGCGCAAGCGCGGCTTCTCCAAGCCCGAGACCGAGAAGATCATCGAACCGTGCTGGACGAGGAGGGCCGGCTGCCGGAGTCGGCGTTCGACTTCGTGCAGGGCATCACGGCCTTGGCGCGGAACAAGCCCCACCAGGACGCTCGGTTGGAGCTGGAAGGCCGAGCCTCCACGCTCCTCGCCAGCGTCGGTTGACCACTCGCCCCCAGAGCCGGCGACCCGGTTATACGGTTTTGCACGTCGGCGCCTTTGCGCTTCTCCGGATTTCCGTTTCTGCGGCCCGTCTCGTCGCTAGAGGAAGAGGTGGGCCGCAGGCTTCGTGACGGGTCAGAAGGTCGAGAGGCTCCCGGCCGACCCGTCATGGAGAAACACCGTGGCCCAAGCCGTTCAGAAGATCATTCTGTCGTCCTCGCGCGACATCCCGTTCAACAAGCTGGTGCTAAGAGCCCTCTCTGATTGGGGAATGGGGTGTCAAGCCGTCCTGCTCAGGGTTGGTAACGTTCCCGCGGGTCACTCGCTTCTCTTCGCGGTCGGCGTGGAGCCGCCGCATGATGGGGTCAGTCGGGCCAGACAC
>JAABUQ010005199.1_pt1 | contig 21122 bp, 9 predicted proteins | sample 5560001 | NCBI WGS metagenome assembly JAABUQ01 (sample SAMN10711888, study PRJNA513371) | rock metagenome | isolation source: Antarctica rocks | place: Antarctica: Victoria Land, Finger Mt nord | collected 2015-12-18
CACCTGGTAATGCAACCGCTAGTGAATTTAGTGTAAGATTCATGATTTTAGGCTTTAACCCTAAGATTATGCACCTAAATCACTAGCGGTTGCATTACCAGGTGGATTGCATTACTAGGTGAGAAGGAGTATGGCACACCATAGGCCAATAATTGCATTAATTCATTTTAGACTTTTGATCTTCGGGAATGTTACGCTGGTACTTCCACAGGGGGGTATCAGAGAAGGGTTTATGCTTTGGAGAGGTCTGTAGGCGTCTTCAGGCAATGCAAGTAATCACTTGGTAACAAGGGAGTGCAGCTTAGTAGTCGTAACAGTAAGTCAAGACTTAAGATGAGTTGAACACGATCCATAAGGGAGTCGCGTTCGAAAGCTATATACCTTTCCATCATCTGGGATCCAAGGTGTCCAAGGTGTCCAAGGCCTTGGTCATCTTGATCATCTTTGACTCGAATCCAAGGTGTCCAAGGGCCAAGCCATCTTGATCACCTTGATCTTGTCGGCAGACCTTCCCTTCCTGATTACCTTGTGAAGAGAGGTGCGCGGCGGATAGCACCTATCAGCACGCGGCTCGTAACAGGGAACTTCACTCTTTCCGTCCTTTGTAAATTCTTCAAACTATTAGTTTACTTAGTTATATTTACAATCTATATTGTAATCAAAGATACAAAAATAATTATTGAATACTAATTAATAAATAGACTGACCGTTAGGTCGAGTTTTGGTTCCAAAAGTTGAAATCGAAACTCGATGTTACAAGCTTACCCAAGCTGTACTAGTGGTTTAGGTTCCACACGCTACGAGCGCACTCATCGTCATATTCGACATGCTCGATAAGCAAACATCGCGAACAATCATGTTCGCTATGCTCAACGAACGAGCAAGACGAGCAATCTATATTTTCTTAGTATATAGAAATTAGGAACGCGATTTTCTTATAAATCGTGTTCAACTTATCTTAAATTTTTACTTATTGTTACTTTAGTTCATTGAATCATTTGTGAAAATTTATTGAACATAAGATTGTTTATAGTTGCAAATTTTTGTTATTAAGTGATTGTTTGCATTGTCTAAAGACGTCTACAAATCTAGTGTGATCGTTAAGTCAAGTTGAACACTTTTTTCTCAACTTGACCCACCCTCTTGGGCCCCGTAGGGCTGGGCCAGGGTTAGGGCGCGAACTCGACCCTAGGGTGGGGTTTCGTCGAGCTAATGCCAAGAACCCAAGCTAACTTCGTCGCGTTAGTATTTACTTATCTTATCTTATCTTATCTTATATATACGCTAACTCGATTGGGCTAGCGCAGGGTCCACGCTAGCCGTATATGGTTAGCGCGTCACGTGATGTCACGTGATCGGGCGGGTTGGGTTGGGCGCTCGACGCGCCCCATGCGCCCGATCCACCCGGTTGGGCTAGAACTTTTGCCCGGCCCCAGGGTTAGGGTTGGGCGGGCCAACCCGATCGGGTTGAAACTCGACCCGACGGTCACCCTATACAAATCTCTTCGATAACATAACTCTTTCTAATATCTTTTACGAAAGTATCAACGTAACACTTTGAACACTTTAAGAATATTTGTATTAGATTAATGCGTCTCTATTTCAAGCATTAATTCAACAACATTACGTCAATTCTTTGTTAATAAAGACGACAAAATAAAAATTAATAAGTCTAACGTCTATCATGAAGATCGAATCGATCTAAAGAATTAACTTATGCAAATAAATATTTATTTTATCTTCTATCTTGTTTTAGCGAACAAAAAGACAATTTTCGCATCTACATTTCTTAGAGAAAGAGTTTAGCATTAATTTAAGTCAAACTTACGCAAATATCTAGAGAATTATGACAAAAATTCTCGTGCAATGTTCACGAATTTCGATAATTTCAAAAGAGAGCTTCGAAGAATCTTCGAAACATTTAACGAGAAATAAGTCGCAAAAAGAATGATTTAACACTTGATTTAACAAATCTTTACAATAGATTACGCAACATAATTTTAAAAATATGTTAATTTTATTAAATAAAACGATGTCGCACTTATAACAATGTTTCGACGAAATCTTAAGAAAAATCTTAAGAACGAAATTATGCGCGATGACAAATTTATCAACGATATATTTGATCTCATCGAAGTAACTATTGATTTCGACGACAAATTATATAAAAAAGCTATAAAAAAGCGATACGATTAATTTCACGAAAAAGCAAAAACTTTCTTTAAATTAACGATCAAATATTAGCAAAAAGAATTTCGTTCTAATTAGAAGTACAATAACTTAAATTATTATAAATTTATATTTATGAAATTAAATTTTATTTAACGACGCAAAGAGAATTTTTTTAAAGAAAAGCAAGATAACAAATTCTAAAAAACGTATTATTTATATGACAAATTAAGTTACTTCGCAAGAGATTGTCAATCACAAAACTTAATAAATCGTCGACAAATCAATGTTATGTTAAGAGAGATATTTAATAGCTAGAACAACATTAGAAAGCAAATTAACACAAAGACAAACATCTTTAAGACTAGATTAAACGACGATTATTGTTTAATAAAGAATTTAAATTAATTACAAAAAGTTCTAAATAAAATATTATCAAGTAAGGCATTCGCATTTACGCAAAAAGTTAATCAAGCACTTTAGAAAATTATTAAATTTTATAGTTTAATTATCAACTTAAACGAAAAGTATAACTAAAAGAATTTTCACGAATGCATAAAGAACATTACAAATCATTTCAAGACTTTAATTAGCTTATCGAAGATCGTAAACGAATGCGAAAAAAAACTAAAAAATAATGTTATTACAAAAAAGAATATACTTAACATTATTATGAAACAATTAAATCTTACGACATACACAAGACTTAGTTGAACAACTTGTTATAACAATTTATGCTAAACTTATTTAAAAAAAAAGAACGAAGTTAATTGATTCTTTAGAAAATCAAAGATAATAATTTAGCAACAAAAGAAAGCTTAGCGCAAACAAACATTTGAAGCAAAAGTCACAACATAGAAGCAAGAAAAAGTTTAAATTTTTTAATAAAAAGCATATTAGAAAAATGCAATATATTAATTTAATAGTAACAGCTAAACTTAATAGCGCACGTACAATGTTTTATCACATTAATTAAAATTAACGATTATTAACTTATAGCAATAATCGATTTTAATGTGATAAATAATTTTATAACTAAAGCTCTTGTAGAAAGAAAAAAATACTTTATTCGAAAAAAGCTTGACGCTTATAATCTAATAATTGTAAATAAAAACTCATTATTCGTAGAAATATAAAAAAGTAAACAAAGAAACGAAATTACTATCAATAGCTATTTAGCAACATTATGAGAAACTAATCTTTAATATAGTAGAAATAATTATCTACAATATCGTTCTAGAAATGCTTTAATTAAAACAACACAATTTAAAAGTTAACTAAAATGTATAAGTACTTAAATTCGCGCAATGTAATCATGCAATTTACATTTAATTTATGCATCGATAGCGTTCAATAATAAATAAAAGATTAAGTTTAAACTTGATCGCAAGTAGCGAGTTTGCATTTTCGCAAAAAAACAATTTAATAAAGTTCGATTTAATAAATATCGACAAAGATTAATTAAATTACAAAGTCAAAGTAAGTGAAGAAAATTACGAATCTTTTAAAAGCTCTAAACTATTTAGTATAGCGAGAAAATCGCTAAAGCACATATTACAAATATACAACAATTAAGAGCATCTATTTTAGAAAAAGAAAACAATTAAAATTTTATCTAAACATTAATCGTAAAATTACGAGATTAAACTCAAATTAAACAAGCAATTTACGTTTGAATTTATATATATTTTATTCAAGAAGAAGCTAGAAACACTTCGCGAATATCTAGCAAAAAATGGAAAAAAAAAATATTTATTAAATTTATTTAATTATAGATAGAATATTTGATTCTCTTTGTACTTAAGAAAAACGAAACTTTTCGTCTATGTGTTAATTATTAAAAGCTAAACAACATTACGATAAAAAATCGATATTCATTACTCAACATTAGAGAGCTTTAGAATTAACTATTCGAAGCAAAGTACTTTATCAAATTAAATTTACGAAAAGCCTACAATTAAATTAAAATAAAAATAAAGAAAGAGTAAAAGATAGCTTTTCGCATACAATATAAATTATACAAATATACAATAATGTTATTCGAGTTTACGAACGTCTCGACAACGTATTAAGAAATAATTAATAATATCATACTACGACAATATTTAAATCAATTTGTTATAATATACTTGAACGACATCATAATTTACTCAACTATTTTTAAAAAAAATATATAAATTATGTTTTCAAAGTATTAAAATGTCTAGATAAAAAAAATCTATATTTTAAATTAAAGAAATGCGAATTTCATTAAAAAGAAATTAACTTTCTTGAATTTGTCGTTGAACGACATGAAGTACGCATAGATTCTAAAAAATTACAAGTAATTAAAAAATGAAAGTCATCTATTAACGTTAAAAAAGTTTAATTCTTTCTAAATTTTATAAATTACAATAAGAAATTTATTAAAAACTATTTCATTAACGCAATATCATTAACGAATTTTACGAAAAAGAAAATATTATAAATATAAAAATTAATAAAGAAAAAATCATTTTAAGATTTTAAACTAAAATGCTAAAGAAACTAATACTAAAAATGTATAATTTACGATTATCAAGTAGAATTAAAATTAACGCATTAGATTTAGTTATCGATGCATACTTTAATTAAGAACATAAAAACATATAACACTTAATAATATATCTTTCGAAAAAACTTTTATCGATGGAATAAAATTATAATATTTACAACAAGAAACTATTCGCTATTGTAATTTCTCTAAAATTATAAAGAGTATATATCGAAAAATTATTAAAACTTATAATTTTTACAAATTACAAAAATCTTTTATATTTTACTACTATTAAACAATTTAACAAAAGACAAATGCGATAATTAAAACAACTCGAACAATACAAGTTCAAAATATAGTATATACTAGACAAAAATAACGATAAAGCAAACGCATTTAGCAAAAGAAATAATTACATAAAAACGAAAAAATTGTTTAATTACAACATATTTAAGATTAACAAAAACGAATTATTATTAGCAAATAAATACGAGCTAAATACTATTTTGCGAATACTTAAAGACGACAAAGAAAAGTTTTTAATAAAAAAAAACTTCAAATATTTATTAACAAAATCGACGAATATATAAAGAAACATTATGATAAATTATTGCAAAAGCATTTAAGAGTAATTAAAATTCTTTAGTTTTTACGTTAACATTATTAGTTTTCTTAGATAAAACAAGTTGTTAAAATATACATTAAACGATATCTTAATTGTTAACAAAACAAGCATAATACGTATGCGAATTATGACGAAATTTAATATTAAGAATTATTTGAATTGTTATAAGATAAAGTTACGATAAACTTTATTATTAAATTGCTTAAATTGACGAACTTAGCAATTAAAGACAAATATAATTCGATATTAATAATAATTAACAAATTTATTAAGTACTTATATATTATCGCATGCAAAGAGAAGTTCATAGCAAAACAATTAGAATACATTATATTAAATCAACTTATACAATATTATAATATATTTAAAGAATTAATTAGTAACAAAGACAAGCTCTTTACGTCTAATTATTAAAAGACGCTTCTATCAATGTTAAAAACGAAGCTTAAGATGTTCATTATTTATTACTTAATTACGAATAATTAAATAAAGCGAGTTAACTAGAGTTTAAAGCAATATCTAAGACACTACGTTAACAATATTTACAACAATTAAGTATTACTTTTATTAATGACTCAACTAGCGCTAAATGCAAAGAATTCGAATATCATTAAAATAAGTTTATTCTTCGTCAATTATAATAAAGAATTTAATCTCTTTAAGAAAGAACGAAAGCATTTATTAGCTTAGTTAATTATCGAAAGAATAGCAACACTAAAAAAGATATACAACAATATCTCGAAAATGTAAAAGAAGCTAATCAGGTATTAAAACGAAAAACGAAAAACGACATTTTAACTAAAGAAAAGAAATAAAATATATCTTTTTACAAAAAATCTTAAGACAAGAAAGTTAAGCAAAAAATTTAATCATATTAAAGTTAAATCGTTTTTCGTTAAGAAGACAAAGAAATTAGTCAATTACGAATTCGACTTACTTAAGAACGTCAAAGTATTTCTAGTATTTTATATTTTATTGTTGAAATTAGCGAATTTAATCACGTCTTTATAAGACACATTTTATTTTTATTCACAAAAAAAGAAACAATATAAAGTCGAAATTTTTTTACAACAAAAAGATCAAAAATATTTTATCAAATGAAAAGAATATTTTATCTCGAAAAACACATAAAAGTTAGAGAAAAATGTTAATCGTTGCTAGAATCTTCTAAGAAAGTTTTATTAAAATTAGACAAAAAAACAATAACTCAATTCTAGTTAATCGAAAGTTAAGATTATTCGAACGATATATTAAATAATAGCTCAAGAGTCTTCGCAAAAAGCTTAACAAAGAGCGCTTTATTTATCTTTAAATCGTCGATATTCTTTTACTCTATTACGATCATTTTTTTCTCTTTATTTTTCAAGAAATTTAATTGTCTTTTTAAACGACTTAGCTTAGTACGCGCTTTGCGCACTTCTTTCTTTAAGCACAATCTTTTTTCATAAATTTGTTTTATCAAAGTAAATAAGACTGTCAAATCATAATTACGATTCGATCGCACATATTTTATACACTTTTCGAAATTATCGTTTACACAATAGACTTTACTAGACATCGCACAATTACGACAAAAACGCATCGCTAAACACAAAAGATTTAGAGCGTCGAAAAAATCTTTCTTACAACATTCGCATTTGGTAAACCCTAACTTTAGTCCTAGGTGTACCTAGATCTATCATAACAAAAGTCGCAGTTTTCTGTTACTAATATCTGGGCTTTGTGCGAGATCAAGATCAGAGCTCGTGGATCTTGCACCACCTACGAGGATCTAGGGGTCCAAGCCAAGCTTTGCGGGAGAAGGCCTTGGCATCCCCCAACTTCGCGCCCGTGAATGCGCCTGTCCTGTATGGCAATCATGGTCTGCCTACGTGAGATGCGCACACGTTCTCTTGATTCATCAGATTTGTCCCAAAAGTAAAGTTTGCTCGAATCGACGAAATCTAATGTTTAAAGCGAAAAACGTGGTAGTTTGACGCAACTGTGCAACTAGCGAGCAACTGCAAACGTTCGTGCGCATCGCGAACATCAAAACTTTACGCGCCAAGACGTAGTCTAACTCAATTAAGGTTTCGCAACTTTGTTGAATAACGAGAAAACAAAACGAGCTCTCCAAGCAAGTTCTGCCTCGACAGTACTAATTTGAGTACGCAGGGTAGTTAGATTCGTGAGATCTGCAAGATCTTGAGAGGATCTTGATCTACCAAGCTCGATCTGTCTCCCGAAACGCGGATGAAGAAGAAAAATTTCTAATATTAATTTTTCTTGAAGACATTGTAAGAAGACATTGAGTTTTCAAAACGAAAACTCTAAAAAAGAAGAATAATATTACGAGCTTATTTAAGTTGTATTAATGATTTAGATTCTATACGTTATGAACGCATTTGTTGTCATGTTTAACATGTTCGAAAAGCGAGCATTTTAAACATGATGTTCGACATGTTCGATAAGCGAACATTGCGAACAATTATGTTCGCTATGCTTAACGAACGAGCAAGACGAACAATCTATATTTTCTTAGTATATAGAAACTAAAAACGCGATTTTCTTATAAATTGTATTCAACTTATCTTAAGTCTTTACTTATTGTTACTTTAATTCATTGAATTAATTTATGAAGATTTATTAAACATAAGATTATTGGTGCGAAAAACGCACTATAAAGGAGGACACAATGTGGTGGAAAGAATTGAATTACTAGCTAGGAGAAGAAAAGCCCTCTAGATCTAAATATAGATCTAATTGCCAAGGAATACCTTGCCAAGCAAGGAAAGTACGATTATCGTAACAATTATCTATAGTTGTAAACTCTTGTTATCAAGTGATTGCTTACATTGCTTGAAGACGTTTACAAATCTTTTTAATAGCATAATTCTCTCTAATACTTCTTACGAAAGTATTAGCGTAACATTCGACTCGAATTTTTAGCCTAAAATCGAATTGCCAAGATTAATAAATCAAGCTACTTGATTGATTCGCTTAGAACGAATTCTTTTGTTTAATTGCTAAGAACTTAAATCTAACGTCATCATTCGCGTTTGATTTTATAAGATTCTAGTTGCTTGGGTACACAAATCTAGCATAACAAAAGTCGCAGTTTTGTGTTACTCGAATTTTAGAACTAAGTGAAATCAAGATTCGAGTACTTCGTTCAAGATATCGCAAATCTTGCAAATCCTATAGAATCGAGTAATATTTGATGTTTCAATACAACCATTACGCACAGCAACTCGTGCTATTTCTCTATGAGTCAAGAGTATAGCAATTATCGTATTGATAGTATCTTATAGATATTAGCGATCGATCAAACTTGAATAATCTTAACGCTTCAATTGTTTAAGAAGTTACTATCAATCGCACAATTATAGAACTTATCGATTTCATAAATATGTAGATTAGTCTAACAATTTTTATGTTAGTTTAACAACTAAATGTTAGATTGAGTTCGATTGATTTATGCTTTACAAGCTTTTATCTTAGTTATCATAGTCACGTTGCGCTAGATTGACGCGACAATATGAGCGACAATTGTGCGATTTATAAAACAAACAATGACATGTATAGTATGCTTTCGCAATCTAAAGTGTAGAGCGCTACGACTAGATATTTAGTATAACATCAATGATTCTCGAAAAATTACATCGACTCTTCTAGTTAAACGTTGTCCACTTACACGTTAATCTCTTGATTTGAATCATAATTCTTAATTATCGCTAAATATCTCTCGTATTTCTTTAGACAATTGATCGATTTAACATTCTTAAATTCGTTAATCGCATAGCATAGATAATTCTTCTTTTCGCAAACAACAATAGATTAAAAGTTTGCGAACGAAGAGATTGCGAACATCATAATAAGAGTGTCTTTCTTATGGCAAAAGATTAAATAATTGTCGTTTATGTTCTCTATATCTTGACTTCTTTAAGTATTTATATTATTGATATTAGTTTGCTCTTTCATTTAACAAATAAATTCGTTAGCATTAGTGCGATCTCTTGACACTAGACCATAATGCTTACATAGCTATCTTTATTTTTTGCGACATCATTGTCTTCAAATTGCGATCTCAACGACATCTGTCTCGTGTTATGCGAATTAATTAATTATTTATTTAAATTATTAAGTAATTATTACTCACAACAATAGATTTCGCAGCATCAACGTTATTTAAATTCTTATTCGACTTATTCTCTTTATCGCTTTCGTTATTTGTTTCTCTTCTTAATGATGCATAAACATCTTCTTCGAGTTCATCTTGTAGAAAACAACTATTAATTGAATTTCGTTCGTTCAAATGCAAAATTTTATTTCTTATTTCGTCGAAAAGTTTCTCTTCTCGAATCTAACAATTTGGAATCAACTTAACAATTAGTTTAACAAGTAATTAGTGTACACATCTCTCTCTTGCTCAATCTAGTATTCGCTATCGAAAAGAAATGTTGTTTGTCTTTTCTTATCTTCGATGATCGTATATTTTTCTCTTCGCTATCTTTTATATCTTTCACGCGAATTATCGAAGTATTTAGCATAGACTTTTAATTATTTAGCATGTCATCGTTCTTGTTTCATTTACTCAAATGAAACGTCTTCTCTTTTAGACGACTTTCGAGACTAGCTTGCACGACGACAAGCATAATCGTTCACGTTCTTATAAGTCTATTATAATGCCTTGTATTTCACAAATTAGCATATATCTTGCAAACAAAGCATAGAAACGTCATTAATAATTATGATTAAGCGAATCTTGTTAATTTTGTCTTTTCTTTCTTTCTAGTTCTTGATAGTCCAATGTATTAAAATACATATTAACACAATAGCGATTAATAATAGAGACTTAAACATTTATTTATAATTTGAGTTTCTTCTTATATTGTTATCGTCGTTGTCGAAGAAGACTCGCGATATAGCTTTAACTATAATAGAGATCAAAAAAGATCAATTAAGTTTTTACTCTTGTTAGCGACGTAGCGCGTGCTAATGTAGTACTAACTTCGATTCTCTTCTCTATTAAAAAAGTGTTAGAATTTAGCAATGTCTTGATTCTTGATTTTATTTTATTAACATCTATAAAAGCGTATTGATTGCGAATCACGTTTTATATCTTTTTTATTATATAAATTCGATAATAATTAATGTGATTCAATAGCTAAGGCGATATTAATCGTCAAAAATATTATCGAAGTATTATAAACACTTACTCGTTTAATCTTATTCGACGTTAATATCAAATTTACGTTCGAAAAAAATTGATCGTTGCCAAGTCTTTTAACAATATTTGCTCACACTATTCTTACGAGTCGATCGAACTCAAGAGACTCTTCGTTCGATTATAAATTTTCTAAATTAGTTTTGTAATTAAACATTATCATGACTTTAAGCAATGAATCAATTAATTTCATGATTTTTTGATGCTCTTAAGTAAAGTCGTCTTTAGATCGTCTCGATGCTTCAAATCAAAAATAAATGATTTTGACGTCGTTAAATAACGATTTTCTTATATTGCTATCAATGTATTCTAGACGTTGTGAGTTGTCACTTCGCAAATTCGAATAAAACAAAAATCAAAATTCGCGCTTTAAAGATAATTTAGTCGAAGAAATTAAAGCTTTGTATTTTCGAAAGTTATGTTATCTTAAAAGCATGTCGTGATGCATCGAAGATCTAAAGATTATCGCACTTTGCTTTTTAATTATAGAGTTTTTTCGCTTAATTATTTCATTTTAAGTTCGATTCGTAGTTATTGTTCTAAAATTGTTATTATTATCTAATATAAATTTGTGAAAAGATGTATCGCTTGTTATAGAAGAGCGATTGCATAACAACGAAGCAAGCAAGCTTTAAAATTCGTTGCGAGCTTTTTGCGATAAAGACTTTGTTCGACGTTCGTACAATAGTTGTCACTTGTTTGTGACATTTTGAATCTAATATTGCTTTTAAATAGATCTCTAATAAGAACATAGTCTTCAATTTATATTTATTAAAGTTGTTAAGAAAGACATTAACGTCAATATTAATGCGCTTTTGCATCGAAGAGATTAGAGATTAAGAGTAAATTAATGAAGCTTGCGACGCGTTCGATACAATAGCCACGATAAACTTTAAATCGCTCAATAGAACTTGCGACGTAAAGTTAATTATTCAAGATTACTTAATTACGTGCTTCTTATTGACAATCATAACAATTAATTTTGACGTTAAGATCAAGATCTTGTTTTGTATAAGTCAATAGATTTCGTAGATTGTTTTTAATACGTGAAAGCTTACTTTCGATGCAATTGTAGCAATAATTAGCAAAGATTTAAAAGTCTTGTTTAATGATCTCGCGTCGCTATCGTTCGCGATTGAAATAATTCGCTTTAACAATAATTTAATAGCAAACATATACATAATTGCAATCTTGAACGAAACGACGAACAATGTTCTAAACGTCGCTTTTTCGATTCGTTTAAGTTTGCTAAAAAACAACTTTTTAACAAATAATTTTTAAAAAGCTTCTAGCTTCTTCTTAGAGAATGATTCTTAAGTTGTAGACTTTTTCATTAAAGTTTGTTCTCTCGCTATGATAATCTTGATAGCAATTATATTTCGTGCGTTTGAAAGAGAATAAATAGATAGTAATAGAGAAGCAAAGAGCGCAATGTAAGGGAATTGCTAAGTAGAATAATTGTAAGAAAGTAAAGACAATAAAGTACGCGATTGCGAAATTGACTTAAGATTAAATTAACTTAGTTTAACTTAATATAGTTAATTTAATTAAATCTCTTTTGTTAATAATAACAATTACTAGTATGTCAAAATTGTATTAGTCTAATCTTTAATTAATTAAGCTAACTATTTTCGCTTTAAAAACATTGTTTAACTTGTTTTCGCAACATCGATTACATAGTGTTGCAAACATAAAAAGAACATTGCTTAGACAATTTTTAAATATAACACAACAAATTAATTCATTTAAAATGCTTATAATAATGTCTTATTAAAACAAAAAGCTTGCGAGAGAAATTGTTTACATTCTTTGCAATTTCGCATTTAAACATTATCTAATTTTAGACTTCTCTTCTTTTAAGTTTCTTCGTCTTTATTGTCTAGTTATACAATCGTCTTGTCACTTAACAAAATTATCTTATTTTTGACGAATACAATCTTATTGTTGTTCTTGACGCAAACTCGCATCGCATAATTGATTACGTTCGAATCTATTATTGTCTAATTCATAATCGTTTTTTTTAAAAAAAATCAAGATTAACAAATTTCGCGTTAAAACACTTTATCTTTTGCACAAATCGTTATTCTTTTCGTTCGACTTGTAATTTTTAATTTGCTTGATAATTTAACTTTATAATATAAAGTCAATTGTCTTTTTTTAAATTTTATTCTTTTGTTAGAATGTATGTTCTTACTAGCATGCGCGAATTGTTCTTCTTGACTAGCTTCTCGCTTTCGAGATTTCTTATCTTTTGAAAAGCGTCAATTAGAGTCATTTTCTTTTTCGTAAATAAATTGAACTCGAATAGCTTGATTCGAATACGTAACTTTATATTTAGTTATTGCAAAAAGATTAGTCTTAAATTAAGATTTTTACTCTTTATTTTTAATATAGCAAGCATATCTTGTTTACAAGATAAATAACAATTAAGAAATCTATAAAGACAAGAAACTTCGTTGTGAATTTCATTTTTTTTCTAATATTATTCTTTATAAGCTTTAGTTTAGGACTTAAGTTTACAATTGTATTAAAATTTAGCTAATACAAATTGCTCTTCGTACTTAAATTTAATTACTTATTACTTCGAAATTTCTCTTCGATTAGCTTTAGATCGTTGTTTAGAATTATTCTCGTTAACGTCAAAAACGTAAAACACATTCGAAGACAATATAGCGTCAATCTACACGTATTGTTCGTTACTTTTACGATTTTCGCGTTCTTGTAACGCGTTCGAAGCTCATTTAGTGTTGCAATTCGCAAAGTATTAACATTCGTTTTAAACATTTTTAATATTATTACTTTCAAATTTAGCTTATTTAGTGAAAACATCTTTTTAAGTTTTTTATTTTTGAAACGATTAGCATTCGATTTGCGCAATGTGTACGAATTAATAATTATTAAGATTGTCTTCGCAAGCTTTTAAATCTTTTCGATTATAACTTTGAAATCTTTTTTTCGAAAAGTCTTAAAACGTTTGTCGAAATTCGATATAATCTTAGATGTAGATTTTTAAAGCGAGTAAATATTCTTTTTTCATTTAAAGATCTCGAATGACGCAAGATAAAATTAAAGCTAATCGAGTGACGTTAATTATAATGTCTCTAAAACATCTTATTTGCTAAATCGATAAACGATTAACATAGTTATTTCTTTTATTAGTAGTAATTGCTTTGTTATCTTATAATTTGAAGTCTTTTTATTAAGTTCATTGATCTTTGTTCGAGCAACAACTACTCTTATGTCGTTAAGATATTCTTGTCAACTATTTAGTTTTTTAAAAATCTTAAAAGTAGACGAATCAAGATGTTTTTCGAGATAAAACTCGTCTCTAATAACTCTTGCCCATATGATATTGCGAAATGTGATTTTTACAAAAAGTAATTTATCGTTTTCGTCGAATTGCAAAGACTTTTTCATGACGAATTAATTCGCGACTTATAAGTAATATGAATCGTTCGTTGTAATTATGAAATATCAATTAATTTCTTGTCGCGAAATATTATTTTTTAAGACTAGTATTCTTGTTAACGTCGTCTTGTTTAGTTTATAATTATTATAAATGTTCTTATATTAAATTTATTCATTAAGACTCAAGACGTTTGCAAAGATAAAATTAATTTATTTATCAAACTTACTAAGTTAATGCGATTAAATATCTTTTGAAGTTATAATTAGTGTTAAATCGTATTTGACTTTAAATTGACGCAATGAACTTTTCTTAATATACGAACAAGTTATCTCGATTTTCTTTTAGATAAAACAAAGATCGTCTAGATTTTGTGATCTCTTTTTCGTCGAAAATCGCAAGTGTTTTGTAAAATCGTTTTTCTTTGTTTCTTATTAATTTAAAGCGATGTTTATTTATTTTGCGAAAACGATTAAATCGATTATCATTGCAATCTAAAGACGTCAATCTAACATATTTTAACATTAATTTATACATAAGAAAATATTATATCTTGCTTAATTCTATATCGTCATAGAAAAAATCGTCGCGATATTTTCGTTCAAATCTTCACATTTAATATATAGCATATAACTAGAAATTGTCGAAGAATATTGCTATGTCTTTAAGCTTAATTTGCTAAGATTTCTTTTGCATTTTCTTGTAAAAAAGTTATAAACACTTAATAAAATTGTAGCATTCAAGTTATTTGATTTTATTTATATAATCGAATATTGTCGTTTGCTTTAATTGTTCAAGTCTAGCGATTAAATAAACTTATATCTTGACTTTAAGATATAAAGTTCGACTTACAATATTGTCGCGTTTATTATAAATAAACTTGATTTTTTTTTGAAATTTTTAATATTTTGCATTGTATCAAATACGACTTTAAGTTACGAATTCGACTTAATATTAATATTATTTTTGAATACATTAATGTGCATGTCGTTTGCGATCTCTTGTATTGTGTTTTTTAACGAACGATCAATCTTGTCTTCGATTTGATTTATGACGCCTTGAAGTAAATCTAACAATATCGATAATAAAAAGAGTCGAAATCGCGTAAGCGTAAGTTTGAAAAATAAAATGTGAGAGCGTAATCGAATGAGCGTGAATTTGGAAAATAAGATGCTAGAGCGCAACGACGTGGCAACAAGACTATAAAATGGAGTAAAAGATTGCGACAACAAGAAAATAAATCTATAAAATAAAATATAAAAACGCGACGACGCAAGAGTAGATTCGTACTCGAATTCGTTCGAATTTTTCTCTTTATCACTTGAGATTTTCATTAGATCTTAAGTTTCTTGCGCAAGCAATTGTGTCTTCTCTATAATTATATTACTTATTAGTGCATTTATCAACTTGCGTTAACGTCAAAAGTTACTTACTTTTCATTTTTTCGTTTATTTGAAAACGAATAATTTGTTGTCTTTATTGCAATCTTAGTTGCGCATGTTAGCATTTTTCGTTCTTCATATAAGTGAGTTCGTCTTATAGTTGAAAAACTCGAATTGCTAATGTGTTTTGTTTGACGAAACTTCGAAAAAGATTAAAGTCGAAATAAATAAACTTCAATTCGTTAAGAACAACTTCTTAATATTGTTTTTTAAAAACATTTATAACGAAGAAGCAAACAATGTTAATGTTGTCTATTATAAAATAAATCTCGAAAATCGCATTCGCAACGTCGCTCTCTTAAGAGAGAAACTAAGTTGTCATAGTGCTTTGAGATCGTTTACGACTTTTAGTGATCGTTAACGACTTCTTCTTCTTTATTTGTCGTTTGCTATAATGACAAATGTTTTGTGTTATATAATCGAACGTCTTTTGAGATTACGTCGAGTTTAGACTAGGAAAAAGAAATAATCTTGATTACATTGTTTGAAATTCTTGAATCGTACTTTAGAGCTTTCGCTTATTGTCTCTTGTCGCTAATGATTCATTTATAAGACTTTGCTTCTTAAGCTTAGCGATCAAAGCATTAATAATTTTCTTATACTTCTTATCGATTATAAAATCGATCGTTTGAAACTCATCTTTAATAGGAATTCTTAATTAAGATTGTGAAAAAAAAATCAAGCTAAAGTTAAATGCAATCGTTATTCTAAAAAGATATACTAATCGCTAATAAATACGCTAATACGATCAAAACTTATTAGAGTGCTAAAGAAAAAATCAAAGAAGTAGAGAAATAAAGACGAAATTTAAGATAAGCTTAGTTTTCGCAATCATTCGATGTAAGCTAGCGTAAAATAGTGTTATTTAATTAAAGTCGTCAACTTTTGAAAGCGCTTTAATTAATGACTTAAAGAATTATTAAGCAAACTAAAGTTAGCATATAAAAGAATATACAAGATGTCTTTAAAGCAAGTCTTTATAATAGATGTTAAGTTTATAGAAAGCGAGATTATGCAACTTGTCTCTTTCGTCTATATACTAAGTTTTTATTTCAAGTTTTACTAAACGACAATTCTAGTCTATCTATTATACAAAAATCATTCTATTTTTGAATCTCAAAAAGAATTTCTACTATTAATAGTATTTTTAACTAATTAAGATGTCTTAAATAACTATTAATTTCTAGATAACAACGACAATAAACTTTGATTATAAAATGTTTACTAACAATGTAATTATTAGTTTAAGTTAAGCTATATTAAACTAACGATCATAAAGAAGCTCTAAATGCGTCTAATTCTAAATTTACTTTTTATACAAATTATTAAATCAAGTTAAACTATGTTAAACTAACAAGTATAAAGAAGTTCTAATTGCATCTAACTCTAAAATCGCATTTTACACAAAATTAATAAATTTTAATTACTCGAATGTCTAGTAATCAAAGCATTAAATTAGGGAAAAGTGCTACTTAAAAAGAAGATATTAAAGTATCTTCGAATATTATTGCAATTTTTAGACTACGTTAGTCTATGTTAGACTAACTATAATCTATAAAACTTAATTGCGTTGTGCTAAATTTAAAAATTTTATTATATACTTCGAATTATTGCAACTATCTTAATAGTTTGTATACAAGATCTTTTGTAAATATTTTAGTTTATTTAGATTGCCTTAATACAATTTTATTGTTAACATTATAATTCTTGATCAATTACTTAATGCATATAGTTTTTATATACATCTTATTAGAAACATTCTTTCTTATTAAAGATTTAAAATCGAATCTATAAAGAATTTTTTTAAAACAATAATATTGTGTTCTAAATTATTCTTTTTGTTTAACAAAAAAAAATTCTTGAACTATCGAATGTTGTAATAGCGTTTAGACTCGAAATCGTAATTCTTCTTTAATAGCTTGTAGTTTAAGAAATGAACTTTGAATTTATTTTATAATGTATAGCTCGTTGTGCTAATTTAATTTTTATTCTTTGTTAACAATGCTTTGTTTCTTCGAATGCGAGAGAAATACTTAATTGAAAGCTAATTTCGATTTCGAAGCTAAACGATTTAAAAGTATACAATTAGCAATTTTCTCTTTTTTGTAAACACATTTGATTCGAACAAACTAACTTGTACATGTAGTTTACTATTTAATTATCGTAAAGATGTTAATCTTAAATCAAGATTATTATTATTTAGAATTGCGATAACAAATGTATCTTATTAACTACATATGCAACGATTAGAAAAAGAACATAAATCGAAGATATAACGACTTTTTTTTTGTTTTTCATAAAGTGTTTTCGTTATTATTCTAAGCTTAATTCTTGTGACTACAATAACGACAAACATATGTTTGTACATCTTGTTCTTTGTTTTAGTGTTTAATTAATTCTTGATTCACAATTTCTCTTCGATCAATTGCAAATTATTGACTAGATTAATTTTCGTTAGCGTCAAAAAAATATAACACAAACGTAGATAATATAACGCATAAATATAGATATTTCTCGCCAATTTTATTGTTTTAACGTTAAAGTGTTGTATTCGAAGTTTATTCAAAGTCGCAATTCGAAGCGTTTTAATGTTTATTTTATACATTTTAGATATTGTTACTTGCAAGACAAGCTTATTTAGCGATAACATTATTTTTAATTATTTGTTTCGAAAGCGACTCGCATCAAATGTTTAAAGCAAATATAAATCAATAATTGCAAACATCTTTTAAACAAACGCTTAAATCTTTTTTGTTATTGCTTCGATATACTTTTTGCGAAGAGTATTGTATTGTTTGTTAAGATTCGCTATAATCGTTATCGTAGAAATTAAGAGCGAATAAGTAGATATACTTTATTTGAAAACTTCGAACAACGCAAGATAAAAAATCAATTTTTCGAGAAACGTAAATTATAAATTTTCTAAAACTTCTTATTTAAAGAATTAATAAAATATCAATATTATTATTTTTTCTTTTAGCAATGTCTAAATCATTTGCTCATAATTTAAAGTTTTTTCATTCGTTTCATTAAGTTTCATTCGATCAATAATTATTCTCTTATTATTTAAATAGTTTTGTTAATGATTGAGCTTCGCTCAAGTTTTAAGCGAGATAAAGCGTCATTAAATATCGTAAAACTAGATAACAATGTTCGATTTAATAATTTGCTTCTTTGATCGTTTTTATAATGAAATTATCTATTAAGATCGAATACGTCTTTGAATGCTAAATCGCTTCATTTCTTGATTTTCATTCGTCAATGTCTTTATAGTTCTCGAATGGGCGTTAATAAGCAAAATTTTATACTAATTTTTGTATATTTTCATTAAGTCTTTCTCTACGTAGAGACAAGTAACATTAATCTTATTTTGCGAAAACAATAGATCGCTAGATTATGTGCTTGCTTTTTTGTAAATAAACGCAAATAACTTGCAAAGTCGTTTCTCTTAATGTTTCATTAATCGAAAACGATATTTGTTCATCGTTCGAGAAACATTTGACTCATTATTATTTCGATTTACTTGCGTCAATTTGACATACTTTGACATCAATTGATTTACGAAGAAATAACATACATTTTCGAACTTATATTAGTACAAGAAAAGTCTTATTTAAGTTGTCTTTCGCTTATTTACTTTTAATTCACAACGTATTGTTAAAATGTTCGATTTTTATAGACAAACTCTTTAGTAGAATTCGCTAACGAACTTCGACGTTTTTCGACTTAACATAAAGACATTCTAGTGTATTTTAATTATTTTGTTATTTCTTCTTACCAATATAATTAAGCATGGCGATAGACGTGAATAACTAAACTTTAATAATAGTATAAATTGATATCTTGACTACGAGGTATAGAGCTTGTCTTTTAAGTTCTTCGTACTTACGCTAGTGTTAATTTAAGTACGTTCGTATATTCTTTTGTAGTGATAGCGACGTCGAATCACGAACTTGTCACAACATTGTTATTATCTTTAGATATATTGTTGTGCATCTTGTTTGCGACTTCGCGTATTGTGTTTCGTGACGCATTATCAATTTTGTCTTTGACTTCGTTTGCGACGCCTTGAAGTAAATCTAGTCTTGTCAATGACAAAAAGAGTCGAAACGACGTAGACGTAAGTTTAAAAAAAGAAGTGAAAAAACGCGACGAAGTGAGCGTGAATTTGAGAATTAAGATAAGAAAGAACGACGACGTGAAAGTAGATTTAAAAGACGAAATAAAAAAGAGCGACAACGTGAAAGTAGATTTAAGAGACAAAGTAAAAAAGAGCGACGACGTAAAAGTAAACTTGTAATCGTTGTCGTTCAAATCGTTCTTTTTATTATTTAAGATGTTTATTGAAAGTAGAATTTCTTGCGCTAGCAACTTAGTCTACTTTGTGACTTTAACAATTGTTAGCGCGTCTACTATTATAAGAAGACGTTAAGCAATGTTAACTTTTACTTTTTTCATCTTTTTAATTACTAGTTTTCGCTTAAGTTTATAGCAATCTAAGTTGCGCATATTATTATTCTTCGTTTCTTGTAAAAATTTGTCCGTTCTATCGCTTCAAAACTCGAAAGACTAGTCTATTTTGTTTAGCGAACATTCGAAATATATTACAACTATAATAGATTGACTTCAAGCTATTAATATAAGCTTCTTTCTATTTGAATTAAAATATGTTTATCGCAAAGAAACAAATTATGTCAATATCGTTTACTATTAAATTAATCTCGAGAATTGTCTTCGCAACGTCGTTCTCTTAAGAGAGTGACTAAACTATTATGAAACTCTAAGATCGACTTCGACTTTTAGCGATTATTAACGACCTTTTCTTCTTTATTGTCGCTTATTTTAATATTTGCATTTCTATATTATTATTTTCGTATTATTTGAAAATTAATGCAATAACAAACTAAAGAGAAGAAGATATTTTAATTACGTTGCTCGAAATTGTTAAGTTATAATTGTGAGCTTCATTAATACTCTTCTAAATAGAAAGACGTTTAAGAAGACATTCTTTTTTCAATTATATCGTAGAAGTTCGATGTATAATGTTTAAGTTATTAATAATTGCGAATTTGTAAAACTAAAACTCTTTGCGAAAATAATATAACAATTATTGATTAACAAGAAATGTTAAATCTAAGACGACGTCAACGATCGCAACGAAAGTCGCAAATTACTTTTATAATAAATTGATAAAATAAATATCTAAGAAAACGTCAAGTAAATGTAAGATTTTACATAATAATTAGAGACTTAAATAATGAAGACAACTTAAAAAATCTTAATACGTGCGAGTTCGAACAAGACGCAAAGTGTTGCAAAGTCGAAATAAGCAATTCTTTGCAACTAGAATAAGAACGCAATAATTAAATGTGTAGATGTTACATATTTGAGATTTTGATTACTCTAACGAGAATATTGTGTCAAATTAATTTCTTCTAACTTTATTAGAACATCATAGATGAGCTAATTCAATTTGATAGAAATACTAATTAGATAAAGATTTTTTTTTGAACAAAGATTGCAAAGAAGCTAAGATATTTGAATAAATCTATACGTTATAATTATTATCTTTAAGGTCGTTTATCTTTTTTAAATACGCTAAATTTAGAGATTAAAGCTTATTAATCTTGTCTACAACAAAATAGCTTCGATTTTGTTAAAGCAAAACTAAAAAAATGCATCAATAAAAAGCGAATTTTGCTCACATTTGTCGCAAACAATTGCACTTCTTCGAATGTTAATGCATACAACATGTTTAT
>JAABUQ010005200.1_pt1 | contig 21113 bp, 21 predicted proteins | sample 5560001 | NCBI WGS metagenome assembly JAABUQ01 (sample SAMN10711888, study PRJNA513371) | rock metagenome | isolation source: Antarctica rocks | place: Antarctica: Victoria Land, Finger Mt nord | collected 2015-12-18
GTCCAGCCGTTGTCCGGCAGCTCCAGCCGCCGGGCCAGCGCGCCGTCGTTGGTCAGCAGCAGCAGCCCCTCGCTGTTGAGGTCCAGCCGCCCGACGCTGACGACGCGCGGCAGCCCGGGCGGCAGCGTGTCGAACACGGTGGGCCGGCCCTGCGGGTCGCGATGGGTGGTCACCAGCCCCTCGGGTTTGTGATAGCGCCAAAGCCGGGTGCGGTCGGGCGCATCGACCACGGCGCCCCGGACCTGCACGATGTCGTCCGGGTCCACGAAGGTCGCGGGATGCGTCACCACGGCGCCGTTCACCGCGACGACCCCCTCGGCCAGCAGCTTCTCCGCGTCGCGCCGGCTGGCGACCCCGGCGCGGGCCAGCCACTTGGCGATGCGCTCGCCCCGGACTGCGCCCGCCCCGGCCGCGCCCTCCCCCGCGTCGCTCATCCCCCGGCGGCCGCGACCAGCGCGTCGAGGATGCGCTTGTCGCCGGAATCGATCAGGAACTCCGGGTGCCACTGCACGCCCAGGCAGAAGCCGTAGCGCGGGTCCTCGATCCCCTCGATCACCCCGTCCGGCGCGGTGGCGTTCACCGTGGCCCAGCGCCCGGCGTCCCGCACCGCCTGATGGTGGGCGGAGTTCACCTGCATGGTGGGCGCGCGGACGATCCGGTGCAGCAGGGTGCCCGGCACGATCTCGACGGTATGGCCCGGCTGGTCGCGCGGGTTGGGCTGCTCGTGCTCCATCGCGTCCGGCACGCTGTCCGGGATGTGCTGCAGCAGCGATCCGCCGAGCGCGACGATCAGCAGCTGCTCCCCCCCGCAGATGCCCAGCACCGGCATGTCGCGGGCCAGCGCGCCGCGCACCAGCGCCAGTTCCGACGCGGTGCGGGTTTCCTTGAGGGTCACGGTCGCATGCCGCTCCGTGTCGCCATACAGCGCCGGGTCCACGTCGAACGCGCCGCCGGTGACGACGAGCGCGTCGATGCGGTCGAGGTAGTTCGGCGCGAGGCCGGGGTCGTGCGGCAGCGCCACCGGCAGCCCGCCGCTGCCGGCGATGGCCTGGGCGTAGTTGGCGCGCAGCGCATACCAGGGATATTTCGAGTAGCCGCCCGGCGGCTCCGCATCCAAGGTCACGCCGATAAGGGGTCTGATGCGTGCGGTCATGGCGCACGACTAGACCCGCACGGGGATCGGGAGCAAGCAGGCCGGATGACCCCCATGGATCAGGCGCTTAGGGAAGCGCGGGCGGCGGCGGCGCGGGGCGAGGTCCCGGTCGGCGCGGTCGTGCTGGCGCCGGACGGTACCGTACTGGCCTGCGCCGGCAACCAGACAGAAGCGGATGCGGACGCCAGTGCTCATGCCGAGATGCTGGCGCTCCGCGCCGCGGCGCGACGGCTGGGCACGCCGCGCTTGGTTGGCTGCGACTTGGTTGTGACGCTCGAACCCTGCCCGATGTGCGCCGCCGCCCTCATGCATTTCCGCATCCACCGCCTGGTGTTCGGGGCCTATGATCCCAAGGGCGGCGGCGTGGAGCACGGGCCGCGCGTGTTCGACGCGCCAGGCTGCCTACACCGGCCGGAGGTGGTGGGCGGGGTTCGGGAACGGGAGTGTGGGGCGCTGCTGCGCGATTTTTTCCAGAGGCTACGGGATTAACTTAAGTCAAGGGAACTCAGCCAAAACGCTTTCAGACAGGTTCATATAACAAACAACAATTTCTTACTGGATCATCTGCTTCCAATAAGTGAAAGTCTGCCGTGTTCTTCTCACTCATTCACTGACGCTAATCGAAATAGGATTGATTAGATGCAAAAAAACTAATCATCCTCGCCGGGTTCCTGGCTGGCTGTGCACAATCGCCCGAGTCGATCCGGCCAGCCTACGTAAGCCCAATGGTGTATTCGAACTGGTCCTGTCCTCAGATTGTAGAGGAACAGGCTCGGCTGACGAGTGCGTTAGCAACAGCCTCGGTTCAGCAGCAACAAGCCAGATCAAACGATACTGCAGCCGTAATACTTTTCGGCCTTCCATTAGCATCTATATCAGGCGCAAACGTTGCTCCTGAAATTACCCGCTATAAAGGTGAACAAGAGGCCGTTAGGCTTGCGAGCGTAGGTCGCTCATATTTTAGAAACGATCTATAAACAAGATGGTAGTGGTGCTACGCAACAATGTGCCGTAGTTAGCGCATCGCTCCATCAAGCGTCTCCTCTCAACCCGATGTCGCGGCGGCAGACCCCCTCCCGCCAAGGCACCCGTCCCACCGCCTCATACGCCACCGCCCGCGCCACCGCCAGATCGGCCCCGGTGCCGCAGATCGTCAGCACCCGCCCGCCATCGGCCAGCAAATGCCCCCCCTCCACCCGCGTGCCGGCCTGGAACACCAGGGCGCCCGGCACCGCCGCGGCGGCGCTGAGATCGCCGATGTCGGACCCCGGCTCGGGCGCCGCCGGGTAGCCCGGTGCGGCCATGACCACCGCCACGGTGGCGGCGTCGTTCCAACGCAGGTCGAACCGGCCCAGCTCGCCGTCGCAGGCGGCCAGCAGCGCCGGCAGCAGGTCGCTGCGCAGCCGCGGCAGCAGCGCCTGGCACTCCGGGTCACCGAAGCGCACGTTGTACTCGATCAGCTTGGCGCCGTCCGCCGTCAGCATCAGCCCGGCGAACAGGACCCCGCGGAACGGCGTGCCGCGCCGCGCCATCTCGGCCAAAACGGGCCGGATGAACCCGTCCATCGCTGCCGCCGGGTCGAAGCCCGGCACCGGGGACAGCGCGCCCATGCCGCCGGTGTTCGGCCCGGTGTCGCCGTCGCCGAGCCGCTTGTGGTCCTGCGCCGCGCCGAGGAACACGGCGTCCGTGCCGTCGCACAGTGCGAACAGGCTGACCTCCTCGCCCGCCAGGCACTCTTCGACCACGACGGCCGCGCCGCTGTCGCCGAACGCGCGGTCGAGCATCATTGAGTCCAGCGCGGCCTCCGCCTCCTCGACCGTCGCCGCCACCACAACGCCCTTGCCGGACGCCAGGCCGTCCGCCTTCACCACGACCGGCGCGCCGCGGCGGCGGATGAACTCGCGCGCTGCCTCGGCGTCGGTGAACTGCTCCCACAACGCCGTCGGGATGGCGGCGGCGTCGCAAAGCTGCTTGGCGAACGCCTTGCTGCCTTCCAATTGCGCGGCGGCGGCGGTCGGGCCGATGCAGCGGATGCCGGCCTCCGCCATCGCGTCCGTGAGGCCGGCGACCAGCGGCCCCTCGGGGCCGGGCACGATCAGGTCGATCTCGTTGTCGCGGGCGAACTGCACCAGGCGCTCGGTATGCAGCGCCGCGATGCCGACGTTCTCCGCGATCAGCGCGGTGCCCGGGTTGCCCGGCGCCACCCACAGTTTGGTCAGCAGCGGCGACGCCGACAGTGCCCAGGCCAGCGCATGCTCCCGGCCGCCCGAGCCGATCACCAGAACCCGCATCCCGCCCTCCGCTTCTCAGTGAAGCGCGTGTAGCATAGGTTCGCCGCATGGACGATTTGAAGGCGGCGCCCAGCAACATCCCGGAATACACGGTGTCGGAAATCTCCGGCGCGGTGAAGCGCACGCTGGAGGGCGCGTTCGGCCGGGTCCGCGTGCGCGGCGAAATCACCGAGTTCAAGCGCTACCCGTCCGGCCACATGTACTTCTCGCTGAAGGACGAGGGCGGCAAGATCAGCGGCGTCGTGTGGAAGGGCACGGTGTCGCGCCTGAGCCTGGTGCCGGAGAACGGCGTCGAGGTCATCGCCACCGGCCGCGTGTCGTCCTACGGGGAGCGCAGCTCTTACCAGCTCATCGTTGACCGTATGGACTACGCCGGCGCCGGGGCGCTGCTGGCGCGGATCGAGGCGCTGCGCGCCCGCCTGGTGGCGGAGGGGCTGATCGACGCCGAGCGCAAGCGGCGCATCCCGGCGCTGCCCGCCGTCGTGGGCGTCGTGACCTCCGCCCAGGGCGCAGTGCTGCAGGACATCAAGACCACGATCCTGCGCCGCTTCCCCCGTCCCATCCTGGTCTGGCCCGTCCCGGTGCAAGGGGAAGGCGCCGCCGCCCGCATCGCCGCCGCCATCGCCGGCTTCGACCGCCTGGCGCCCGGCGGCGCCGTGCCCCGGCCCGACGTGCTGATCGTGGCCCGCGGCGGCGGCAGCCTGGAGGACCTGATGGCCTTCAACGACGAGGCCGTGGTCCGCGCCGCCGCCGCCTGCCGCATCCCGCTGATCTCCGCCGTGGGGCACGAGACCGACCACACGCTGATCGACCTCGCGTCCGACCGCCGGGCGCCGACGCCGACCGCCGCGGCCGAGCTGGCCGTGCCGATGCGTGCCGAACTGCTGGCCACCGTGGCGCAGGAGGCGGCGCGGCTGTCCGCCGGGTTGCACCGGATGGCCCAGGAGCGGCGCCTGCGCCTGGGCCGGGCCGAGCGCGGCCTGCCGGACCTGCCGAACCTCTTGGGCGGCGCGCGGCAGCGCCTGGACGACCGGGCGCAGCGTTTGGAGATGGCGTTGCCGAACCTGCTGGCGTCGCGCCGGGCCACGCTGGCGCGGGCGGAGCGCGGCATGCCGGACCTGCCCGGCCTGATGCGCGCCGCGCGCCAGGCGGCCGAGGCGCGGGGACTGCGCCTGGCGCTCGCGCTGCCGAGCCTGGTGCGGGCACGCCGGGCGGCGCTGGTGCAGGTCGAGCTGCGCATGCCCAACCGGGACGGGGTGGCAGCGATGCGTCGGGCCGCGGTGACGCTGGCGGCGTCGCGGCTAGGCGGTGCGCTGCGCCAGGCGGTGGCTCGGCAGCAGGGACGCGCCGGGGCCATCCTGGGGCGGCTGTCCCCGGCGCCGCTGCGAGGCAGCCTGCGGGAGTCGCGGGCGCGGCTCGCCGGGGCGACGGCGCGCCTCGATTCCGTGTCGGTCGAGACGGTGCTGGCGCGCGGCTACGCCTTGGTGCTGGACGGGTCCGGCCAGGTGGTCACGTCGGCGGCGCGGGTGGCGCCAGGCCAGCGGCTGCGGCTGCGGTTCGGGGACGGAGAAGTGGCGGCCAGCGCGGATCGGCCAGGAAAGAAGGCATCGCCGATCTGAACATAATCCGCGGGCCTGCTTTACATTTGGGCAGCGATGGCCCATGTAAGCACCGGCGCTTTTCGTGTTGGGCCAGCCAGTCTTTGGATTGATGCTTGTTGAACCCTTTGGGTCCGCAGCTATTCCGGTGCTCCCCTAATGTAAAAGTAATTCGGCCTGCACCGTGCGGGTCGCCGTGCCTATGGAGAGCATACTATGGCAGTCGGAACGGTTAAGTGGTTCAACGCCCAGAAGGGCTTCGGCTTCATCCAGCCGGATGACGGCAGCAAGGACGTGTTCGTGCACATCTCTGCAGTGGAGCGCGCCGGCATGGGTTCGTTGAACGAGGGCCAGAAGCTGAGCTTCGAGCTTGAGCGGGGCCAGCAAGGCAAGACCTCCGCGGTGAACCTGCAAGCCGCATAACCCTTCAACCCCAGAGCTGTCCCCGTGACAGCGGCCGGAGGCGACCGACATGTCAGCCCATAAGTTCGCTTCCGGCCAGAAGGTGGAGTTCTCCCCCAGCGCGTTCGATGGCAATGCGCCGCGGGGGAGCTACACTGTGGTGCGGCAGATGCCGAGCGAAACCCGGGATTTGCAGTATCGCGTCAAGAATGCCCGCGATGGCCATGAGCGCGTCGTGCGGGAAAGCCAACTCGGCCAAAGCTGACGCGCGGCCTGTTTCCACCCGTCGCCGCAAGGAATACCGATGGTCTTCAAGCCCAACTACAACATGCAGCGGGCCGAGCGGAACCGCGCCAAGCAGGCCAAGAAAGAAGAGAAGCTGCGCGACAAAGAGGAAGCCGCAGCGCGCCGCAAGGCTGAGGACGAAACCGGAACGGAGGCTGCGCCGACCGAGGGTGCCAGCCCAGGGGATACCAATGCCGCCTAAGAAGAAGATCGAAAGCAGCTTCGTCGCTTTCGACGTAACTTATGTTGACGGCACCCGCAGCAGCAACCGCCGGGTGCCCAGCATGGCCTTGATGGGCCTTGATGGCGACATGCCGGCCCAAGCCATCATTGAACAGCAAGATGCCACCATCGGCGCCGCATCCGGCAAGCCGCGCCCCGCAATCAAGTCGCTGGCCCGGTCGCCTTTGCCTGAAATCGTTAAGATCCCGGTTAAGGCTCGCTACTAGCCTTCGGCCAGCGTCGGTGCAGCCATAGCCAGCTTTCCGGCTTGGCCCTGATCCAGCGTTCCAGCGTGTCGTTCACCATCTGAGTTAGGCTGGCAATGTCGGCCGTCCGGTCGCCGGTGTCCGGCAAAGTCAATGGCTGCTCGCACGTCACCCGGAATCGGGCGGGGCCGAGGCGCTCGACAAAGCCAGGGATGACCGGGCAGCGCAGGCGCAACGCAAGCGCTGCCAACGCCGGTGCCGTCATTGCCGGGCGTCCGAAGAACCGGGCCTCAATCCCGTCATTCATCTTCTGATCCATCAGCATGCCCAGTCGCCCGCCGCGGGAAAGGTGAGCGAGGGATTGGCGTGCGCCGGCGCTGCCCTTGGCGAACATCTGGGTTTCGCCCCGGAGCGCCTTTCGCCGCAAATCCAGCAGCATCGCGTCGATCTGCTTGTTCTCCGCCGGGCGGTAGAACGAGGACAACACCACGCCGCCCCCTGCCGCGGCGATGGGCAGCATCTCCCAATTGCCGATATGGCCGCTGAACAGGATCGCCGGCCCGCCCTTCGCCACCAGCCAGTCCAGCGTCTTCTTGCCGACAAGCTCCCACCCCGGGCCGGACGCGGTTTCCCGCAGGTCCGCGATGTGCGCCAGTTCGCCCATGGTGCGGCCGAGATTGTCCCAAACCCCGCGCACCACCCGGCGCCGTGCGGCCGCGTCAAGCTCGGGCATCGCGGCGCACAGGTTGGCACGGGCGACGCGCGACACCGGCAGGAGCGGCCCGACGCCGCGGGCCACGGCGCCGCAGAGATTGCTGGACGCGGCCGGCCCCAGCACCCTCATCAAACGCATGGCGGCACGCACGGCGGCGGTTTCCGCCTGGTGCGCCCGGCTGCTCATGGCACGACCTCGCGCAGCAGGCGCTCAAGCCCGTCCGGATCGTCCCAGAGCAGCGAAACACCGACGACCCGGACTTGGCTGCGCACCGCGCCGGGCAAGCGCACCGCGTCCTTTGGAGTCGTCACTGGCATGGCGCCGAGTGCGGTAGCACGGGCGAGCACGCGATCCAACTCGGCCCGGGTGAAGCGGTGGTGGTCCGGGAAGTCCATGCACTCCGCCACGGTCGCGCCAGCCCGGCGCAGGGTGGCGTGGAATTTGGACGGTCGGGCGATACCGGAAAACGCCAGCACCCGCGCACCGGGCAGCGCCGCGTCCGGCTCCAGCGTCGCGGCCAGCACCGGCAAGCCTGGCGGCAACTCGGCCCGCGCGCCCGCCGCGTCCGGCCCGATCAGCACCGCCGCCCGACATCGCGCCGCAGCAGTGGCCACCGGCTCCCGCAACGGCCCAGCCGGGATGACCCGGCCGTTGCCGAATCCCACCGCGCCGTCCACGACGAGCAGCGCCGCGTCCCGGACCAAGGTCGGGTTCTGCAGGCCATCATCCATCAGCAGCGCCTGTGCCCCCGCCGCCACCGCCGCCCGGGCGCCAGCCGCGCGGTCGGCTGCCACCCAGGTCGGCGCCACCGCCGCCAGCAACAGCGGCTCATCTCCCACCAAGCCCGCGTCGTGCCGCGCGGGATCGACCCCCAGGACGCCCCGCGACCGCCCGCCATAGCCGCGGGTCAGGCAATGCACCACGACACCCCGCGCCGTCAGACGCTGCGCGAGGTCGAGCGCCACCGTGGTCTTGCCCGCCCCGCCGACGCCGGCGTTCCCGCAGCACAGCACCGGCACCGGCGCATGCCAGCCCGGCCGGGCCACGCGCCGGGCGGTGAGCCGGGCCGCCACAGCCGCCGCCGGGGCGAGGAGCCACGGCAGCACGCCGCCTTGTTCCCAGAACGCCGGGGGTGTCATTTCTGCGCCAAGGACAGCAGCACCGCCGCGGTGTGTCCCGGCAGGCCGGCGGCGCCCTGGGCTGCGGCGCAGGCGGCTGCCCCAGCCGCGCGCCTGCGGCCGGGGTCGTGCAGCATGGTGTCCACCCAATGGGCCAACGCGTCGGCGTCGGCCACCCGGGTGAGCGCGCCGGCTGCCTTCAGCACCTGAACGGCCTCAGTGAAATTTGCGGTATGCGGCCCAACGGCGATGGCGCAACCGAGCCGCGCCGGCTCCAACGGGTTCTGCCCCCCCTGCCCCGTCAGGCTGCGGCCGACAAAGGCCAGCGGCGCCAGGCGGTACAGCAGGCCAAGCTCGCCCAACGTGTCGGCAACCCAAATCCCCGCGCCCCCGATCCCTGTGTCCGGGTCCTGCCCCGCGGCCCGGCGGGGGGCGCCGAGCGCCGCCGCCACCGCCGCGCCCCGCTCCGGGTGGCGCGGGGCCACGACGGTCAGCAAGCCCGGATGTGCGGCGGCCAGCGCGCGATGCACCTGGCCCGCCACGTCCTCCTCCCCAGGATGCGTGCTGGCCGCCAGCCAAACCGGGCGGTCGCCGATCACCGCACGCAGCCGGGCGAGTTCTGCCGGGTCGGCGCGCAGCGGCGGCGCGGCCAGCTTCAGGTTGCCCGGCGCGTCCACATGGCGCGCGCCCAGCAGCCGAAGATGCGCGGCGTCGGCCTCCGACTGCGCCTGCACCCGGTCGAATGCCCCCACGACCTGCCGCGCAAAGCCCGGCGCGCGCTGCCATCCGTGCAGGCTGCGGGCCGACATGCGGGCGTTCACCAGCATGGTCGGGATACCCCGCGCCTGGCAGCCCGCGATCAGGTTGGGCCACAGCTCGCTTTCCACGAACCCCGCCACGTCCGGCCGCCAATGGTCCAGGAACCGCGCCACCCAGGCCGGCACGTCGAGCGGCACGAAGCGGTGCAGCACGCGGCCAAGCCCCAACCGCGGCAACTGCTCCGCCAGCAGGGCGGCGGACGTGACCGTCCCGGTGGTGAGCAGGACCGAGGCGTCCGGCGCTTGGCTTTGCACGGCGGACAACACCGGCAGGATCGACTGGCTTTCCCCCACGCTGGCGGCGTGCAGCCAAATCAAGAGGCCGGCGGGACGCGGCGTCGGGTCAATGCCTTCCCGTTCCGGCAGGTGGCCCGCGATCTCCTTGCCCCGGGCGACCCGGCGCCGCAGCATCGCGCGCAGGCCAGGGGCCGCCAGGGTCGCGCCGCCCTGCCAAAGCCGCGCAATCAGGCCGCGCACAGCGCCTCGGCTTCGTCGGCCGCCCCGGTCAGGGCAGCGGCGATGTCGGGCAAGCTGTCGGCCCAGCGGTCGCGCGGCACGTGGATCGGCGCGCCGCACACCACCACGCCGCGGCCGAACGGCAAAGGCAGCACCATACGGTCCCAGGTCGGCAGCACCCGGCGCCGGGTGCACCGCGCGGCGCAGGGCAGCACCGGCACCCCGGCCAGCGCCGCCAGCTGCGCGACGCCGCGGGCGACCTGCCGCCGCGGCCCGCGCGGCCCGTCTGGAGTGATCACCACCTGATCGCCCGCCGCCAAGACCGCCAGCAGGGCGCGCAGCCCGGACGCGCCGCCCTTCTGCTCGGACCCTTTGGCCGAGGAGCCGTGCACCAGGTCCAGGCCGAATCCCCGCATCATGTCGCCGATCAACCGGCCGTCCTGATGGCGGCTCACCAGGACGTGCATCCGCCCGCGCCGTCCCTGCGCCGCCGCACGTTCACTCAGCGCGCGGGTCCAGAGGGCCGGCATCAGCGGCAGGCATTCGTGCCAGAAGGCGAACACCGCCGGGCTGCCGTGCATGTAACGGCCCAGCTCGACGCCGTGCAGCGTCCAGCGCGTGGTGCGGAGCGCAAAGCGCAGGTAGAAGCCGAGCGCCTGCGTGCCCAAGGCCAGGGTGCGGGGGTGGCGAAGCAGGGTTTTAATCAAGGGAATGGAGCCGGTCGGCATGGCGCGGCGGTAGCATGCGGCCCGCGGTGCCGCAAACGTCAGGTTCCGGCGCTCACCAAGTTCGCAAGAAACCCATCGGCGCAGGCCCGCCAGGAGAACCGTTCGGCATAGGCACGGCAGGCTGCCCGGTTCCCGGTCGCCAAGGCGCGCAGCGCCGCCGCCCGCAGATCATGGTCCAGTGCGCCCACGCCCGGCGGCGCACCCTCCAGCACGTCGGCCGGGCCAGTCACCGGATACGCCGCGATGGGAACACCGGAGGCGAGGCTTTCCAGCAGCACCAGCCCGAACGTGTCGGTGAGCGACGGGAACACGAACACGTCGGCCTCGGCGTAGCTCCGCGCCAAGGCCTCGCCGTGCTGTTCGCCCACGAAGCGCGCGTCTGGGTAGGCTTGCGCCAGGGCGCGCCGCTGCGGCCCGTCGCCGACGACGAGCTTGGTGCCGGGCAGGTCGAGCGACAGGAACGCCGCCAAGTTCTTCTCCACCGCGATTCGGCCGACGTAAAGGAACACCGGGCGAGCATACGCCGCGTCGCCTGCCTGGCCCGGCGGCGCGGGCGTGAACCGGGCCAGATCGACGCCGCGGGTCCACGCGCGCAGGCGGCGGAACCCGCGGGCGGCCAGCTCGCGCCGCAAGCTGTCGGTCGCGACCATCATGCCCGCGCCCGCGTTGTGGAACCCGCGCAGCCAGGCATAGGCCCATGCGGGCGGCAGGCGGGTCCGCGCGTGCAGATACTCCGGGAAACGGGTGTGGAACGACGTGGTGAAGGCCATGCCGCGCCGCAGCGCCCAGCGCCGCGCGGCGTGGCCGAGCGGTCCCTCGGTCGTGATGTGCAGGGCATCGGGCCGGAACGCCTCGATCAGCACGCCCACGCGCCAGCCCGGCGCCACGGCCACGCGGATGCCGGGATAGGTCGGTAAAGCGACCGTGCGGAACCGGTCAGGCCCGATGACCTCAACCTCGTGCCCCAAGGCCACCAGCTCCGCCGCGACCATGGACAAGGTGCGCACCACGCCGTTCACCTGGGGATGCCAGGCGTCCGAGACGATCAGGATGCGCAATGGGCGGGCCGTTCAGGGCCGGTCATACCGGCAGCCCTTTGGGCTGACCGGTATGCGCGCGGGGTTGGTGGGTCGCCGAAATCTGGCGAACCCGCGCAAATCGCTTCGCGATTTCGCAGCGGTTCGACACGCGGAGCGTTTGCGGCTGAGGCCGCACGCCAAAAACGACTCTGATACCGGTCGCCCGTCAGGGCGGTTGGTATCAGGCGACCTCCGCCGCCGCAGCCTCGCGCGGGGTGAAGAACGACAGCTTGTTGACGGCGGCCCAGTCCAGCAGTTCCAGCCGCCCGTCGTGATGCTCGACGAGGGCCGTGCAGCTTTCCACCCAATCGCCGTCGTTCAGGTATTGGATGCCGTTCACCTGGCGCATCTCGGCATGGTGGATGTGGCCGCACACGACGCCGTCGAAGCCGCGGCGCCCGGCCTCCGCGGCCAGCGCGGTCTCGAACAGGTCGATGGCCTTCACTGCGCCCTTCACTTGACGCTTCAGCCATTGCGACAGCGACCAATAGGGGTAGCCCAGCCGGCGCCGCAGCGAGTTGAACCATCGGTTGACGACCAGGGACGTCGTGTAGGCGCCGTCGCCGAGGACCGCCAGGAACCGGGCGTAGCGCACCACGCTGTCGAACTCGTCGCCGTGGATGACCAGCAGCTTCCTGCCGTCCGCGGTGACGTGCGTCGCCTCAGGGCGGAGTGCGATGCCCGCGACCTCCAGCGTATGCGGGTCGATGGCGGTGGGCAGCCAGGCGCGGAACAGCTCGTCATGGTTGCCGGGGATGTACGTCACGGCGGCGCCGTTGCGGGCGTGGCGCAGGATCAGGCGGATGACCTTGTCGTGGCCCGCGTCCCAATACCAGGACTTGCGCAGGCGCCAGCCATCGACGATGTCGCCCACCAAGAACAGATGCTCGCACGACATGCGGCCCAAGAAGTCCGCCAGGAAATCGCTGCGGCAGCCGCGCGTTCCCAAATGGGTATCGGAAATGAAAACGGCACGGTATTGGTGGGTATTCGGTGTCGGAAGGGCATTCATGCGACCGATCAAACCTCGCGTCAGGACAACCCAGCGTTCACTGCCGCATATGACGGCGGACTTTTGGGTTTGCACGTGAAGTTTCTATGATGCGTCGGTCTTCGCCTCCAACGTGAAATCCACAAACGCAAGAGGCCGCCGAATTGCCCCCGGCGGCCCTGCCCGGCGTCGTTCTGAAACCCTGCCTTTTACGCGGCCTGCGCGAGGATCGTCGCCACGTCCAGGTCAAAGCTGCCGTCCCTCCCGACCGCGAAATGCACCCGCACGACCTCGGGTGCCCCGGCCTGCAAGGAGCGAATCGCCTCGGCATGGATAGCGGGAGTCCGCGTGCGGCCGGTCCAGGTGGGGAACTCCATCCGCAGCACGCGGACGGTGACGCCCTGGACGGCGAACCCCGCGCGCGACAGGCTGCAAACCCACTCCGCAACTGTGTAGTTGCGCACGTGCGAGGCGTCCCGGAGCAGCTCGACCGCTTGCAGGTGGGTATCCAACCCCCGGTCGGCGGGCGCGACCGAGTCGATGAACACGGCGCGGCCGGAAGGCTTCAGCACGCGCCGGGCTTCGCGTAGGCCGGCCTCCACGTCTTGCCAGTGATGCGCCGTGAACCGGCACAGCACGGCGTCGAAGGACGCATCGGGAAAGGGCAGGTTTTCCGCCGCAGCCTGCTGCGTCGTGATGTTGGACAGGCCGCGCCCGGCCGCCTCGGCGGCAACGGCGTCCAGCATGGAAGCGGTCACATCACAGGCAACAACCTCGGCAACATGGGGCGCCGCGCGGTAGCTGACGTGGCCGCCGCCGCATCCCAGATCCAGCACGCGGGCCGTGCCCCAACCGCGCAGCCCAGCCTCCATCTGGTCGAGGTCGGCGCCGGCGCTATGGACGGCGCTGGCCACGTAGTCTCGTGCCCGGGACGCATACTGCTCGGCGGCGAAGTTGTGCTGTGACGTGCTCATGGCCGGCTCCCTGGTGAAAGCTCCATTTTCCTGCCGGTCAGGAACCCTGTAAGCTGCCGAAGGAGACCTGGCCCGGACCTTGATCCGAGCCAGGCGATGCGGGCGAGCGGCTGCGCTTAACGCGCTTGCTGGATCGCCGACAGGATCCATTGGCCGCCGCGCGAGCGCATGAACGTCCAAAGCTCCGTCGCCATGCTGCGCAGCGCCATGTCGCCGTCCACCACGCGCCCGGCCGAGTCGCGCGTCACGTCCATGGCGGAGAAGCGCATCGCGACCGTCGCGTACTCCCGGCTGCCCTCCGACCAGGCTTCCGACAAGTCGCCCTGCTCCAGCTTAACGTGGGTGACGGTGTTCCGCACGCCGCGGCTCGCCTGTTCCGACAACTGCTCGCCAAAGTAGCCAACCATCTCCGGCGTCGCGACTGTGCGCAGCGCGTTCAAATCCTGCGCCGACCAGGCGGCCTGCACTTCATGCAGAAGACGGTCGAACGCTTCATAGTCCGGCTTGCCGATCTGGACGGACGGCGCGGCTGGCTGCGCTCCGCCGCCGCCGACTGGACCGGAGGGCTGCTGCATCCGCGCGAAGCTTGGGCCGCCCGCCATGGCCGGCTGCCGGGTCATGAACCGGCGCACCAGCCAGCGTATGCCGAAGAACAGCAACGCACCTTGCAGCAACAGCCCGAGGAAGCCCACGCCGCCCAGACCGCCCGACCCGCCGAACATGCCGCCGCCGAACAGCATGCTGCCAAGGCCCACCCCGAGCAGCCCGCCGAGCAAGCCGGACCCGAAGGCGGACCGGCCGCCGAACGCGGGCGAGGACGGGGCGCCGTAACCCGGGGAGTACGGGGCCGAGCGCGGGGTCATGCTCCGCTCCATCGGCGCCGCCATGGAAGGCGCCGTGTTGGTGGTGGGCGGCGCCGAGAAGGTGCGGCCGCCGCGGCTGCCGAACGAGCTTCCGCCACCGGCCCGCGCATCGGCGAGCGAGGGCGCGAACGCCAGGGCAGCGACCGCAAGGGCAGCGATGAGGGAAGAAGAACGACGCATCTGAATAAAGTCTCCAGTTGACGGGAATGGATATAGTCCGATCCAGAGCTGAAAATAGGGGTCTGCCCCACGTGCCGCGTTGACAAGCCTTGCGCTGCCAGCACAGTTTTTATCCAAAGCCGAAGGCACCGGCACGGGAGGAATGCGATGCGACGTTCAACACCCGCCGCGCTCGGCCTGGGTGCGCTGCTGCTGGCCCACCCGGCTGCCGCGCACCTGACGCAGCTTGCGGTCGTGTCGCAGGAACCGTTCGCCGACGGCGCCAGCTTCGGCAGCGCCGGGCCGTATGTCCGCATCCAGGCCATTGCCCATGGCGAGCTTGATCCCAAGGACTCCGCCAACGCCGGCATCGCCCTCTTGGACCAGGCGCCGCGCAACGCCCGCGGCTTCGTCGAGTACGACACCGACGTGTTCATCCTGCGCCCGGCCGACCCGGCCCGCGGCAACGGCGCGCTGCTGTATGACGTGACCAACCGCGGCAACAAGTTCCTGATGTCCTGGCTCAACGACGCGCCGGAACCGCCGTCCGGCGCCGTCAACGACCCGCGCAGCCTGGCCGACGCCGGCAACGGCTTCACCTTCCGCCGCGGCGACACGATGGTCTGGTCCGGCTGGCAGCCCGAGGCCAGCCGCGCCAACAACGGGATGGCCATCCGGGTCCCCGTCGCGACCCAAGACGGCCTGCCGGTCGCGCCGCAAGGCGCGCTGCCGGTCGCGCCGCAAGGCGCGCTGCCGGTCGCGCCGCAAGGCGCGCTGCCGATTGTGGCCCGCATCCGATACGAGTTCATCGCCGGCTCCCGCGGTCCGGACGCGGTGCCGCGCATCGGCCTGCCCTATCCCGTCGCCACCATGGACACCGCGCGCTTGACCGTGCGCAGCCGCGGTGCCGACGCGCCGACGCCGCTGCGCCCGGACGAGTTCGGATGGGTGGACAGCCGCACCATCCAGCTCCTGCCGTTCGGCACGCTTCCGACGCCCCGCCGCATCTACGAGCTGACCTACGAGGCGACGCGGCCCACCGTGGACGGCATCGGTTTCGCCGCCACGCGCGACCTGGTCAGCCACTTGCGGGCCGAACCCGGCATCCGGCACACGCTCGCCATCGGCGTCTCGCTCAGCGGGCGGTTCCTGCGACACTTCCTCGAACTCGGCATGAACCGGGACGAGGCCGGTCAGCGCGTGTTCGACGGGGTGCTGCCGCACATCTCCGGCGCCGGCAAGGTGTTCGCGAACCAGCCCTTCGCCATGCCGGGCCGCACCGCGACGCAGCACGAGGACCGGTTCTACCCGGAAGCCTGGCCACCCTTCGGCTATGGCCCCGGCCTCAGCCTGCTGCGCGGGGACGGCAGCGACCCCTTGGTGATCGAGAGCAACACGTCAACGGAGTACTGGCAGAAGGGCGCGTCGCTCGTGCACACGGACAGTGCGGGCGCCGACGTGACGCTGCCGCCCGGCGTGCGGGTGATGCTGGTGGCGGGGACGCAGCACAGCGGGCATTCCGGCATCACGGACGCGCCAGGCCACTGCGCCAACCCGCGCAACCCCAACAGCGCCGGCCCGGCGCTGCGGGCCATGCTGTCCAACCTGGACGCCTGGGTCGCCACTGGGACGCCTCCGCCCGGGAGTATGGTGCCCCGGCGCGATGATGAGACCGGCGTGCCGGTCTCTGCCATCCGCATGCCCGCCATCCCCGGCGTGACCTGGGCGCCGGGCGACAACCCGATCGGCCCGCCGGTGGACTGGACCGACCCGCCCGCCGCCCCGGTGCAGCCGTATCCCACGATGGTCCCGGCCGTAGACGCCGACGGCAACGAGGTCGCCGGGTTACGTTTGCCGCATTTGGCGGTGCCGCTCGGCACCTACACCGGCACCAACGTTTACAAGGATTTCCCGTCCGAGCTGTGCGACCGCGACGGCACGTTCATCCCCTTCGCCCGTACCCGGGCCGACCGCGAGAGCACCGGCGATCCCCGGCCGTCGCTGGAAGAACGCTACGGCACGCGGGACGTCTACGTGGCGAAGGTGAAGGCGGCGGCAGACGCCCTGGTCGCCGCCCGGCTCCTTCTGCCCGAGGACGCCGCCCGCTCCGTCGAAGCCGCGGCGGCCAGCGACCGGTTCTGACCTAAGCCCCCGCCAGCGTCATCCCCTCGATCCGAACGGTCGGCGCGTCCGTTCCGCGACGCAGCACCAGGTCGTCGGCCGCGACCAACTCCCGGAACATCGTCAATAGCGACCCGGCGATGGTGATCTCCGCCACCGGCTCCGCCAGCACACCGTCGCGGATCATGAACCCGGCCGCGCCCCGGCTGTAATCGCCGGTGATGCCGTTCACGCCCATGCCGATCAGCTCGGTCACGTACAGCCCCTCGCGGATGTCTGCCATCAGCGCCGTGGGCGACAGGGTACCCGGCGCCATGAACAGGTTGGTCGGCGAGGGCGACGGCGGCCCACCCGTGCCGCGCACCGCGTGCCCGGTGGAACGCAGGCCCAACTGCCGGGCGCTGCGGCTGTCCAGCAGCCAGGTCGTCAGCACGCCGTCCTGCACGATGGCCCGGGCCGCGGTCGGCACTCCCTCCGCATCGAACGGCTTGGACCGCAGGCCGCGCGGGCGACGCGGGTCGTCGTGCACCTGGATGCCGGCGGCGAACACCGCCTGGCCCAGCATGTCCTTGAGGAAGCTCGTGCCGCGCGCGATGGTGGCGCCGTTGATCGCAGCCGTCAGGTGGTTCAGCAGGCTGCCGGCCACCCGCGGGTCGTACACCACCGGCAGCCGCGCCGTCCGCGCCCGGCGCGGGTTCATCCGCGTCACCGCCCGCGTCCCCGCCGTGTGGCCGATCCCCGCCGCGTCCTCCAGGTCCGACAGGTGCACGGCGGACGCGAAATCATAGTCCCGCTGCATGTCCACTCCCGCCCCGGCCAGCGCCACCGCCGTCACCGCGTGCGACGTGCGGGAGTACTGCCCGGCGAACCCAGCCGACGTCATCAACGCCACGTCCGACCGGCTGTACGATGCCTCCGCCCCCTCCGAGTTCGTCACCCCGGACACCGCGAGCGCAGCTTCTTCCGCCGCGGACGCGAGGGCCACCAGTGCCGTCGCGTCGGGCGCGGCCGGGTCATCAAGGTCGAGCGCTGTCGGCTCGGGCGGCGACGCCTGCTCGGCCAAGCCGCCATAGGGGTCCTCCGGCACCACGCGCGCCATCGCCACCGCACGCTCCGCCAGCGCCGAGAACCCGGCGGGATCGGCGGCGGAGGACGACACGACGGCGGACCGCCGCCCCACGAACACGCGCAGGCCGAGGTCACGCGCTTCTGACTGCTCCAGCTTCTCCGTCCGGCCCAGCCGGCGCTCCACGGAGATGGAGGTGCCGGACAGCAGGATGGCGTCGGCGGCGTCCGCCCCGGCGGCCTTGGCCCGGTCGATCAGGTCCGCCAGGAGGTCGAGCTGCGTCATGCCGCCAGCTTCTCCGCAATGTCGGGCAGATGCGGCACCTTGTCGGCCGGTCCCATGGCGGCGAGCGTGGGCGCCGCGCGGAACACCCGCATGGCGGCGCGGCGCACGCTCTCGACCGTCACGGCGTTCAGCTTGGCGACCGTTTCCGCCGTGGGCACGATGCGGCCGAACACCTGGATTTGCCGCGCGATCTGCTCGCACCGGCTGCCGGTGCTTTCCAGCGACATCAGCAGGCTCGCCTTCACCTGGGCGCGGGCGCGGTGCAGCTCCGCTTCAGACACACCCTGCTGCACCTTGCGCAGCTCCTCCAGCGTCACCGGCATCAGCTCCTCCGCCTCCGCCTCCCCGGTCCCGGCGTAGATGCCGAACAGGCCGCCATCCATGAACGGTGCCGAGAACGAGTAGATGGAGTACACCAGCCCGCGCTTCTCCCGGATCTCCTGGAACAGCCGCGACGACATGCCGCCGCCCAGGAGCGTGCTCAGCAGCAGCACCGGGTAGTAGTCAGGGTCGTCGTAGGCGACGGAGGGGAAGCCGAGCACGATGTGCACCTGATCGAGGTCGCGCGCTTCGCGGAACTCGCCGCCGCGATAGGCGCCGGGCAGGACCGGGCCGGGCATGGCGGCGGGCAATTCGGCGAAATGCTGCCGGGCCAAGTCCACCACCGCCTCATGCGTCAGGGCGCCTGCGGCGGCGACCACGATGTTGCCCGCCGCGTAGTGCCGATGCATGTAGCCGGTCAGCACGTCCCGCCCCATGGCGGCGATGCCTCCTTCCGTCCCCAGCACCGGACGGCCCATCGGCTGGTCGGGATAGGCGATCTCCTGGAAACGGTCGAAGATGATGTCGTCCGGCGTGTCGTTCGCCTGGCCGATCTCCTGCAGGATCACCCCCCGCTCCCGCTCCAGCTCGTCCGGCGCGAAGGTGCTGTGGGTCAGGATGTCGCCGATGATGTCGGCGCCGATCGCCAGGTCCTCTTTCAGCAGCTTGACGTAGTACGCCGTCTGCTCCCGCGCCGTGTAGGCGTTGATCTGGCCGCCGACGTTCTCGATCTCCTCGGCGATCGCGGCGGCGCTGCGGCGGGCGGTGCCCTTGAACGCCATGTGCTCCAGGAAGTGCGACGCGCCGTTCTCCGCCGCCGTCTCGCTCCGCGTGCCGGTCGCGACGTAGGCGCCGAAGGAGACGGTCTCGACCCGCTCCATCGTCTCGGTCGCGACGAGGAGGCCCGAGGGCAGGCGGGTGACTTGTATGGCGTCCATCATGCGGCATTCCTGAGGCTGAAGGCGCGGACCTGCGCCTCGACCGCGTCGAGGCTGTTGGGCGCCGTGCTGTATATCTCGGTGCGGTCGAACAGGTCGGCAAGCCGCGGCGGCAGCGCCGGGCGCAGGCCGGTGGCGCGCTCCATGGCGTCCGGAAACTTGGCCGGGTGCGCGGTGGCGGCGGCGACGGTGGGGACGTGCGCGCAGGGCAGCGCCCGGGCGGCGGCGATGCCGATGGCGGTATGCGGGTCCGCGAGGTAGCCGAGGCCGTGCAGCCGCCGGATCTCCGCCTCCGTTTCCGCGTCGTCCAGCCGGAAACCGTGGAACAGCGTGCGGGCGCGGGACCAGGCGGCCTGCGGCACCGCCATATGCCCGGTGCCGCGGAAGCCCTGCATGGCGGCGGCGGTCGCCGCCGGGTCGCGGTCCAGCAGCTCGAACAGCAGGCGCTCGAAGTTGCTGCTGATCTGGATGTCCATGGAGGGCGACAGGCTCGGCTCCACGCCGCGGATCGACATGTCGTTGCTGTCAAGGAAGCGGGCCAGGATGTCGTTGCGGTTGCTCGCGACCACCAGCCGCGTGACCGGCACCCCCATGCGCCGCGCCGCCCAGGCCGCCAGCACGTTGCCGAAGTTGCCGGTGGGCACGCTGAACGCCACCTCCCGCTCCGGCCCGCCGAGCGCCAGGCTCGCCGCGACGTAATACGGGATCTGCGCCGCGATGCGGGCCCAGTTGATGCTGTTCACCGCCGAAAGGTGCAGGTCCCGGCGGAACGGCACGTCGGCAAACATCGCCTTCACCAAATCCTGGCAGTCGTCGAAGGTGCCGTCCACCGCGATGTTGGCGATGTTGCGGGCGTGCACCGTGGTCATCTGCCGGCGCTGCACCTCGCTGGTGCGGCCTTCCGGGTGCAGGATCACCACGTCGATGCCGGGCCGTCCGCGGCAGGCCTCGATGGCGGCGGAGCCGGTGTCGCCGGAGGTCGCGCCCACGATCGTCACCCGGCCGTCCTGCCGCTCCAGCACGTAGGCGAACATGCGGCCGAGCAACTGCATCGCCACGTCCTTGAAGGCCAGCGTCGGCCCGTGGAACAATTCCTGCACCCACAGCCCGGCGTCGAGCTGCACCAGCGGCACCACCGCCGGGTGGGTGAACTCGGCGTAGGCGTCCCGGCACATGGCTTGCAGCGCCGCGAACGGGATGCACGCGCCCACGAACGGCGCCAGCACGCGTGCGGCCAGCTCATGGTACGGCAGGCCGCGCAGGCCGCGCAGGTCCGCCGGCGACCAGTGCGGCCAGGTTTCGGGCATGAAGAGCCCGCCATCCTCGGCCAGCCCGGCCAGCAGCACGCCGGAGAAGTCGCGTGCGGGGGCTTGCCCGCGGGTCGAGATGTATCGCATGGCGGCGATTGTAGGCGGGGCTGACAGCCGATCCAACCCCCGGCGCCCCGGCCGGATCAGCCCTTCGGTTGCGTTTTGTCGTCGTCCTCGTCCAGGCCCCCCGCGTCCAGGTCCCCCGAGTCCAGGTCGTCGTCGTCCTGGCCCTCGTACCATTCCAGCACGCTGTCGTGGAACTCCGGGTCGTTCAGCAGGCGCATGGCGAGGGCAATGGCGATCTCGTGCGGCTCCGGCACCTCCGCCGTGCCGTCCTCCAGCTCGCGCGCCGGCACGACGCGGATGGTCATGGACCCGTCCTCCTCGCCGATGATCAGCGCGACCTCGGTCGGGTCCAGGTCGATGGTGGTGTTCGCATCGGGCATAGGCGGCTCCCCCTGATGAGGCGACGTGCCTAGCAGATTCGGACCGGCTGGCGCTAGTCTCAGGGGCGTTAAGCGGAGGCGCGAGGATGACGCTCAGGAAAGATACGGCGGACCTGCGGCTCTGCATGTGGCCATAGGCGGGCTGCAATCGGCGCTGGCCGCGCTCTGGGCCAGCGCCTTTGTCCAGAGCGTCTCGGTGTTCGCCCTCGCCTTCGGCCTGGGCTTGGCCATCGGGTTCGAGCGGCAATGGCGGCAACGCACCGCCGGCCTGCGCACAAACGTGCTGGTGGCGGTGGGTGCCGCGGCGTTCGCCGACCTCGGCATGCGGCTGTACGGCCCGGAGGGCGGCACGCGGATCGTCGCCTACGTGGTGTCCGGAATCGGCTTCCTGGGCGCCGGGGTCATCGTGAAGGACGGCACCAACATCCGCGGGCTGAACACCGCCGCGACCCTGTGGTGCTCGGGCGCGGTCGGCGCCTTCACCGGCAGCGGCCTGTTCGCCGAGGCGACCGCGCTGACCGCGACCGTGCTCGCCGGCAACACCCTGCTGCGCCCCTTGGTCAACTGG
>JAABUQ010005201.1_pt1 | contig 21110 bp, 18 predicted proteins | sample 5560001 | NCBI WGS metagenome assembly JAABUQ01 (sample SAMN10711888, study PRJNA513371) | rock metagenome | isolation source: Antarctica rocks | place: Antarctica: Victoria Land, Finger Mt nord | collected 2015-12-18
GAAGACCACCTGTAAAGAACGTGGAAGCGGTCACACTGCCGATCTGCTGGCAATTGTCGTAATCACTGCACAGACTGATCGAAAGGTTCGTTCCATCGTTCGTGAGCCGAATATACTGAACGGCGGCAAAGCCACCTGAGATCTGCGTGGTAGCGATCTGTGTAGCGGTGAATCCCCCGTTCGTTCCAAACGTGCTGAAGCGGCATGAGGCGGTTGTGCTGAAGGATCCGTTTCCTGTTCCACAGTTCAATCCCTGATAACCTACCGCGGGATCGAACCAACCGAGGAACAGTTCGCGGTAATTGGCGTAATCGATGAAGGCCGGCGGTTTGATTGCAAATGCGACCGAGTATGGTGCGGCCGAGGGAGCAGTGAAATAGCGCATCGTCAGGTTGCCTGATCCGCCTGGTTGCGCGGTCAACAACTCGTAGCCATTCGTCGAGGTCGTCGTCACAGTGCTGGCCGCTCCTGCGGTAGTAAGCGAAAGCTTCGCCGCGGGCGTGACCGGCCGGTGCCCGTAGTAATAAGTCCAAGTGTTGGTGGCTGTGCAGATCGCCTGATCGAAAAGCCCGGAAGTGATTGTGTAAGTCGTTCCCGTGGTGCAAGTCGAGGGGATAGCAGAGTATGTGCCATATAGCGTCTGGGCGGCCGCACCAACTGGGCCGGTTGCACCTGTTGTGCCGGTTGGGCCAGTCGGACCGGCAGGGCCTGGCGCGCCAGCGGGTATGCCGAAGTTGAAGACGGCGGCCGAGTTCGTTCCTGCGTTGATGACCGTAGGAGTCGTGCCGGGTGCAAGGCTGGAGACTGTGCCAACCGATACTGTGGCGGCTGTTCCATTTGCGCCATTCGAGCCGGGCGCCCCAGCTGGACCAGTTGTGCCGTTTGCACCAGTCTGACCAGTTGTGCCAGCTGGACCGGTAGCACCCTGCGCACCAGCCGGGATGCCGAACCTCAAGACAGCGGCGTTCGCAGTTCCCGTATTTGTGACGGTGGGCGTCGCACCCGGCGCGAGTGCTGTCACAGTGCCGACTCCCAACGTAGCAGCGGCGCCAGAAGAACCGGCAGCTCCCGCGGGAATGCCGAAATTAAAAACGGCCGCGCTTGACGTGCCCGAGTTGGTGATCGTTGGAGTGGCTCCTGCGGCCAGGGCGGAAACGGTACCCACGTTAATCGTGGCGGCTGTTCCGTTCGCGCCATTAGAGCCCGGAGCGCCTGTTGCCCCCATTGGGCCAGTTGCTCCCGTTGGGATGCTGAAATTGAAAACAGCGGCGCTTGGTGTGCCTGAGTTGGTGATGACCGGAGTAGCTCCTGCTGCAAGGGCTGAAACGGTGCCTACGCTGACTGTGGCAGACGTGCCGTTAGCGCCAGGAGCACCCGCCGGACCTGGCATGCGACTGATTTGCGCCACGGCCGCGTCGGTATACACCTGAGCAGCTGCTTGGGCGGCGGCGGCAGCGCCGGCAATATCGAAGTCCGTCGCAAGATGCGGCGACGCGGTATTCAGGTTGAGCGTCGTGATGGCAGCTGCTGTGTTCGCCTGTGCTGCTGCAAGGGCGTTCCTTTCGGCCGCATCCGCCGATCCGGAAGCATCGAAATCTGTCGCATCGTGCTGTGATGCTGACTTCAGGCCGAGCGCGGCGATTGCGCTTGCTGCGTTTGCCTGAGCGGCCGCTTGGGCTGCGACGGCTGCCCCTGACAAATCGAAGACGCCCCATAAAGGCGCGTATTTCAAACCGGTAGGCTGAGCGGGATCCGTCTGGAGGACGAGCCCTGCACTTGGGGGGGCGGCCAGACGCACGGCGGTGACTCCGTCCGAAGTAGACAGATCTCCTTTCATGGCCGGGGGCGCCGCGCTGTTAACGGGTGTGGAAGTGACGACCACGTCCGCGATGGCCTGCTGTGCGGTTGTATCAGCAACATTCCAGGTTTCCGTGTAGGTAGAGAGCGGACCGGCATCGGAAACCACGTGGTATTCCACAGTGTGTTGAAACGGGAACGTGGCGGTCGCGGTAGGTTCGAGCGCGACTGTAAAGCTCCCGTTAATCAACGGGACTGTCTGGACGTTTGGTACCACAGCGTGTAACCCGTTGCTCGTGAAGCGCGGCCACTTCACGACAAGATACGATCCCGGCTTCGCCTTTTCGCGGTCGCGGTGTAGACGGTGTTAGAGATTCGGGTGAGGGCGAAGCTGGAAAGCGATAGCAGAAAGAAAGCTAATAGCCGTTTCATCACGACGATTCTTGTGAGCGAGGTGGCCGGCGGGCTGAAAAGATTGCCGGCACTTGCAACAAAACAAATGCCGATCTGATGTTGGGCGGTTTGTGATTGAAGAGTTAGACTCGGGCCGCTAAATGCTGCCTGAGGATTTGCTGGAGCAGCGGTTCACTTGGATACGGGTGCACTTTGTATTGCCGGAAGCCCTCGCCCAAAGCCACACCGGCTTGCCGGCCACGCTCACGCGTCCACTCTTCCATCTGCTTGAGGTAATCGTCCATTCCGTGCTGTGCCTGAAGCCAGGCGCGCTGGCTTGCGTGCTTCGCAAGCATAGCCTGTTTAGTCGCAAACGAAGAGGAAACATCGACGGTGAAGTCAGGCAGAATGGGGCGGCCGTTCCTGTCTAGCAGGTCGATCGCATCCATGTAATACAGATGAGGAATGGCCTCGAGCGGTTTGTATCCGCCGGGAGTTGCGTAGTTCGGAACGGAAGCGGCGAAGCAGGCATCGCGAACGAGCTGGCTTGTCGCCTCGTGATCGCAATGATAGTCGCTCGGGGCGGACGTTAGCACCACGTCGGGCTGCAGATCTCGCAGCAGACCGGTTATTCGACGGCGCGACGGGTCGTCGTTAAAGATTGCCAGATCCTCGAATCCCGCGCAGCGATAAGCAGCCCCGATGAGCGCGGCGGAAGCTCGGGCCTCGTTCGCCCGGATCACGGCAAGTTCGCGAGCGTCAATCGTAGCCGACCCGCAGTCGCCCGCGGTCATGGTCACGATCGTAATCTGGCGACCGCACTCCGCCATGAGCGCAAGCGTTCCTCCCGCGAGGATCTCGGCATCATCCGGGTGCGCGTGAATGCAGACGACGTGCATGTCTTATTGCCCCGGACTACTCGTCCAGCGCTGCCCGTCAAAACTGTCGCCGCTCTCGCCCCAGGTCCCAAACTTCGAGGCCATCTGCCCGCCATCGACAAAGAGCGTGGCCCCAGTGATGTAAGAGGCGAGATCAGAGGCCAGAAACATCACTGCCTTGGCGACCTCCTCAGGCTCCCCGCCGCGCCCTAGCGGAATGTGCCGGAAGTATTCCGCGAGAATGGCCGGCTTCGCGAAACTCGCGGCTGTCAGGCTCGTTCGAATCAGCCCGGGACACACCGCATTCACCCGAATTCCGTAGCGCCCGAGTTCGTTCGCAGCAGTATGTAGAATTCCGAGAAGACCCGCTTTGGTCGCGTTGTACGCCGTGAGATTTGCTTCGCCATCGAACGAGTTCGTAGACGCTGTTAACACAATGGAGCCGCCGCTGCGCTTCATCCGCCGGGCAGCGGTTTGCAGAGTAAAGAATGCTCCGCTCAGGTTCACGGCAAGCGTACGGTGCCAGACTTCGGGAGTGGTTTCGAGAAGCGGTGCGGTTGGGCCGATTCCCGCATTCACGATCACCACATTGCATTCTCCAAGTTGAGCAAAGGCATTCTCCAAAGACTCGCGCTCACTGACATCTACGGCGTATGTTTTTGCACCGCTAGATTTGCCTACTTCCGAGAGACTCTCAGCGGGCAGATCGAAAACCGAAACAACGGCACCGGCATTAGCAAAGCCCCGGGCTGTTTCAAGCCCTATTCCGCTCGCGCCGCCCGTCACCACCACCTGTTTTCCTTGAAAATCGAATGGCATCGTGATCGTTCAAATTGTATCTGGCAAGCAGTGCAAGCCGCTTCGGAAGATTAGCTCACGCTTGGATAAGCAGCAGCTGACGGCTCAGCTGTTGAAAGAGAGGCCGGAGACTTTTGCGGAGCTTTGAACCATTTTTCCTTGAACCGGAGGAAGGGCTTTTCCACTAAATAGTATGAGAGCGTGGCGAGAAGGTAAGCGGGAACGAGCTTGAAGATTACGGGAACTGAGCCGGGCAGCGGCACGAGACCGTGATACAGATATGTTGAGTACGAAATCATTCCGAGGAATTGAAACGGCCGGGTGTCGAGCCAGTCAAGAGGCCGAACGTCGATCCCCAAAAGTTGAACCAGGACGATAGCGATTAGGATCGGCTCAATCGCGTGTCCGGCCATGTCGCGGAAGTAACTGCCGGATCCATGGATCATCAAGACGAGCGACAGAACCGAGATGCTTGCGACCAGATTCAGCCAGTGACCGCAGAGCCTTTGCCAGAGCCGGGGGAAGAGGCCGCTCCTTAATGCAATGGCAAGCCCGCATCCGACAAAGATTGCGTCGGCTCTGCACTCGAAAGTGTTGTAAACGTAAGCTTGATCTACTCCCGCCAACCTCAGCATGATGCGATAAACCCAGATACAGCCGATCACGATCCCGAGTACCTTCAGCAGCCGCATCCGGTTTGGCATGAATTTGAGGAACAGCAGCGGCCATAATAAGTAAAACTGCTCCTCGACGGCCAGGGACCAGGTGAGCGTGTAGCCGGTTTCCGGACGCGGATGCAAACCGACATAGTAGTCGGAGACGTAGAAGAACGAGCTGATGGCCGGCCCTGCAAGAAACTTGTGATGGAGCACAAGGATAAGAGCAGTAAGAATAACCCAGCGCATATAGAAAGCGGGAAAGATGCGAAGCGAGCGTCTGGCATAAAAAGCTCGCAATGAGACGTGACCGGTAGCCTCATACTCGCCCAATAAAAGCCAGGTGATCAAAAAGCCGCTGATCACAAAGAAGCACAGAACTCCAAACCCTGGAGGGACCGGCAGGCCGAAATGGAACAGCATTACGAATAATGCGCTGATAGCTCGCAGGGCATCGAGCTTGGGTATGTGCTTTGCCGAGAGCGCGCGCGCCAGTTTACTTTTGGGCAGGTGTTCTTGCTGCGCGGGCCGTTTATGAAACTCCGGGAGCGCCGGTGCTGCGGTTTCCAAAGGTTAATAGTAACCGAACTGAGAAAAAAGTCCGTGAAGACATACCGGCTTCGATACGTCTTCGACCCTCCATTACACTTGAAGCACCAAGAAAATCATGCGTGATTATGGAAGTGCAAAGCTTCATACTCGACAAGCGACGCGTCGCGTCTTAACAGGGATCTTACTTACCTTGAGTGCGCTCTGTGCGAACTCCGTGCTCTGGGGTCAGCGCAACTCCGCTCAAAGGGCGGCATGGAACAAACCGTTCCCACCTTTCCACATCATCGGCAATATCTACTATGTGGGCGCGGCCGGGGTCTCGTCTTTTCTGATCACCACCGCACAAGGTCATATTCTGCTTGACAGCGGACTGGCGGAGACTGCACCTCGGATCGAACGAAACGTGGAGGCGCTTGGTTCCACATGCGCGACGTGAAGTATCTGCTGAACAGTCATGCTCACTATGATCACTGCGGTGGACTGGCTCAACTGAAGCGCGCGTCCAGTGCGCTCATGGCGGCCAGCAGCGCTGACGCAGAGACGTTAACGACCAGCCACCAATTGAGCTATGGCCCGGGGCAAAGCGGGGCGCGATTTCCAGCCGTGAGAGTGGATCGGATTGTGGGCGACCGCGACGTGATCGCGCTCGGCGGTGTATCGTTAACCGCTCACCTGACTCCCGGACATACAAAAGGATGTACGAACTGGAGCATGCCTGTTTCAGAGAACGGCAGAATTTATAAAGTAGTTTTCTACTGCAGTACGACGGTCGCCGGGAATCAGCTTGTGAACAACTCCAAATATCCCGACATTGTGTCTGATAACGAGCATAGCTTCCGAATCGCACGGAGCATGCATGCAGACGTCTTCCTAGCGCCTCATCCCGAGTTCTTCAATATGCAGCAGAAAATCAAAGCGCGCCGAAGTAAAGGAGAGAATCCCTTCGTCGATCCGACTGCCCTGCCCCGTTTCGTGCAACAATCAGAATCGGATTTTCGGGAAGAGTTAAAACACCAGCTCAGCTTTGTCCCAACAGCCCCCTGACATGGGACTCCGTCGCAAGCGCCAACCCTCGCAGATTGTAGCCGCCCTCGAGAACCGACACCAGACGACTGCCGCAGTGCTTCGCGGCCAGGTCAGTCATCATAGCGGTCAGGTGCCGGAAATCGTCATCAGTCAATAGAAACTGTCCGAGCGGATCTCCCACACGTGAGTCAAATCCGGCAGAGATCAAAATCAGGTCCGGACGAAACGCTTCTGCCACCGGTACCAAAAGGTCCTGAAAGGCCGTGAAGATCTTGGCAGATCCGGTGCCAGCCGGAAGAGGACAATTGATAGTCTTCCCTGCTCCTCCGCCCTCGCCTGTTTCCGATGCTGCTCCCGTGCCCGGATACCAAGGCGACTGATGCGTGCTAAAGAAGAGAACCGATCCGTCGCGATAGAAAATATCCTGCGTGCCGTTGCCATGATGGACATCCCAATCCACGATGAGGATTCGTTCGGCTTCGTGCCGCTGTTGAGCGTAGCGCGCGGCGATCCCTACCGTATTAAAAACGCAAAAGCCCATGCCCCGCGCGCTGCTGGCATGATGCCCCGGTGGGCGGACTGCGCAGAAAGCATTCCGTGTGCGTCCTGCGAACACGGCGTCAACGGCTTCCATGGCCGATCCAACGGCCAATCGCGCCGCCTCGCCCGATTGAGCATTGATCGGAGTATCGCCGGTGCTGAGCTCTGTCCGCCCTTGCGCCGCTTCCGCATCGACCAATGCAATGTATTCGCGCGTGTGAACGAGCGCCAAGTCATCGTCCTCCGCGCGCCGGCTGCCCAGCGCGAGTAAATGATCAATCAGGCCGGTAGATTTAAGCTGAGTGACGACCGCTTTGAAACGGTCCGGCTGCTCCGGATGGTCCGGACCGCCATTATGCTGCATAACCCCCGGATCAGCAGCAAAAGCAGTGCTAGCCATGGGAGAAGGCGCGTTTAGGCCCGGACAGCTTTGATGTGAACGAGCTGCTCTTCCGCAACAGGTTCCACGATTCTAGTCTGTTCGCCGCGGAAAAAATCGAAGTAGGAAATCTGGTGCACGCAGGAGATGGTGCACATTGGAGCGCATGACTTTTGCGTAATGTACTCGCGCCGGATGTCTTCGACCGTGTAGTCTTTAAGAGGCTTCGCCGGAAACCCGCGCTGCTGCGAGCAGTAATGGACCAGGCCGTCCTCGCAGATGTACAAATAGCGCGAGCCGGCCCGGCAACGCCAATCGCTCGGCTGCCCCTTTGCAATGTTTTCCTGGAAATAGTTCACGCGCGAGAAGTGCTTCTTCTCGAACTTTTTCATTTCGAGAAAGACTTCGCGCTCGCGATTCGCCAGGGGCCGTAGTTGCCCGTCGCCGTCATGAATAATTCCGACTGTCGAGGTGAATCCCAGTTCCATCGCGCGGCGGCCGACCACCAGCGCGTCCTCCGGGTTGCGAATGCCCCCGCCAAGAACCGAGTTGATATTGACGTGGAATTCGGCATGTTCCGAAAGGATCTGCAGCTTCTTATCGAGAACCTTCAGACTCTTCTTTGAGACATCGTCCGGTGTCACGTTGTCGATGCTGATTTGCAGGTAATCCAAGCCAGCATTGTTGAGCCGCTGGACCCGGTCGGCGGTAAGTAAGTACCCGTTGGTAATCAGTCCAGCCAGCGTCGCGTTCTTGCGTATCCCTTCGATCACCTCATCCAGTTCCGGATGCAGCAGCGGCTCACCGCCGCTCAAAGTAATTACGCCCGTTTTCAGATTCCCGAGCAGCTCCAGCCGGTAGAGCATCGTTTCGAGCGGCACCGGTTTCGAGTAATTGTCGTACTCGTTGCAGTACGTGCAAGAAAGGTTACAGCGCCGGATCGGGATGATATGCGCCATGATCGGGTGATCGGTTGAGACCGCTCCCCGCATCAGTAATTTGGCCTCGCGAATGCGCCTGTCGAAGGTTCGGCGCCGCCTCTGGCTATTCGTCTTCTGTTCCACCATTCACGCGAACCCTTTCATTAAAACACAGGGCTACTGTTTTTCCGGTGCGAAAACGGCTGAATGCGGTCTTAGGGCAGCCTGAACGGTCGAATGGCTAAGGCGAGGGCTTGATGGAGGCGGGCGGAAACAAAGCGGACCCCGATAGCGGTGAAAAGTGTAAAACAAAGGAGCGCATTCCCCGTTCGGCCCGGCTCATTCCGTATTCGTTCGCTTCAGCCAGCGCCTTCGCGTTCGTCCAGCCGTCATGCTGCACGCGATAGCAGGCAACCATCGTTCCCGTACGGTCTTTCCCCCTCCTGCAATGCAGGAAGAGCGGCTGGGCGCCATGGTTGAGCAACAGCTGAAGCACCGTCCGAACTTGTTCCTTATCCGGCGCGGAGAACGGAGGGAACGGCACGTTTACGTACTGCATGCCAAGCTGCTCGGCTTGTTGCCGTTCGCGGATTGTTGCCTGGCCGCTTTCCCGCAAATCAACAATTACCTTTACCCCTGCGGCCCCCGAGTTCCTGCAAGCCCGAGAGGCGCTGGTTCCCCTCCGCGATACAAAGTTTTGTCCACCTGGCCAAAGTTCCGGACATGGGCTGGAGGCGGCGGTCCGGCGGCAGGCAGGGTGCCCGAAAACAGCAGGGCAGCCGCAAGAGCGGCGTTAATGCGGCGGCGGAGCAGGCTGTGGAGCGGCCGGCGGATTCTGCCCGTTGGCAGGTGGTTGTCTGTTAGCTCCACCGACATCTCCATACTTGATCGTTGTCTCAGTTTTGAACTCAAACTTCTTGTACTGATCGTATTTTATGACCTCTTTGATCCGCTGACTCGGGCCATCTTTGAAGTTCAACGTGTCGTCCGCATACGTATAGGTCGGAAACCAGAACTTCCCATCGATTTGCTGCCGGTAGGTCTCAAATTTCGGAAACTGCTGGTCTTCGCCTCGCCGTAAATAGCCGGTCGCGCGGCCATATGTTTTCACGATCTGCAGGTCCTGGTCATCCACCCAAATCTGGCCGTCGAAGTAGCGCTTACGATCCTTGGTAAGCGTCTTAGGCTTCACGGAAAAGACATAGCAGGGAATTTCATCCACCTGCTCGCGACCTACATAGTTGACGATGTAGTCGTCGACATCACTATTAGTCATGACAAACGGCATCACGTTGCGCAGATCCTGCTCGTCCTCATGTGTCATGACGATGTTCTGCAACGACTGCACCGGCGCGTGCAACACGTGCGACGTGCGGCGGTTTCGATCGTCAAAGCTGACCTCTTCGACGATTTCATAACTGCCGCCCGGCGGATCGGTCTCTTCAAGCTTGCTCGTTTGCCGGTAGGTGTAGCGCTCCCGGGCCGCGGCAAACTCGGTTTCCTTTTGAGTGAACTGCTTGATTATATTCGGAATCTCGCCGGCTGGAGGGTCAGGCTTTTTGTCCGCCGCCCCGACCAGCGCGGCGCACGCAAGAAGAGCCAAGGTGGTAGTACACGCTTTCACAAACACTTGTACATATTCTGACGCATCGGCCGCCCCTTCGCGTTACCGTTCCTTGCCATCGAGCAAAGCTTTCGCGATTGTGACTCGCTGCATGTTGCTCGTGCCCTCGTAGATTCTGCCGATTTTCGCGTCGCGGTAGAGCTTCTCAACCGGGTAGTCCTTGGTGAATCCGACCCCTCCGAGAACTTCGACCGCCTTCGATGCCACGTCTTCCGCCATCCGTGAAGCGAAGTACTTGGCCATCGCAGCCTGCGTGACAAACGGCTGCCCCCCATCACGCAGCCGTGCCGCGTTATAGACCAGCAAGCGCGCCGCTTCGATTTGCGTCGCCATTTCCGCGAGTTCGAACTGCACACCCTGAAAATCACCGATCCGCTGACCGAACTGCCGCCGCTCGCGGGCATACTTCAGAGCATGCTCGAGCGCACCGTCGGCAAGGCCAAGCATCTGCGCGCCAATGCCGATGCGCCCCTCGTTCAACGTCTCAATCGCAATCTTGTATCCCTTACCGGTCTCGCCTAGAATTTGTGCCCGCTCTACCGGCACGTCATCGAGAATCAACTCGCACGTGGAAGAGGCGCGGATTCCCAGCTTGTCCTCTTTTTTACCGATCGTGAAACCACTCGCGCTTCGCTCGACAAGAAAACAGGTGATCCCGCGATACCCGGCAGCCGGGTCGACCGTTGCAAAGACCAGGAAAATGTCCGCTTCAGCAGCATTGGTGATCCATAGCTTGCGCCCGGAAAGCCGGAACAGATCGCCATCCTGCTTAGCCTGTGTCGTGAGCGCGAAAGCATCTGAACCGGAGCCCGCCTCCGATAACGCATACGCCCCGACACTGCTCGAAGCCAAACGCGGCAGATAAGTTCGCTTCTGCTCTTCCGTGCCCGATTGGGAAAAGGCGTTGTTTACTAACGTGTTCTGGACGTCGACAATGACGGACGCCGCTGGATCGACTTTGGCGAGTTCCTCAATGGCGAGTACCGATTGGAAGAAAGATCCGCCCTGGCCGCCATAGCGCTCGTCTATATCAATGCCCATCAGGCCGAACTCGAACATCTCGGCAAGCAGATTTTTGCGGAACTTCCCCTCTTCATCCATCGCCCGGACGTGAGGCGCGATTCGCTCTTTCGCAAACTGCCGGACAGACCGTTGAAACAAACTCTCCTCTTCCTGTAGAACCGTCAATGGCGAAGGAGCGAACTCAGCAGTCTGTTGCACAACGCGACCATCATAGCTCCAAGGAAACGGCTCTCTAGAACGATTATGCGTATGCGCGAGCACCGAGGCATCATCGCATCTTGACATCACCGCATCAATTCGCTAAGCTTCACAATATGAGAACAACCATTGATCTGGACGAGGATCTTCTCAGACTGGCCAAACATCTAGCTTCAGAACAGGGAGAGAGTCTCGGGCGCGTTTTGTCGGCGCTCGTCCGCCGCGGATTGGAGGCTCCCAGCAAAACCAAAGCTCGGGCTGGAGTCATTCCCACCCTCCCGCGTAAACCCGGTGCTCAACCCGTAACGGGTCAAATGGTCAAAGATCTTCTCGAGCGCGAACCTTGACAATGGCTGCCCTCCTCGATGTGAACGCACTGATCGCGTTGGTGGATGACTATCACGTAAGTCACGCCGCCATGCGCGCGTGGTTTGCGGCCCACCATCTAGCAGGATGGGCGACTTGTCCGCTGACTGAAAACGGAATGGTGCGCGTTCTCTCGCAACCGGCTTACCCCAGCGGGCAGCGAACCCCCTCCGAAGTGATCCAGGTCCTAACCGCGCTGAAGAAAGCTTTCCAAAAATCTAATCAGTTTTGGCCCGACGATCTTTCAATCACGGATGAATCGATCTTTCACACTGCTCTGATAGCGGGCACCCGGCAAGTAACGGACGTCTACTTACTTGGGTTGGCTGCGTGGCACAAAAGCGTCATGGTCAGCTTCGATCGCTCTCTCGCCTGGCAGGCCATCCGCGGTGGTTCGGCAAAACTCGTTCAAAACCCCACTTAGGGCACGTGCCCTGAATTCACCTTTTCAGATTCCCCCATCGGCTTCATGCAACAGACATTTTTGCGAGGTAGGGTAGAAAGATGTCTCAGTCGCAGGTTGGTCTAGAGACTCCTCCCGAAACCAGGCTTCAGAAAGTTTCGTTCCGGCATGTCGTTGCGCTCGATGGACTCAGAGGGCTCGCCGTGTTGTTCGTCTTTCTTTACCACGTCAAGAGCGTCGCGTGGGGCAGCACTCCTTTTACGCTCGCCGCGCGCTTCGTATCTTTCCGCTCTATTACCTCGTGCTGACCGCCACCCTGCTGATTACGCACTTTACGCCGGCGCTCAATTACGTTCTTCCCATGCCTCACGACCGGATTTTCTATTTCGTTTATCTGAGTGGCCGCTCTTACGCGACACCTGGCACGCCAACATCATCGGCCACTTCTGGAGTCTGGCGCGAATGGATTCGCTTCTTGCCGGCGCATTTTCTCCCGTCAGCCGTGCGCCGCCCGGAGCTTCTCAAGCGCATTCAGAAATACGTCTACGCTCTCGGAATCACGTCTGCCCTCCTTGCGCTCGCGATTTTTTACGGCCGCACAAACGAGGGCCTGATGGATACTCTGGGGCTTACGCTTTTGGCGCTCGCCTTTGGAGCTTTGGTTCTAAGAGCCTTCGTAACGGATGGTAGCTCGAACTCGCGGCTCCAGCGCTTTCTGTCGAATCGGCAGCTCATGACCGCCGGCACTTACAGTTACGGGATGTACGTGTATCACGTCCCGATACTGCACTTCAGCCACGCTCTTGTCAGACGCTTTTTTCCGCTCGAAACAGTCTGTGGAGCACCGGTATTTTGATGCTGGCGGTGCTCGCAATCACATTCGGCGTAGCGAAAATCAGCTTCGACGTGTTTGAAAGCCGTTCTCTTCGGTTGAAGAAGTACTTTCGCGCGTGACCTCCGCGACCGTTGCGCCGTCTCACTTACCGTAAGCTGAAAGCTCGAGATGAAATCGCGGAAACTCTGTTTAGCCCTCCTGGTGTGCGCCGGCGTGTGGAGCGCGGCCGCAAGTGCGCAGACGGCTCCGTCCGAAGATGTCACGCGCGCCACGCTCGACAATGGATTACGAGTCGTGATCATTCGCGATCCGCTCGCTCCCGTAGCAACTGTTCAAGAAAACTATCTCGTGGGAGCGAACGAGACACCCGCAGGCTTTCCGGGTACCGCGCACGCCCAGGAACACATGGCCTTTCGCGGTTGCAAAGGGCTGACAGCCGACCAGATCGGCGCCATCTACGCACAATTGGGCGGCTATCAAAACGCGGAGACCAGGCAGAGCAGCACGCAGTATTTCGCGACGCTTCCCTCGCAGGATCTCGACGTTGCGCTTCGCCTCGACGCCTCCTGCATGGCCGATATGGAAGATTCCGACGAGCAGTGGCAGCAGGAGCGCGGCGCCATAGAGCAGGAAGTCTCACGCGATCTTTCGAATCCCATTTATGCTTTCATCACCCGCTTGAACCATGACCTGTTTCGCGGTACGCCCTACGAGCAAGACCCGCTCGGCACAACGGAATCGTTCCAAAAAACAACCGGCGGACTGCTCAAGGATTTCTACAAGAAGTGGTACGCGCCCAACAACGCCATCCTCGTGATCACGGGAGATGTGGACCCTACAACCACGCTCGCGAAAGTGCGGCAGTATTACGGTTCGGTCAGTCAGCACGCGATTCCACCGCGTCCGGCGATTGCGTTGAAGCCCGTCGCAGCTGATTCTTTCACGCTCGACAGCAATCTTCCCTACCTGCTTACGTTTCTCGCCTTTCGTTTTCCTGGAACCGCTAGTCCCGATTTCGCGGCCTGTCAGATCCTGGCAGATGTGCTGGCAAGTCAGCGAGGCGACATCTACGCTATGGTTCCGCAAGGGAAAGCGCTCGGCACTTCCTTCGGCACGTTCGAAACCTACAAAGAGGCAAGCGCCGCCGTAGCGCAAGCTGCTCTTCCGGCCGGCGCTGATCCCTCGCCGTTACAGGCTGAGATGAAGAAGATCTTGACCGCTTATGCGACGAACGGCGTACCCGCTGACTTAGTCGACGCCGCTAAGAAGGGTGAGATCGCCAGTGCCGAGTTCGGACGCAACTCCATATCGAATCTGGCCGCGCTCTGGTCGCAGGCTTTAGCTGATGAAGGCCGGCAGTCGCCCGATGAAGATGTAGAGGCTCTCCGGCGCGTCACGGTCGCTGACGTGAATCGCGTCGCCAAAAAATATCTGCTAGAGCAAAGCGCGATCACCGGCACACTGAAGCCGAGGCCTTCCGGCGCTCCGGTCTCTGCCAAAGGATTCGGCGGCTCGGAGAAGACAACCTCGACCCCGACAAAACCCGTCGCGCTTCCTGATTGGGCGGAAGCATCGGTCAAGTCACTGCGCGTTCCCGAAACGTCCATCCATCCCACCGACATGAGGCTTGCGAATGGCATCCGGCTAATTGTCGAAACAGAGAAAACGAGCCCGACCGTGACGCTGCTGGGCTCGATCAAGGTGCAGACGCAGATGCAGACGCCGCCGGGCCAGGATGGCGTATCGGACGTTCTCGAAGGCTTGTTTTCGTATGGCACCAAGACCCTCGACCGGCTCCAATTTCAGAAAGCGCTCGACGATATTGCCGCTTCCGAAAGCGCTGGGTCGAACTTTAATTTAAAGGTTCTGAAGCAGGATTTTAAGCGCGGCGTGGAGCTGCTGGCCGATAACGAGTTGCACCCAGCACTTCCCCGTGACGCCTTCAAAGTGGTTCAGGATCAGACAGCGCAAGAGAGCGCAGGTGAGCTCGAATCGCCCGGTTATCGCACAGAGCGCGCGCTCACGAAGGCGCTCGTTCCGGCGAAGGATCCGTTGCTGCGCGAGACTACGCCACAAACCATCACTGCTCTGAAATACGAAGACATCGAGCGTTATTACGGCCAGACGTTCCGGCCCGACCTCACGACCATCGCCGTTATCGGCGACATCACTCCGGAAGAAGCGCGGGGCGTGATCGAAAAGTATTTCGGAGACTGGCTGCCAGCCGGACCTAAGCCGAACGTGACCCTTCCGCCTGTGCCGGGCAACAAGCCAGGGGCGGTTAACGTCCCCGATCCAAGCAGTGTGCAGGACCAGGTTCAGCTCGCGCAGGAACTGGAGATGAACCGCTTCAGCCCCGATTACTATGCGCTTCGTTTAGGCAATCATGTGCTCGCCGGCGGCTTGTACGCCACGCGTTTGTGGCGGGACTTACGTCAGAAAACCGGGTACGTCTACAGCATCGACGATTCCATCGAGGCTGGTGAAACGCGCGCTACGTATGCCATCGATTTCGGCTGCGATCCGAAAAACGTCTCGAAGGCTCGCACCCTGATCGATCAGGAACTCGTCGATATGGCTAGCACCAACGTCACTCCGGCTGAGCTGCAGCAAGCTAAGGCTCTCATTCTTCGGCAAATTCCGCTCGCCGAAGCGAGTGAAGACGCGGTCGCTGGGGGATTTATCGCCCGGTCCCGTGTCGGACTGCCGCTCGATGAACCCTTTCATGCCGCCGAGAAATATTACGCAATGAGTGCGGACGAGGTACGCGCCGCTTTTGCGAAGTGGGTTAAGCCGGGCGATTTTGTGCAGGTCGTTCGGGGCCCTGCGCCGCAGTAGAATCAGACAGCTATGTTCGAGCGCTACACCGAAAAAGCGAGACGCGTTATATTTTTCGCACGCTACGAAGCGAGCCAGTTTGGAACGCCTCTTATTGAGGTGGAACACCTGCTGCTTGCATTGATCCGTGAGGACCGGCCGCTCTTTAACAGGGCCGTGCCGGATGTTAACGCTCTGGATGCAGAGATTCGCGCGAGCCTCCAGCAGGATCCGAAAATCTCAACTACCGTCGACTTGCCTTTATCGCATGAGGCAAAGCGCGTCCTGGCTTATGGCGCGGAGGACGCGGAACGCCTGCAAAGTCAGCACATCGGAACCGCTCATTTGCTGCTCGGGCTTCTACGCGAGGAATTCGCCGTTTCGGAAATATGCCGCAGGCACTCTCTTACGCTTGAGAGCTTGCGGCACAAGCTGGCTGAGCAGCCCGCCGGACGCGACACTCACAGTATCGCCTCGAGTTTACGGAAGGAATTTAGCGCGCTCGTAGACCGCCTCGCGCCCGAAGTCGAGCCCGCGACTGTGTTTCTTTTTCCATCTCAGAAGGATCCAAGCGAGTGACAGTTCGCGAACTCGGCACTCAGCTGCGTACCGGTCAGAAGTCCAGCGTTCAACTAGTCACCGAAGCCATCACGAAAGCGAAGGAGCAGGAGTACCTTCGCGCCTTCATCACCATCACCCAAACGGAGGCGCTTGCCGAAGCAGCCGAGCGGGATCAGGAACTCAAAAGCGGGCGCGACCGCAGTCCGCTGCACGGCATCCCGATTGCCCTCAAAGATCTCTTCTATACAAAGGGCGTCCGGACTACCGGAGGCTCAAGAATCTTCGAAAACTTCGTGCCTGATTTCGATGCGGTCGTCGTGAGCAACCTGCGCGCTGCCGGCGCAGTCAGTATCGGCAAAACCAACCTGCATGAACTCGCCTTCGGCATTACTTCGCGCAATCCGCACTTTGGCCCTGTGCTCAATCCGCTCGATCGCTCCGTACTCGCAGGTGGTTCAAGTGGAGGTTCAGCCGCGGCCATTGCATCTGGCATTATCCCGGTCGCGCTTGGCACCGATACCGGCGGCTCGATCCGCATCCCTGCTTCCTTCTGCGGCGTCGTTGGCCTTAAGCCGACTTACGGGCTCGTGAGCCGCAAAGGCGTTCTGCCGTTAGCTTTCAGCCTCGATCACGTCGGCCCGCTTGGATCAAATGTCGAAGATTGCGCGCTTGCCCTGAATGCCATGGTCGATGGCAAAGGCGGCTTCAATCTGCCTGCCCTGCCGGATCTTCGCCGTCTGCGCGTCGGCCTTCCGCGCAACTTCTTCTTCGAGCAAATCGATGAGCCCGTTTCGACCTGCGTGAGCGCCGCCATCGCGTCCATGCAATCTGCCGGGGCAGAGATCATCGATGTTCAGGTTCCCGATATGGCCGAGGTCAATCTGGCCTCGCGCATCGTACAACTTGCGGAATTCGCTTCGCTGCACATCAACCAAAAAGACGAGAATCTTTTCGGCGTCGACGTCTGGCCGCTGCTCGAGCAAGGCAGAACCATCGCGGGTCACGAATACGTGAACGCGCAAAGACTACGAACCATTTTCCGCAGCGAGATGGACGCGCTCTGGCAAAAGGTCGAAGTCTTGGTAACTCCCACGACTCCGATCGTTGCTCCCGAAGTAGGTCGCGATAACACGTTCATCAACGGCGTTAAAGAGAATGTTCGCATGGCTTCGACGCGCCTAGTGCGCGGCATTAATTATCTCGGCGAGCCCGCGCTTTCAATGCCTTGTGGCGTAACGTTGTCAGGGCTCCCGGTAGGATTGCAGCTGATCGGCGCACCGTTTACCGAGCCGAAACTGCTTCAGATCGCAAAAACCCTAGAGGGGATGCTCGAGCGGCAATCCGAAAGCTTCGATCGCCCGCCAGCCACCGTCTAGCGAAATCACGTTCGTGTAGCCCATCTTCTGCAAGTTGCCGGCCGCAAGCGCGGAACGAAAGCCGCCACCGCAGTAAAGCACAAGCTTCGTTTCCTTATCCGGAAACGTCGTCTCAATATCGCGCTCGATAATGCCTTTGCTCAGATGCATCGCGCCCGCTGCGTGATTGGCCGCCCATTCATGATCCTCGCGAACGTCCACCAGTTGCCCCGCTTGACCGGTCTCCCGCAGCCGCTTGTATTCCCCGATATCAATCTCGCGAATACCCTTTTTCACTTCCTCAACCAGCGCGAGGAAGCCGGGGCTGTGATGCTTGGCTGCGGTACTCATGCTTGGCGGGCAGCCACGGCCAGCGCTGCGTTCAACGAACCCTGCCGGTACCCTTCGAGATCAAGCGTCACGTAGAGGAAACCGAGTTGCTTAAAGATGGCACTGAATGATTGCGCCATGTCTACACTCAACGCCCGCGGCAGTTCCTCTTTCGCAATCTCGATACGAGCCAGATCGCCGTGGAAGCGAACGCGAAACTGCTTGAATCCAAGCGCCCGCACTGCCTCTTCGCCTTGTTCTATAGTTTGAATCGTTTCCACTGTCACGGGAGTTCCGTAAGGCACGCGCGAACTGAGGCATGCCGCCGCCGGACGGTCCCACGTTGAGAGTCCTGCAAGTCTCGATAACTCGCGAATTTCCGCCTTCGTAAGGTTTGCTTCTACCAGAGGCGCTTCCACATGGTGCTGCTTCGCTGCCTGCTGCCCTGGCCGGTAATCGCCGAGGTCGTCCGCATTCACGCCATACACAACGTGATCGTACCCCGCGCGCTCGGCGTAGGCATCCAGCTGCGTAAAGAGTTCGTCTTTACAATGAAAGCAGCGATTCTTGTCGTTCTTAACGTAATCCGGATTCTCGAATTCGTAAGTGGAGATGTACTCGTGCTCGAAGCCGCATTCCGCCGCAAACTCTTCAGCAGCACGCTTATGAGAAGTGGGGATCGACGCCGAGTCAGCCGTTATAGCCTTCGCACTCCCGCCAAGCACTCGATGGGCAGCCCACGCGAGGTACGCCGAATCCGTTCCGCCGGAATACGCGATCAGGACGCGACCCAGCGATCGCAAACGGGTAAAGAGGTTCTCTTGCTTCTGAGCGAGATCGGTTTCGCTCGAAACGGGTGTCGTGGCCTGAATGGTCACAAGGGCGGCCATACTTGAAGTATAGATCCGCCCTTCTTTATTAATTACTCAAGCGGCAACTCACAGTGTTTACTGCAGCGGCAGTTCGCCGTTCTTTAGCGTCTCTTCGTCCGGCTCCGGAATGCAGGAAGCAGCAGCGACCACATCGCCTTCCTCCATGCGAACCAGCCTGACGCCTTGCGTAGATCGCCCCGCCTGACGGATTTCGCCGGATTCGAGCCGGATAATCTTACCGTCTTTGGTGATGATCATCAAATCGGTGACCTCTTTCACGGACAGCACCGCTACGACCTTGCCGACCTTCGGAGTCGTCTTCATATTGATGACGCCCTTGCGTCCGCGCCCGGTCAGCCGGTAGTCCTTCAGCGGAGTGCGTTTTCCGTAGCCGTTCTCTGAAATCGAAAGAATCAGGCCGTTCTCATCGACCACCTCAAGGCCGATCAGGTAATCCTTCTCGTCAAGGTCCATCGCCCGCACGCCCCGTGCCTGCCGTCCCATGGCCCTCACTTCGTCTTCGTTGAAGCGGATGGCCATGCCTTGATGCGATCCGAGAAAAATATATTTGTCGCCCGTCGTGATAGCCGCCCCAAGCAACTCGTCGTCGTCGTCCAACGCGAGAGCGATGATGCCGCGCGCGAGCGGATTGTCGAACTCGGTTAATTCGCACTTCTTGATGACGCCCTTCCGCGTCACCATCACGATGAACTTGCCCGCTTCAAACTCCTTCACCGATAGAAACGCCTTTACGCTTTCATCCGGCTGCAAATTGATCAGGCCTGAAACGTGCTTGCCCTTCCCGGTAGTTGCGGCGTCCGGGATCTCGTAAATTTTGAGCCAGTAGACGCGTCCCTTGTTCGTGAAGATGAGCAGGTACGCATGGGTCGATGCGATCACCAGATCCTCGACCACATCCTCCGATCGGGTGCCCATCCCGATACGGCCTTTCCCCCCACGCGATTGGCGGCGGTATGTATCGACAGAGGTGCGCTTGAGATAGCCGCCTCGTGAGACAGTTACCGCAACGTCTTCCATCTGGACCAGATCTTCCAGTCGTATATCACCCGTGTCTTCGATGATCTGCGTCCGGCGCTCATCGCCGAAATCTTTTTGAACCTCTTTGAGTTCTTTAATGACCAGCGCCTTCAGCACTTTCTCGGAGCCCAGGATCTCGGTATACTCGCCGATCATGCGCTGAATATCAGCCAGTTCGTCGAGAATCTTCTGCTGCTCCATGCCCGTCAGGCGCTGCAGTTGCAGCTCGATGATGGCCTGCGATTGGCGCTCGCTGAACTCAAATCGCCCGATTAAACCCTCGCGTGCTTCCCTGGGCGTCTTAGCCGCGCGGATTAGAGCAATTACGGCGTCGAGATTGTCGAGCGCTTTCTGAAATCCAAGTAAGATGTGCTCGCGCTCACGTGCCTTCCGCAGCAGGTAATCGGTTCGCCGCCGGACCACATCGACCCGGTGTTCGATAAAGCGTTTGATCAGGTCGATTAGTCCGAGCTCACGTGGCTGCCCGTTCACGATCGAAAGCATGATCGCCCCGAAATTGATCTGCATCTGCGTCTGTTTGTACAGATTGTTCAGAACAACTTCGGCGTTCTCGCCCCGCTTCAGCTCGAATACGATGCGCATACCGTCGCGGTCGCTTTCGTCCCGCGCGTCGGAGATGCCCTCGAGCTTCTTGTCGCCTACCAGCGCAGCAACGTGCTCCAGCAGCCTCGCCTTATTTACCTGGAACGGAATCTCGGTGACTACGATCGCTTCGCGATCTTTGCCGAACTTCTCTGTAGCGGCTTTCGCACGGAGTTTGATACTGCCACGTCCGCGCGTGAAATAGTCGATAATACCCTGCCGCCCGAGTATGAAGCCGCCCGTCGGAAAGTCCGGCCCGGGCACCATATCGACAATCTTGGCGAGCGGCGTGTGCGGATCCTGCACCAGCGCGATTGTCGCATCAATAATCTCTCTCAGGTTGTGCGGCGGAATGTTTGTCGCCATTCCCACTGCAATGCCGGAGGAGCCGTTAATCAGCAGATTCGGAACACGCGTCGGGAGGACTTCCGGCTCGTGCTCGCTGTCGTCATAGTTTGGCCGGAAATCGACTGTTTCCTTATCGATATCCTCGAGCAGCATGGCTGCAATTTTCGCCAGGCGCGCCTCGGTATACCGCATCGCCGCTGGTGGATCGCCATCAACGGAACCAAAGTTGCCTTGTCCATCGATCAGCGGATACCGCATGGAAAAGCTCTGCGCCATGCGAACCAGCGAGTCATAAACGGGAGCATCACCGTGCGGATGATATTTTCCCAGAACCTCGCCGACAATCTTGGCGCATTTGCGAGTCGGGCGATTAAAATGCAGACCCATCTCGTGCAAGCCGAACAGAATACGGCGATGCACCGGCTTTAGACCATCGCGGACATCTGGCAGCGCCCGCCCTACAATCACGCTCATCGCGTAATCGAGGTACGAGCGTTTCATCTCGTCTTCGATATTGATTGGGATCAGGTTCTTGGGATCGCCGGTTGGAGGCGGAAAGAGGGCACCGTCATTCGGTGGGGTTTGGTCAGCCAAAAAGACACTCCTGCCCGCATGCCGACTTAGCGCGCAAGCAGCTGACGCGCGGTAAGTTACTGCTAGGTTGCGGTAGCACTATTTTAGCAGTTCGCCCCTTGTTTCTTCAGCCTACTTCCCGTAAAAGCACCAGCCCGGTCCGGACTATCATTGCATTCGCGTGAAAATGATCTAAACTGGTTCGTTTAGCTTTAAATAAGTCAT